>Ga0334722_10001906_pt1 | contig 24681 bp, 17 predicted proteins | sample C3_bottom_MG_FD_207210 | JGI IMG/M metagenome (GOLD analysis project Ga0334722, IMG submission 207210) | Sediment microbial communities from Yellowstone Lake, YNP, Wyoming, USA - C3_bottom | ecosystem: Environmental > Aquatic > Freshwater > Lake > Sediment | place: USA: Wyoming | collected... | reverse complement strand
CCGGGGAGCCGAGACTATCTCGGTTGAAAGCCTGCTGGTATAGGGCCGAAGCACATGCGCCACGAAGGTTTCTTCCAGGATGGCAAGATAATTGGAGATGGTGGGCCTGCTTACCTCGCAGGGTCCGGCGAACGCCGTCGCCTCGAACATTCCCCCGCTCTGGGCCAACAGGAGTTCGGCGAATTTCATGAATGAGGCCCGTTTACCGACGCTAAACAGCTCCTGGATGTCCCTGGCCCAAAAGGCGTCCATCCATTCAGCGAACAATTTTTCCGGTATCCGCTCGGAAAGGAAATATGGCGGCAGGCCGCCGTGCAGGATGCGCTTTTCCATCCCGGTGCGGGGAAAATCCTCCATATCGGCGAGGCACATGGGGGTAAGCCAGACCTGTGCTTTCCTGCCCGTCAGCGTGTCCCTGAATTTCCTGGACGCACCCAGGGTTGAGGAGCCCGTGGCGATTACCCGGACCGTTGGATAATGGTCGGCGGCGATTTTAAGCAGTTCCGAGGGGTTATCAAGCCGGTGTATCTCGTCCAGGACGATCCGCTTGCCCTTAAGCTGATCAAGGAACGCTTCGGGATCCTCCAGCCGGCGGCGGGTGCGGGGAAGCTCGCAATCGAAGTATTCAATGCCAGGCAGGCCCTGGCAGAGGATCGTCTTGCCGGCCCGACGGACCCCGGACAGCCAGATTACCGATTTTTCCCGCCAGGCCTTTTCAATGCGTTTTATCCAGAAATGCCTTTGTACCATATGCAAGTACATATAGCACATAGTCGTTCTATCTGCAAGTCCATCTGCGTTTGGTACAGGCGGGGTCAGCCCATTCGACTCGATGACTCGCTCAGGGCAAACCCTTCGACAAGCTCAGGGTTCGCCTTGACATGTGACGTGTAGAGGTCGATTAGGGTCATACATAACAATATAGAATTCTTTTTAATGACCTTGGGCATGCCCCTTTTGTGGTTCCACTTTCAGGATTAGGCCAAGGGAGCGGAATACTCGGATAATGCTGGACAGTTCGGGATTTCCCTTTCCGGAATTGGGATCAGGTCTTTACATATAAGGTTTACGATGATATTCCCTCCTCTCCCAAGGAAGCCTTGGGAGGGGAGGGGTTAGAGGGAATGGGGTTAGCACTTCGACAAGCAACACCCCATGGGGGGTGATTGACAGATTCCTGAACGATACGTATACTTAACAAGCCACAATACGTATTGGAGGAATATATATGCGGATGACCAAATTGACCCTTAGTGCGGACAGAAACCTGGTCCTGGAAGCGAAGAAGCTTTCCAGGCGGGAAGGAACTTCTTTGTCCTCAATGGTTACCCGATTCCTTCAATCCGTGCTGGCCGACCGCAGTCAAACTGGAACTGCTGGACCAATAACACAGAGGGCGACCGGACTCATCAGGCTTCCCGGTGGCCGGAGCGACCGTGAACTGCTTAGTGATGCCCTGGTGGACCGGCACGGCTTTAAACGGTGAAGGTATTTTTAGACACCAATATCCTGTTGGATGTTCTAGCCGAGCGAAAACCCTTTTATCAGGATTCCATGCGCATATGGACCATGGCCGAATCGGGTAAACTCGCCGCCCAGGTCTCAGTGCTGAGCTTTGCCAATTGTTATTACATCGTTCATAAATTCGCCGGCAAGAATAAGGCCGAAAAAGCCCTTAAATTGATTCGCGACATTGCAACACCCGTGGATTTCACGGCCCAGATCCTGAACCAGTCAATCGGCGCCGGATTCAACGATTTCGAGGATGCCGTCCAGTACCATTCGGCAGTCCATGCCCAGGCGAAATTCCTTATTACCCGCAATACCGCCCACTTTCCGCGTTCTTCCCTTCCCGTCCTTTCCCCGGCGGAATTCCTGGCTACGCACCCGTAACCGCAATGATTGCCGTAAGTGTTACTGAGTTAAGGCGGCGATTTTCTTTTTACATCCGCAAGGTAAAGGCGGGAAAGACCGTGAGAATTACGATTCACGGCAAAGCGGTGGCTGATATTTGTCCTATCATCGGGACTAATTCAGTAAAGAGAAAGAAGTAAAGGGGACCCACCTCACCCTCGCCCTCATCTGCCGGCGGGGCTTTCGTCGCCAACACCGCTCCTCATCCCGCGCCGACCTCGGTCGCTTTGCGTCCTCGCCCCCCACCGATGAGGTGGGCGGAGAGGGTTAATAAAGAGGGAATGGAATTTAGCCCTTCGACAAGCTCAGGGTTCGGCGGAGAGGGTAAGATTGCATCAATCCTTTCTTGCTTTGCCGGTTACTTTCCAGAAAATGATTTGAAAACCCAACGCCACGGCTCCCCGGAAAGCCTGCAACACCTCTAAAACGCTACCTGCGTGGCGGAGGTAGCGCCACACCTGCGAGGGACGGAAATAAAAACGGCGGTTGGCCTCGGCGACGGCCTTTTCCAAAGAAGGGATGCCGGGGATGTTGATGGTGGCGCGGGGACCCACCGCGACCCAGTCTTCCCAGCGGTAGCCGCTTTTGCCCGGCCCCGCCCCGTAATGTTTTTCGAACATCTCAGTGCCCGGAAAGGGGACCATCATGTTGAAGAATGCCAGGCTGGGCTTCAATTCGATGGCGAATTTTATGGTTTTCTCGATCGTCTCCGCGGTCTCGCCGGGGTTGCCGAACACGAAGAAGCACTGGGTTTTGATTCCGGCGTTATTGGCCCAGGCGACGCCATTCCGTAAATCCTCCAGCGTTTCATTCTTTTTGATGGCCTTCAAAATCTCCGCATCGCCGGTTTCTACGCCGAAGCCGACGGAGAAGCACCCGGCTTTTTTCATCAGGGCCAGCAGTTCCGGGGTAACGGTATTGGCGCGGGCGAAGCAGAACCACGAAACCTTGAGGCCCCGGTTAAGGATTTCCTCGCATATTCCCTTTACCCGGTTGGCGTCCAGGGTGAAGGTGTCGTCGTTGAAAATAAGCTGGTCCACGCCCATTTTTTTGTTCAGGAACTCGATTTCATCGGCGACATATTTGGGGGAGTGGGCCCGGAACTGGCGCCCCAGGGCCACATGGGAGGCACAGAAGACACAGGAGTAGGGACAGCCCCGGCTGGAGATTATGGTAGTGGCCCTTTTCCCCCGGCGGTTGTGGGCGTGGGGCCGGTAAAGGTCGGGGTCGGCCATTTCCCGGGCGGGAAAAGGAAGGGAGTCCAGGTCAGTAATCCAGGGTCTCACGGGATTTTGAATAATAGTGGGCCCATCCCGCCAAGTGAGACCCTGGATAGTTTTAAGGGAAGCCAGTGGTAAGTGGTAAGTCGGAGCAGAAGCAAGAGCATTGGCAAGTTCGAGCATCAGGTACTCCCCCTCTCCCGTACAGGCCATGTCGAATTCGGGGGCCTCCTCCAAAACCTGCCGGGGAAAGGCCGAGGCGTGGACGCCACCCACAATTGTGGGGCATCCGGGAACGGCCTCCCGGACCAGGGCGGCCAGCCGCCGGGCGCTGGGGAAGCTGGGGGTGGCGCAGGAAACCCCCGCTAATTGGGGGGCAAAATCCTGGAGGGCTTTTTTGACGGCTTCCGGTGTCAGGCCCCTGGTTTCCGGGTCGAGGAACATGACTTCATGTCCCGCCCTCTTCAGCACGGCACCCAGATATCCGAGGCCGAGAGGGAAGTACCTGCCAGACGCCGACTTTAGGGGGCCATAAGTTTCGGCGTACGGGGCGTGTAAAAGGGCTACCCGCATGTCGTGCGCATTGAATTATAGAAAGGGGGGTTTGCCTTTACAATGAGGGGTCGTTTACAATAAAAACCCCACATGACAAAGGTTATTTGCCGAATTGCGGCATATGCAGCCAGGCTCTCCTTCGTAGCGGCGGTGCCCCCCCAGGGGGTCCTGCTGGCCTGGAGGGGGGTACGGCCGGCCTGGGCGGGACGCTGGATGGACCGTCTATTAGCGTCTGCGCGGCTCGTGAAAAAAGGCGAAAAAGAGGTTGAACTTTCCAGCCTCTACACCTCTGGCCGGATCTTGGTGGCGCGTTCGGCCAAGCCCCGGGCCGAGTTTGCGCGGGGTTCTTTCCGGGAATTCCGCTTCCAGGCCCTGCGTGAAGCAGACGATTATTCCCGGCTGATGTCCCTGGTGAACGGCAAGGCCCCCGCCTGATGGCCCGCCCCGCCGCCCCGCGCCCGGTTGCCTCGCTGGAACGCTTTGCCGAGGTGGTGCGCGAGTTTGAATTGGTGGCGGCGCACAGCCTGGAGGAGTACCGGTCGAGCATTTATATCCGGCGCTCCGCGGAACGGCTGGTCCAGCTCTCCTGCGACATGGCGGTGGAGATGAATTGCCGGCTTTTGGCGGAGACGAAGGCCCCGGCGCCCGGCGGATACGAGGAGTCCTTCAAGTCGCTGGCGGAGGAGGGGCTCCTGCCGGGCCCGCTTGCCGAAAAAATGCTGGCTGTGGTGGATTTGCGCCGTTCGCTTTTATATGACGATTCGCCCGGGCTGGACGAGCAGGTCCACAAGCGCCTGCCTTATTTTGCCGTCCTTTTGCGCGAATACGGCAAGCATATGGAAAGCGTGATTGATTCGCTTCCGGCGGGGCGGCGTCGGTGATTATTTTCATCAAAGGCGTCATCGCCCCGATGTCGCCCCTTGGGGCGCATTGATGATTTTATCCAAGGTTACCCTCACCGACTTCCGCGGATACGCCTCGGTGGAGGCGGATCTGGGCGGGTCGCTGACGGTGCTCACCGGCGACAACGCTCAGGGCAAGACGAACTTTTTGCGCGCCGTCGAATTATTGGGCCTGGGCGAGGCGCGGGAATATTCCGGGGGACCGCTCGTGCGGTTCGGCGCCGAGGAGGCGCTGGTGGAAGGCGAATCGGAGGGCGAAGGGGTGCATGAACGCCTCGCCATTTCCGTTTCGAAAGGCCGGGGCGGCGCCAAGCTGGCGCTGAACGGCAAGCGCGTCCAGCGCCCCCGCTGGGTCGGCCACCTGCCGGTTCTGTTCACCGGGCCCGAGGACCGCGACCAGGTTACCGGTCCGCCATCAGCTCGCCGGGCCCTGCTCGACGAACTGCTGGAGCAGTGCGAGCCGGCATACCTGCGCGCCCTCAAGGAATACCGCCGGGCATTGCGCCAGCGCAACCACTCGCTGGAAAACCCCGAAGCCACCGATGCCGAGGTGGAAATCTGGGAAGAGCCGATGGCGGAGCACGGGGGCATCCTCGTTCATCACCGGCTCCGCGTGCTCTCGGCGCTCTCGCCCCGGGCGGGCGCGTGGTATCGCCAGTTGGCGGGCGAGGCGGGCGAACTGGGGCTGGCTTACCGCGGCACGGTGGTGGCGCCCGATGCGGCCTCGGTGCCCGTCTGCGCCGGCGCCCTACGCGATGCCTGGGCCGCGAACCGCGAACGCGACAAGGCGATGGGAACGACCAGCGTCGGTCCCCACCGCGACGAGGTCGACATCTCGCTGGGCGGACGCGCGCTCAAGGGCACGGGTTCGTCGGGGGAGATCTGGACCGCGGTGCTGTCGCTCTCGCTGGCGAGCGCGGAGTACTTGGGCGAGCGGCTGGGGCACCTGCCCCTCCTGTTGCTCGACGATGTGCTGACCTGGCTGGACCCGGCCCGGGCGGCCCGGGTGCTGGCGGTGCTCTCCGGCATGCCCCAGGCCATCCTGACCACGACCCGCCTGCCGGACGGGGTTCCCGCCCGGACGGTCTACGAGGTCAGCGGGCATACGATTACACACGCCGGTTCCGGGGATTCCGCCTCCGGAAAGGGGGAAACATGGGGAAAAAACCCCAGCCCATCGGCGCGCTGTTAGACGCCGTTTTCGCCGGCCTGGGGATGGCTCCGGACTCGCCGGAGATGGTCCTGCGCACCCGCTGGCCGGAGGCGATCGGGGAGGGCTACGCCGCGGGCTCGATAGTGGACCGGCTGGACGAGCAGGGTTGCCTTCACATCAGGGTCGAATATAATTCAGCGCTGGCCAACGAGCTCTATATGCGACAGGAGGACATCCGGCAGGGGCTTAACCGGTTTCTGGGAAGCGAAATCATAAAGTCAGTCCAGGTCAAAGGAAGGAGGTTCGATGCCGTCTAAGGACAAGAAAAAGACAGTGCCGGTGCCGAAAGCCGCCGCTGATGGCAAGCCGGTTGGGGACGCTTATAACGCGGGCAGTATCCAGGTCCTCGAGGGGCTGGAAGCCGTCCGCAAGCGCCCCGCCATGTACATCGGGAATACGGCCGTGGAAGGCCTGCATCACCTCGTATACGAGGTGGTGGACAACTCCATCGACGAGGCCCTGGCGGGCCACGCCAAATCCATCGAGGTCGAGATTCATGCGGACAATTCCGTAACGGTTACGGACGACGGCCGCGGGATTCCCGTCGGCTACCACGCCCAGATGAAGAAGTCGGCGCTCGAGGTCGTGATGTGCGTCCTGCACGCGGGCGGCAAGTTCGACCGCAAGACCTACCATGTGTCGGGCGGACTGCACGGCGTCGGTGTGTCCGTTGTCAACGCGCTCTCCGAGACCCTGGATGTCGAGGTCCGGAACGAGGGGAAGATCCACAAGCAGTCCTACAAGCGCGGCGTCCCCACCGGCCCGGTGAAATCGTCGGGCGAATCGAAGAAGACCGGGACCTCCATCACCTTCAAACCGGACACCAAGGTGTTCGAGGTCCTTGAGTTCAACTGGGACACGCTGGCCAACCGCCTGCGCGAACTGGCGTTCCTGAACGCCGGGCTGAAGATCACCCTGACCGACGGGCGCAAGAAACCCCAGCGCGAGGAATTATTCCAGTTCGAGGGCGGGATTGCGGCGTTCGTGAAGCACCTGAACCGGAACAAGACGGCGCTGTTCGCCAACCCGATTTTCATCGAGAAGGAAAAGGACCATATCCAGGCCGAGGTCGCCATCCAGTACAACGACTCCTACGGCGAGACCGTGCTGGCCTTCGCCAACAACATCAACACGATTGAGGGCGGCTCCCACCTCATCGGGTTCCGCTCCGCGCTCACCGGGTCCCTCAACGACTACGCGCATGACCGCGGGTGGCTGAAGGGCGAGACCACGCTTTCCGGCGACGATGTTCGTGAGGGGCTGACGGCCGTCATCTCCATCCGCCTGCCGGAGCCCCAGTTCGAGGGGCAGACCAAAACCAAGCTGGGCAACAGCGAGGTCAAGGGGATCGTCCAGTCCATCGTCAACGAAAAACTGAAGGCCTTCCTCGAGGAGAACCCGGGGATCGCCCGGCGTATCGTCGAGAAGGGCGTCCTGGCCGCCGAGGCGCGCGAAGCCGCCCGCCGGGCCAAGGAACTGACGCGCCGGAAGGGCGCGCTGGAGGGCGGGGGCCTGCCGGGCAAGCTCTCCGACTGCCAGGAGGAGGACCCCGATATCGCCGAATTGTTCATAGTGGAGGGCGAATCCGCGGGCGGAACCGCCAAAACGGGCCGGAACCGCAAGTTCCAGGCCATCCTGCCCATCAAGGGAAAGATCCTGAATGTGGAGAAGGCCCGGATGGACAAGATCCTGGCCAACGAGGAAATCCGCTCGATGATCACCGCCATCGGGGTGGGTATCGGTTCGGAATCGGACATGGCCAAGATCCGGTACAAGAAGATCATCATCATGGCGGATGCCGATGTGGACGGGCACCACATCCGCACGCTCCTGCTGACCTTCTTCTTCCGGCAGATGCGCCGGCTGGTTGAGGCGGGCTACATCTACATCGCCCAGCCCCCGCTCTATAAGGTCAAGAAGGGGCGCCTGGAGCGTTACATCCAGAGCGAGGCCGAGATGGACCGCTTCCTGGCCGAGGCCGCCGCGGATTCCGGGCACATGGAGGCCCGGCGCGAGGGCGGGAAGGACACCTGGAGTGGGGACCGCCTGCGGCAGGTGCTGGACGCCCTGTTCGAGTCGGACCGCCACCTGGCCAGCCTGGAGCGCAAGGGCGTGAACACCAAGGAGGCCTTCGAGTATGTGGACGGCAAGAAACTGCCCATCTACGAGATCGAGACCCCCGCCGGAAAGAAGGTCATCTACACGATGGAAGAGTACGACAAGTACCTGGCCCCGTTCACCGACGCCCATGACGAGGCGACGGAGAACGGCGGGAAGCCGGGCAAAAAGAAGAAACCCGCGCCGAAGAGCTCTAAGCCGACCGGGAATTCCGAGGGCCGGAGCATTCCCGTGATGCGCGATTTGGGCGAGCTGGCCGAACTGCAGAAACAGGTCGCCAAACTCGGGAAGCTGGGGATTTCCTGGAAGGAAATGCTCCGGGAAGCCGAGGCCAAGGGCAAGACGGACCGGTTCTCCTTTTCGGAGGGTGGCAAGAAGGCCGAGGCCGCCACCATCCGCCTGCTGGTTCCCCTCGTCCGGGAGGCGGCCCAGCGCGGGATGGGCGTCCAGCGGTTCAAGGGCTTGGGGGAAATGAACGCGGCGGAACTCTGGGAGACCACCATGAACCCGGAGAAACGCACGATGTTGCAGGTCAAGATAGACAACCTGAAGGTTACGAACCATATTTTTTCCATCCTGATGGGTGACGCAGTCGAGCCCCGCAGGGAATTCATCCAGGCGCACGCACCCGAAGTGCGTAACCTGGACATTTAGGAGGGCGGGGCAATGTCAGCGGCGAAACGCAGGAAGACGACACCGAAGAAGGGCGGGGACAAGGCCATGAGGCAGATGGAACTGCCGATAGCCGGCGTGCCGGCAACGGCCGACCCCCGGGCCGGGATGGCGGTTGAAATCGTGGATGTGAAGGACGAGATGAAGTCGTCCTACATCGACTACGCCATGAGCGTAATCGTCGGACGGGCCCTGCCCGATGTCCGCGACGGGTTGAAGCCCGTCCAGCGCCGCATCCTCTACGGGATGTACGACATGGGCCTCACCCACGAGAAGCCGACCCGCAAGGCGGCCAAGGTCGTCGGCGAGGTCATGGGCAACTGGCATCCCCACGGCGACTCCTCCATATATGAGGCCCTCGTCCGAATGGCCCAGGACTTCTCCTCGCGCTATCCCACGGTGGAGGGGCAGGGCAATTTCGGCTCGATGGACGGCGATCCGCCGGCGGCGATGCGCTACACCGAGGCCCGCCTGGCGAGCATTTCCGGGCTGGTGCTGGCCGACATCGACGAGCAGACCGTGGACTACCTCCCGAACTACGACGGCTCGCGGCAGGAGCCGGTGGTCCTGCCCACCCGCGTCCCGCTCTTTCTCGCCAACGGCGCCGCCGGCATCGCGGTCGGCATGGCGACCAACATCCCCCCGCACAACCTGGGGGAGCTGATTGACGCCCTCATCATCCTGCTGGAGGACAAGGACGCCGACCTGAAGACCCTCATGAAGGTCCTCCCGGGCCCCGACTTTCCCACGGGCGGGCTCCTGCTCGGGCGCGAGGGGATCCGCAATGCCTATTCCACCGGCCGCGGCTCGCTCATTATTCAGGCCCGCGCCAATGTGGAGCAGTTGAAGGGCGAGCGCCAGCGCATCGTCATCACCGAAATCCCCTACCAGGTCAACAAGGCCCAGCTCATTGAGCACATCGCCGAGCTGGTGAAGGCCAAGACCGTGGAGGGCATCACCGACCTCCGGGACGAGTCGGACCGCGACGGCGTCCGGGTCGTCATCGAGGTGGGCCGCGGCGAGGTGCCGCAGGTGATCCTGAACCGGCTCTATAAGCACACGGCCCTGCGGACCTCCTTCGGGGTCATCATGCTGGCCATCGTGGACGGCCAGCCCCGTGTCATGGGGTTGAGGGAAATCCTGGCCCATTTCATCGAGCACCGGCGCATCGTGGTCATCCGCCGGACGAAATTCCAGCTCGCCAAGGCCGAGGCCCGCGCCCACATCGTGGAGGGACTGAAGAAGGCCATCTCCGCGCTGGAGCGGGTCGTCAAGCTCATCCGCGCGTCGAAGAATACCGAGGAGGCCCGCACCGGCCTCATGCGCCTTTTGCGCATCGACGAGATGCAGTCTCAGGCCATCCTCGACATGCGCCTGGCCCAGCTCACGGCGCTGGACCGCTACAAGCTCGACGAGGAATACACCGAACTGCTCAAGACCATCTCGCGCCTCAAGGGCATCCTCGATTCCGACCGCCGGGTTCGCGAGGTTATCAAGGAAGAGATGCTGGAGATGAAGAAGAAATTCGCCGACAAGCGGCGGACGGAAATCCAGGATTCCGGGCCGGAGGAGATGAAGATGGAGGACCTCGTCCCCGAGGAGGAGGTCGTCATCACGCTTTCGCACGCCGGCTACATCAAGCGCATGCCGATGGAGTCCTACCGCTCCCAGAAGCGGGGCGGCAAAGGCGTCACGGGCGCCGATACCAAGGAAGAGGACTTTGTGGAGGAGCTGTTCCAGGCCTCCACCCATTCCGACCTCCTGTTCTTCACGAATATCGGCCGGGTCTTCTGGCTGAAGGCCTACCAGGTTCCCGAGGCGAGCCGGTACGCGCGCGGAAAGGCGCTGGCGAACCTCCTGCGCCTGCTCGAGGGCGAGCGGGTCTGCGCCGCCATGGCCGTCAAGAAGTTCCGCGAGGGCGCGTGGCTCCTGATGGGCACCCGCCAGGGCATGGCGAAGCGCATTGCGTTAACCGAATTCGCCCATCCGCAGGCGCGCGGGGTCCGGGCCATCAAGGTCCGGAAGGGCGACGAGCTCATCGGCGTTACCATGTCCGACGGCAACCACGAGGCCATCTTGGCCACGGCCCGGGGCAAGGCCATCCGGTTCCGCGAGAAGCAGGTGCGGCCGATGGGCCGGACTGCGGCCGGAGTCCGGGGAATCCGTCTGGACAAGAACGACACCGTGGTCGGGATGACCGCCACGGGGGCCAAGGGGGCCCTGCTCTCGGTTACCTCCAAGGGCTTCGGCAAGCGCTCCCTGATGGCCGCTTACCGGGTGACCGGACGGGGCGGAAAAGGCGTGGTTAACCTGAAAGTTACTGATAAAACGGGGCATGTGGCCGGGGTTGCACGGGTGGAGGACGAAGACGAGATAATGGTAACCACAGCCAAGGGGATGTTCCTGCGGGCGAAGGTCAAGGATGTCCGGCTCACGGGGCGTAACGCGCAGGGGGTGAGCCTGATCCGGCTGGAGGCAGGCGACCAGGTGAGCGTGGTCGCGAGACTGGTCAGGGAGGAAGATTGAACAAACTTTCGGTCCGTTTGCCGGCCCTGCTCGTCCTGCTTATGGTTGCGCTTGTGGGCACGGCCTGGTATTTGTCCAGCCGGACCATTAATCAGGGGAATACGGAGATAGCCGCCCTCCGGTCCCAGCTTTCCGAACTGCAGAAGAAGGAATCCGACCTTTCCAAGAGGCTGAGCGCGGCCCAGGCCGGCCAGGAGGCGATGGGGGCCGGGGCGCGGGCGGCGGACGCCATCCAGGCCTATATCAGCAAGTGGAGCGGGGCTTTGCGGGACCCCGTCATGCAGAAGGGGCTTTCCAATTCCCGCATCTGGCCCGCCCAGGCGGCCGCCCTGTTTGCCAAAGACTCTTCCTCCACCCTTGACCATGTGGTAATCGTGAATTCGCGCGGGGCGGTGGCCGCGGCGGCCCCTTCGGGCGCGGCGGCCGGCGCACCCGGATTCGAGCCGGCGAGCCTGAAATCCCTCCTGGCCGGCCGGAAGGTGCGCGTGGAGACGCGCCAACTGCCCAACAAGGTGATGGGCCTGGCGATGGCCTGCCCGCTTTATGGCGGGCCCAAGCGGGCCCCGCTCGGAGCGGTCGCGGTCACAGCAACTTTCGGAAACATCCTCAAGGATGTCGGCAACGGCGCCACTCCGGGAATTTCCACCGGCATCATCATCGTGGACCGGACCGGGACCGTGCTTTACGCCCCGGTGGCCGAACTGGTCGGACAAAGGCTGGCTGACTCTTCCGAGCGGGCGCTGGCGGAAATGCGCGAGGGCGTGCTGGCGCAGGTTTCGTTCGGGCTTCAGCCGTGGCAGGGCGTGGCCCGCACCGTGCAGGGGGTCGGCATCCAGGTCATCTCGCTCGCCACCCTGGGTCCGGGCATCGGTTCAGCCGGCGGCGATTCGGGGAACGGCCACCCGCTGGGTTCCCCCCTTATGCACCTCATCGTTGTCGCGGTCCTGGCCACCGTGGTGGCCGTCCTGGTAGTCGTCGGTCCCGTCAAGCGCGTGCGCGAACTGGCGGCGGCGGCCCAGGCGCTGACGCAGGGGGCCGGGGCGGTAGAGATCCGGAGCGTAAATGCGAAGGACGAGATCGGCGACCTGGCCCGCGCCGTGGAAAAGCTGGGCGAGGAACTGGCCACCGAACGCGGGAAGCGGAGCGAGGGCGAGCAGGCGGTGGCGGGGCTCCAGAAGGACCTGGCGAAGATGCAGGCCGAAAATCGGGAGCTCACCGAGTACCAGAAGGACCTGGAGACCCGCACCCGGCGGGAGAAGGAGACGCTGGACAGCGACCTCACCGGGGTGCGGCAGGAGCTTGAGACCGAGCGCCAGACGCAGGCCGAACTCCGGGTATCAACGCAGGCCCAGGCGCTGGCGGCCCACGCTGAGCTGGAGCAGGTCAGGGCCCAGCTCAACGACATGCAGGCTTCCACGGCCCTTCTGCGCATTGAGCTGGACAACACCAAGGAAGAGCTGGCCAAGAAGCCGGCTGTCTCGTCCCCGGTCGCCGACTTCACGCTGTTCAGTGAGGCGGCTTCAGCGCTGTCCATCGAGCTCTCCGCCCTGCTTGAGGCGGTCCAGAATTACATGGGCCTGATGATGGCCGGGGACGCCGGGATCACGGACGAACAGCAGGAGTTCCTGACCACGGTCATCAACCGGTCGGCGCGTTCCCAGCGGATACTGGGCGACCTGCGAGACTTCTCGGCGGTGAAGATGCCGGCGGGCCTGACTGCCGTACCCGTGGACATGGCTTCCCTGCTCTCCGATGTCGTTTCCACCATCCAGCAGACGGCCGAGGACAAGGGCCTGGAAATGACCTCGGACATCGCGGCCAACCTGCCGCAGATAACCGGAGACGAAACCCGCCTGCGCCAGGTCGCCACGGTCATCATGCAGAACTCCGTCCGGTTCACCCCCGAGAGCGGAAAGGTTTCCGTCAGCGTCCAGCCGACCGCGGACGGAATCGAGATAAAAGTTGAGGATTCGGCCGACCCCTTCCAGCTCACAGCTGACGAGGTGTTCGGGAGCTTCCACACGGCGGACGAGGAGGACCTGCAGGTGCGCGGAAGCGGACTGCGCTATCCCCTGATGAAGTCCATCGTCGAGGGCCACGGAGGCACCGTGGAATTGTCCGTGGCGCCCGCGGGAGGCAACCTGGTGGTGGTGCGCATCCCGACGGCGGGAACGGCAGTTACCGGCGGGGCCGCCCCGATGATGGCCGCCTCCGTTCCGGATCTGGCCGCGGCCCCAGCCTCCGCCTCGCCAAAGGCGGGCGAGACCTCGCCCACCGCTTCAGCGGTGGGCGGGCCGGCTCCGGCCGCGATTTCAGCTACGGAAATATTTGGCGGGACTCCCGCTCCGGCGGCTGAAGCGGCGCCGGATTTTGACGCCATATTTGGTACCGCTCCGGCGGCCCCGGTTCCGGCTGCTCCCGCAGCGGAACCAGCCGCCGGGTTTGACTGGGGCGCCCTGCCCGATGCCGCGGCTGGCATTGCCCCCCTTTCTGCGGAGCCCCCGGCTCCGGCGGCGGCGCCTGATTTTTCCGCAGACCTTGGTGCGGTGCCATCTTTTGGCGCGACGCCGGCTTCGGATGCCCCGGTATTCAGCCTGGAAGGACCAGCCCCCGAGCCCTTCGCCTTTGATTTCGGCGCCTCCCCGGCCACCCCCGATTTCAACCCGGCTCCGGCAACGGCACCGGAAAACCTGGCCGATATATTCGGGGGAGCCACTTCCCTGGATTCAATAATGGCCTCGGCTCCCGGCGAGACTGCTCCCGCGGAGCCGACGCCCGATCCGGGACTGGGTTTGTGGAACCTGGACCTGGGGGCCAGCCCGGCTCCGGCGGCTCCTGAACCGCCGCCCCCACCCCCGCCTGCGCCTCCGGCCCCCCCGGGCAATGATGCGGCATTCGGGGACCATGAGGTGATTCAGGAATAGTTGTCAGTGGTCAGTCGGATGGGGAGTTGAAGGTGGTCAGTTGTCAGTAGTCAGTCAGAATATGAGAATTTCCCGATTGACTGAAAACTGACCACTGAAGACTGAAAACTAGGGGTGGTTTCTGCGAATGACCAGTCCGGCCAGGATAATCCACGAAAGCATCGAGAGCCACAGCCCCAGATTGAATACGAATGAATTCCATTGGAATACCACCCTATGTTTTCCCGCTGGCACTTCCACCCCCCGGAATATCCAGTTGGTCCTCAATATGGGGACGCGCTTCCCGTCCACGCGCGCATCCCACGCCGGATAGAAGGAATCAGCCAGCACCAAAAGTCCGTTATTGCGCGCCTGGGTCTCGATTTCCACGGCATTGGGGGTTTGGCGGACGAACTTTACAGCACCGCCGCCCGGGCGTTTGGGAAGTACGATTCCCTCCGTATTAACCACGGCCAGCCCAGATGAGGGGGGGTATTTCGCCAGCAGGGTAAGGGTTTCGCCGATTGAGGAGGCCTGGGTTACGCCGACCGCCAGCCAGGCGCGCGGGGCGTAATCCGGGGCCTCGCCCAGGACATATCCGGCTTCTTTCCCGAACACCGGGTCGGGACCGGTGATTTTATGGCGGGGGATATAGCGGTCCCCGGCCTGGGAGCCAGCGGATGAAACCATGAAGCGGGCGTTCATCCAGGGAAGTATGGAGGGCAGGAATCCCGCGGAGGAGGCCCCGGCGTAGAGTTCCACGAACCGTGCCATCGGGGCGGTGTGGTATCCGGTAACCCATTCCCGGCCGGAGGGCATCCGGGAATTGATGACCGGGGCGGGTTCAACGCTTTCGGTGCGGAAAACGCCTTTTTCCGGGCGGAGGTATTTGTCCATTAATTCGTCAACCCGGGGCGCCACGGCATCCATCTTGTGCAGGCGCATTTCCCACCGGATGAGGTCGCCAGCCACCAGGATGGGCAGGACGAGAGCGAGTATCCGCCCGGTTTTCCCGCGCAAACCGCCCAGCTGGGCCGCCCCGGCCCCGGCGAGCAGGGCCACCGCGAGCTGTCCGAACAACATCCATTTCATGGGCACCCGGAATCCGCCGAGGATGGGAATATGGGAGACCGCCTGGCCCACCGGGGTTTGGCTGCCCAGCGCGAGGACGAACGCCGCCGCGAAGATGGCCAGCCAGGGGGCCATCTGGCGCCACTTCCAGGCGGTTCCGACGAGGGCCAGCGCGATGGCGACCAGGCTGAGGTATTTAACCCGCTCGGGATCAATGACCCCGGTGAAATTCGGGAAAAGGAGCAGGGGAATGTCGGAGAAAAACAGCGGAGAAATCGTCCCCCAATCCAGCCCGCCTCCGGAGCGCATGGAATGCAGGTAGTACCGGGCGTTGGGCAGGAGGGTAACGGCGGAAAGCGCCCCGGCAATTACGAGGGCGGTGGCCAGCATAGCCAGCGACCGGGCGGACCGGGCGCGGAACATAAGGTAAACCCCCAGCATGATGGCGGTATAGGCGAGCAGTTGGAATCCGCCGGTCAGGATCATCAGGCCGAACAGCCCGGAAAGGGCGGCCATCTTGCGGGTGTCCCGGTTGCGGCGCCAGGATTCCAGCAGGATAAACGCCCAGGGGATGAGGGCGGCACAGCGGATGGAAACGGGAATTCCGACGCGCACCTGGACCATCAGGACCCCGCCCAGCATGTAGGCCAGACCGGATACCGCGGCGGCCGGAATGGCGAATCCCAGCGAGCGGGCCAGCAGGACCGCTCCGCTGCCCGCCAGGGCGAGGTGGAGCAGGGTGTCCCAGAGGTAAAAGACCGGGGGGGTGATGCCCAGGGACCACCCGATTACCTCGGTCGGGTAATAAAAGGCGGGCCCCAGCGCTTCACCCAGCGGCATCCCGCAGAATATCTGGGGGATCCAGAAGGGGAGCGTGCTTTCCCGGTGAAACCATTCGCTGGCGTGGGCCAGGAAGGGGTACCAGTAGCCGGCGAAATCAAAGCCGGAAAGGAAATGCGTCCCCGCGAGGCAGGGATAGAACACCAGCGCCAGCGACAGCGGGATGAGGGCGAGGGCGATAATCTGGGTCATTGGCGGCGGCCCGCGAGGGCGGCGAACAGGCCCGCCATGGTCCATCCCAGGAAGGAGAGGAACAGGCCCAGCTTGAAGGGGATGGATTCGTAGGTCATGACGATGGTGTGGCGGCCCTTTCCCACGGCAACGCCGCGGAACATGACATTGACCCGGTGGATCCGCGCCCTCTGCCCGTCCACGAAGGCGGTCCAGGCGGGATAAAAAGCTTCGGAGAAAAATACCACCCCGGTGCCCGTTGAATCCACCGCCACCTCAATGCGGTTGGGGGAGTGTTTTTCATCGAGGATCGTCCCCGGGGCCAGCCGGCCAAGCGGAAATTCGCCCGGGCGGGAGTGGACATACAGCCGGCGGTTTTCCGGCCGGTCCGAGCAGAGCCGCTGCATGACCGGAATCCCCTCCGCGGGTTCCGCGCTGGCCCCGAAGAAGGTCCGGGGCAGGGCGGACGGATTTTCGCAGACCCAGACCTGGCCCGCGGTGAGGGAATTGAAGCGCATCAGCGTAACGAGTCCGCGCATCTGCTGGCTGCGTCCCACGATGAAATACCTGGTGTTAAGCCAGGCGAACAGCCACGGCAGTTCCGGGCACCCGCCCATGCTGGCGTCGTAGAAATCCCGGAACACGGCGAGCGGGGCGCCGTGATATCCGCTGACCCATTCCAGTCCCGTGGGGATCCTGATGTTGGGCAGGAAATGGGCTTCGGAGGTATGGGTCCGGAAAATTCCCGGCCGCTGGGAGAGGTACCAGACCACCGGATCGCGGGACGGCCGGGAGTTGTCATAGTCCGTCCGCTTTGACGAGTTGGACAAAGGATGGGCCTCGCGGAGCAGGTCCGCCGTGTTGAGGGTGCCCAGCAGGACGAGGGCAATGGCCGCCTTTTTCCCTGTGGCCCCGAACAGGCCGTCGAACCCGGCGGCGGAAAGCACGGCGACGGACAGGGTAACCAGGGCCACCCAGTGGGAGGCACCCCGGAACGAGCCCAGGATGGGCAGATGTCCCAGCGCCCGGCCCACGGGGGTCTGGGTTCCCAGTGCGAACAGGAGGGCCAGAAGGGCCAGCGCCATCCAGGGCAGGGCCTTCCGGAAGTTCCGGATTAGGCTGATGGCGGCCACACACGCCGTGGTTATTCCCAGATACTTAACCTCCCATACGGGGGTCAGGGAGGGGATGAAAATGGAAAAGAAGCTGAGCGGATAGGGATCCAGGGACTGCCACTCGGTGCTTACGGTGGAGCGGATGGAAAGGAGGAAATACCGGTAGGCCGGGATCAGGGTGGCTCCCGCCAGGATTCCCGCAACGAGTCCTGCCAGGGCGAGGCGCGCCAGCGAAACCAGGCGCTGTCCGGATCGGGCCAGGAGCAGGACCATCAGGGGAAGGAAAAGGGCCAGGTAGGCCAGGGGCTGGAATGAATCCGTGAGGGGAAGGAGGGCCAGCAGGGCGGAGACGGCCAGCCAGCGGCCGGCGGTGGGTTTTTGCATGGCCCGCAGGAGGGCAAACAGGATCCAGGGATAGAGCCCGGCGGCCCGGACAAAAACGAGGGTTCCGGATTTCACCACGCCCACCAGGTACCCGCTCAGCATGTAGGCTGACCCGCCAAAAACCGCCGCGAACCGGCCGGCCCCCGCCGCCCGGGCGAGCAGGGCGGCTCCCACACCCGCCAGCGCGAGGTGCAACGCGACATCCCAGGCGTAGAACGAGGCGGGATTTATGGGGGTCAGCCAGCCCAGCAGGTCGGTCGGGTAATAGAGGCTGGGGACCATGGATTCCTCGAACGGGATTCCCCCGAATATGGAGGGGAGCCAAAAGGGGACCACGCCGTCCCGGACAAAGGTGTTTCGCGCGAATTCCATCAGGGGATACCAGAGGCCGGCCAGGTCCGCGCCCCCCAGCACCCGCCATCCGGCCAGGCAGGGGAACATGACCGCCACGGCCAGCAGAATGGGCACAGTGAATATGGAGGCTTGGCGCATTGCTTCATTTAAACACAGAGGAGAATTGGAGGAAGGTAAATTGGGCTCATTACGGAACTTTGTGAATAAACTTCGGATGCTGGTTACATATTGCCATGCGCCGGCTCAAATTCTACCCCCCTCTCCCGGGATCCTGAGCGACCCTGGGGAGTCAAAGGGTTCACCGGAAGAAGGGGTCGAACGCTTTTCTTACCCTCTCCCGTTCACCGGGAGAGGGCAGGGTGAGGGATGAGTTAAGAGGTCATTGACGAAGCCCCGTCGGCGGGATGGGGTGAGGGATGAGTCTCTTTATTGCCTATTTTGAGGTCGGTATGTCGGTTCGGGCCGGCATACCAGACTGTTATCATATTCATCATGCGTAAAACGGCTGTATTGATGATTCCGGCGCTTTTCCTCCTGGCCGGATGCGGGGGACCCGAGCCCGCGGCCGAAGCCCGGCTGGCCCAGGCGCTGGAAGCGCTTCAGCAGGGCCGGGTCGATGAAGCCAGCCGGGTGCTTTCGGCCATCAAGCCGGGGGGGGGCTGGCTCCGGCCCGCCACCTGGACGGGGCCATTGGCCCTGCGTCTGCGGGCGCAGATTGCGCTCCGCAACGGCGTGCGCGAGGAGGCCGTCCGCCTGCTCCGGGAATACTCCAGCCGGTATGGCGGCCTGGCTCCCGCCTCATACACGAATTCCCGCCTGGAGTTCATCGGGCGGTATTCGGAATGGCAGGGCCAGCCCGCCCTGCTGTTCCTGCGCGGGCTGGAGGCGGAGAATGACGCGCCCGCGCTGGCCATCCGCGAATGGCGCACGCTCCTGCGCGATTTCCCGGCCTGCGCGCTGGCGCCCAACGCCCAGTTGAAGCTGGGCCTTTTGCAAAAGCGCCTGGGCAATGCCGCGTGGGCGCTTTCGGAGCTGTCCAATGTCGCCAAAATGCCCCTGGAAACCGTGGACCCCGCCGGCAATCCCCTGGCTCCGCAGGCTTTGCTGGCCATGGGGGAAACCCAGTTTGAGCTGATGGGTGACCGGTTATCCGCCCGCCAGACCCTGGAAGGCGTTTCCTCCGCTTATGCCGCCTCCGTCCTGAAGGGCCCGGAGGGGGGCGTGGACTGGTCCCCATCCGCCTCCGCGAAATTCATCCTGGCCAGGATAAACATTGAGGCGGGGGAAGCCGGGACCGGCGTTGCCGCGCTTGAATCGCTTGCGGTCGCGAAGGGGCCCACCGGATATTATTCCGAGGAGCTGGCCGGGGACATCCGGGCGGAGGCATTATTCATGCTGTCCGACAACTGCATGAAGAACCGCCAGTTCGCGCGCATGCGCGAGAAATTGACCGAGGTGGCCCGGAAGGTGCCCGAGGTCCTGCGCGGCCCCCTGGACGGGGCCCGGCGGAAATACGCCTATGAGGCGGCCGACCGGATGGAAGGCCTGCTCGGAGTCCGTTCCCCGGAGGAGGCGCTGAAGGGGTTTGGCGATCTGGCCGCGGATTCCAAGAACCGCGAGGTCTGGGCTTATTACCAGTTGAAAAGGGTGAAAATTCTCGCGCGGCTGGGCCAGCGCAATGCCGCGCGGGAAACGCTGGCGGAGATGGAGAAACGCTTTCCCAACCTCGAGGTTGACCCCCTCGGGGACGGGCTCCTGCTCGTTCCGGCGCGCGAAGCCAGAAGGGTCCTGGGAGGATGAGGAAATCATGGGTGTAACGGCGGCAAAGGGGTTTTTGGCGTCCGGCCTGCATGCCGGGATTAAAAAGAGCGGCAAGCCGGACCTGGCGCTGATCGCGTCCGCCCGGCTGGCCTCGGCGGCGGGCGTATTCACCACGAATCGGTTTTGCGCGGCGCCGGTGGGCATTTGCCGGGAGCGGCTCCGGGCCTCGGGGGGCCGGGCGCGCGCGATACTGGCCACCAGCGGCTGTGCCAACGCGATGACGGGGGAGGCGGGCCGGCGCGACGCCATTGAACTCACGCGGGTAGCCGCCAGGGAGTTGCGGGTGGAGGAGCGCCATGTCCTGGTGGCTTCCACCGGGGCGATTGGCACGCGCATCCTTCTCTCGATGGACCTGGCCCGGAAGGCCATCCATACCGCCTCGGGAAATCTGGGCTGCACGGCCGGGGCCGGGCTGGCTGCGGCCCGCGCCATCATGACCACCGACACCCGGCCCAAGCAGGCGGTCGCGCGGTTCCGCGACGGCGCAACAATCCTGACCATCGGCGGAATGGCCAAGGGCGTGGGGATGGTGTCGCCCAAAATGGCCACCGTCCTGGTCTTTGTCACCACGGACGCGGAAGTGTCCCCCCAAAAACTGCAAAGCGCGCTGGTGGGCGCGGTTGGTCCCACCCTGAATTCCATCAGCGTGGACGGGCAGATGAGCACGAACGACACCTGTATCGTGCTGGCCAACGGGGCCGCCTCCACCCGTCCGCTATCCGCGGGCGGTTACCTGAAATTTGGCGGGGCGCTCCGGGAAGTCCTGGGTTCGCTGTCCCGCCAGCTGGTGGCCGACGGCGAGGGGGCGACGCGCCTGATTGAGGTGGCGGTCCGGGGCGCCCGGACTCCCGCCGAGGCGCAAATGGCCGCGCGCGCGGTGGGGGACTCGATGCTGGTGAAGACCGCCATCTATGGCGAGCAGGCCAACTGGGGCCGGATAGCCCAGGCCCTGGGAGCATGCGAGGAACTGCATTTCTTGCCGTCCCGGGTGGGCGTGAAGGTGGCGGGCCGGCAGGCGATCCGGGGCGGGCTTTTGGTCCCAGTGTCGCGCGCCATCCAGAAGGCCCTGCATGCCGGGCTGGTCCGGATCGACATCGACCTGAGGGCGGGCCGGCACTCGGCCCAGGTTTTGACCTGCGACCTGACCGAGGGATATATAAAGGAAAACGCCGGGTATCTTTCCTGAAAACGGGAATATAAAATGGGCTCATCACGGAATCTTGTAAATAAACTTTGGATGCAGATTACACATTGCCATGCGCCGGCTCAAATTCCACCCCCCTCTCCCGTTCACCGGGAGAGGGGTGAGCGGCAAATGCCGCGAACGCCGGCGAGGGATGAGGACCGAAGGGACGAAGCCCCGTCGGCGGGACGGGTGAGGGATGAGTCTCTTTAATGCCTGTTTTTCTGCCTTTATCCCCGGTTCCCCCGCCTAATTCAGGCGGGAACCCCCTGTTTAGCCTGAACGCAAAGGGTTATCCTGGGAGATTTAATTTCGACATATTCCATGTGCTTCAGGAGTTGTCCTTGCAAACTTTCACAATCATATGTGATGAGCCATAAAATGACCTCCCGCCACCGCCCCGCCCGCCGTCCCGGAGATTCCGGCACCACCACCCTGATGGGGAACACCCCGGTCTCCAAGCATTCCCCCGTGGTGGAAACGCTCGGCGATCTGGACGAGCTCAACTGCCTTATCGGCATGATGCGCCTCCACCTGAAGGGCGAGGCGAAGGCAATGGCGGAGCGCATCCAGTTCGACCTGTTCGCGGCGGGCGCGGACCTGGCGGCCTGCGGCAAGGGGGCGTGGCTGGAGCCGGAGCGCACCGCCCTGCTCGAGAAATTCATGGCCCGCCTCGCCGCCAGATCGGGGACCCCCAAGGGGTTTGTCCTGCCCGGGGGCAATCCCGCCTCGGCGTGGTGCCACCTGGCCCGCGCGGTCTGCCGGCGGACCGAACGTCGGGTGACCGCCATCCACGAGAACGACCGGCCCAACCCGGAAGTGCTCCGCTACCTGAACCGGCTTTCCTGGATGCTGTTCGAGCTGTCCCGGACCCTGGCCGGTCGGGGGAAGGAAATACCGTGGCGTCCCGCGCCTCCCGCAAAAAACCGCAAATAGTAAAGACGGCGTGGGTGGGCGCCCCCTGCCGGACCATGGCCCAGCTGGCCAAATGGATCGACCGCGTTGGCTTTGCCCTCCTGATGCCCCATAAAACCATTCCCCTCCCCTCATTGTTTGAGGCCATCCGCGGGAAGGCCGGGGGCCATCCGTTCCGGCCGTGGACCAAGGACTCCGACATCATGTGGGAAATGAAGGATACACTCCCGAAAAACCATCTGGCTTTTTATGGGGCCATCTGGGGGGGCAAGCCGGGATTCTGCTCCGTGGAAATGCTTCCCTGCCTCATGAAAATGTGGGGATGCCCGCCCGGGCCGGACGGGTTCCGGACGGCCTACCGCGAGGGGATGCTTTCCTATGACGCCAACCGCATCGGCGAGCTCCTGATCCGCACCGGCCCTATCAACACCAATGCTTTGCGCAAAAGGATCGGCATCCCGCCGAACACCTTTAAAAGGGCCCTGGCTGAACTGCAGGGGAAACTGCTTGTGGCCAAGTGCGGGACGGAGGCCATCGCGAAGATCTGGGAGGCGGCGGTCGTGGACATGTCCGCGAATATTTTCCCCACAGCGCACTCTGAGGCGCGGACCATTTCGTTCATGGCGGCGCGGGAATCGGCGATTGAAACCATGAAAGAGGCCGCGCCGGGGATGGGAGCCAAGCAGATGGCCCGCCTCCTCAAGGTGGGGGTGGAATAACAATGGCCGGGGTGATAAATATCCGGGTCATCACTCCCGCCGACATTTCCGGGCTGGCCGGTCTCCATGTCCGCTGCTTTCGGGAGGCGAACCGGGGGATATTGCCCGGGGATTACCTCGCGAAAATCAAGGCGGGCGGTTTCCAGGGCGAGTGGGAGCGGAGCTTCACCCAGGGGGTTTCCGGCGAGCCGGCTTTTGAGCGGCACTTTGTCGCCGAGGATTCCCGGGCCGGAATGGTCGGATTCATCAGCACGGGGCCCAGCCGGGACGCCCAGCTTAAATATGAGGGGGAAATCTACCGCCTCCATGTCCTGGCTGACTGCGCGGGGCGCGGGGCGGGCCGGAGCCTGGTGGCGGCGGCCGTGGAATTCCTCCGGAAGCGCCGGATGAATTCCCTCATAGCCTGGTTTTTTGACGGCAACGCCGGCGCGCACAATTTCTTTGAGCACCTGGGCGCGGTTCCGGTGAAGCTTAAAAGGGATGTCGTCATTGACGGCAACAAACTGGTTTCAATCCCATATGCCTGGGAAGACCTTAAGGCCCTGCAGGATCGGCTGATTGCGGGGGATTAGGCTTCGGTTGGGTAAGGTAGGATGGTAAATATGCGAACAAGGGACATATTAGCCGTATTCCGGCATCTGCCCCGCTGGTTCATGATCCTGTCCATCTTTGTATTGACCGGCATACTTTCCGTCCTTGATTGGGTCACCGGCCGGGATGTCTCCTTCCTTATCTTTTACCTCGTACCCATCGGGCTGGCGTCCTGGTATGTCAGCTCCCGTTGGGGAATAGCCGTGGCGCTGTCCTGCGGCGTGGTCTGGTACATGGAGGATGTGATGGGCCGGGAAGCCATCCCCTCCGTCTTCCTGCTCACCTGGAACCTGACGACTAAGGGGGTATTCCTGATCGTCATATCCCGGCTGTTCTACCGGCTTAAGCTGGCCATGGACCGCGAGGCCCGGACGGCCCGCACCGATCCGCTTACCGGGGTCGCGAACCGCCGGGTCCTGTTCGATGTCATGGAACACGAGATTGGGGGAATGGGTCGGAACCGCGCCCCGCTTTCCCTGGCCTTCGTCGATTTGGACAACTTCAAGGCGGTGAACGACTCCATGGGGCATGACGCGGGCGACGAGGTTCTTCGGGCCGTGGTCCGGGGCATCAAGTCGGCCCTGCGGGGCATGGACCTGGTGGCCCGGGTGGGCGGGGACGAGTTCGTTATCCTGCTTCCCGGCACGAATGCGGATGCCGCCGCCGAGGTGGCGGACCGGGTGCGGCAGGCCGTCCTGGACGAACTGGCGGCCGGGCAATGGCCCTGCAATCTCAGCATGGGGTTGATTACCTGCGCGACTCCGCCCTGCGACCCCGACGAACTGCTGTCCCGGGCGGATAAGCTTATGTACCAGGCTAAGAAGTCCGGCAAGGGGAGGACGGTCCAGGAGTCCATTGACACGGCTCCCAAAGGGGCCGGGGCGGGGAACAAATGAAGGCGCGCCTCCTGCGGATAGCCGGGTCGGTTTTGGCGGTGGCCCTGTTCGTGGTGGCTGCCGCCGTGCTCTTTAATATCCTGAAGGAATACCGCATCCAGGACATCATCCGGGAAATCCAGGGCATCCCGGCTTCAAGGGTCGTCTCCGCCCTGTTCCTCACCGCCTGCGGGTATCTGGCGCTCACCGGATACGATTACCTCGCCCTTAAAAACATCCGCCAGGCCCTGTCCTACCCCCGGGTGGCCATGGCTTCCTTCATCGGGTATTCCTTCAGCAACAATGTCGGGTTCCCGATGCTGGCGGGAGGCTCAATCCGGTACCGGCTGTATTCCGGGTGGGGGCTTTCCGCGCTCGAGGTGTCCCAGGTGGTGGCGTTCTGCTCCAGCACCTTCTGGTTCGGGGTGCTGACCCTGGGCGGGGCCAGCCTCCTGTTTGAGCCGCCTGATTTCAGCGGCGCCCCCGGGCTGGCCATGCATTTTTCCCGCGGCATGGGGGCGGCGATGCTGGCGGCGGTGGCTGTGTACCTGCTTTTCTGCATCCGGGGCGGCACCATCCGGTTCCGGGGCTGGTCGTACAACCTGCCGGGAATCCGGCT
>Ga0334722_10001905_pt1 | contig 24686 bp, 20 predicted proteins | sample C3_bottom_MG_FD_207210 | JGI IMG/M metagenome (GOLD analysis project Ga0334722, IMG submission 207210) | Sediment microbial communities from Yellowstone Lake, YNP, Wyoming, USA - C3_bottom | ecosystem: Environmental > Aquatic > Freshwater > Lake > Sediment | place: USA: Wyoming | collected... | reverse complement strand
AGCACAGAGGGCATGGCCTTCACGGACGAGCACGACAGGTATGTGTTCGTCAACGGGTCGCACGCCTCCATATACGGGTATACGCCCGAAGAGCTCGTGGGTATGTCATGGCGTGACATCACGCCTGCCGAGGCAGTGGCGGGGGCTGAGGAATGGGTCAAAAGTTCGCTCCACAACAAAGACGTGGGCGAGTTGCAAGCGGAGATGCCCGGGGTAAGGAAGGACGGGGCCGTCGTATTGACGGACGTGCTGGCCATTGCCGTCTGGGACGAAAGAGGCAACTACCAGGGCCATGTATGCCATGTCAGGGATATTACTCAAAAGAAGCATGTCGAGGAAGAGCTGGCCGAGAGGTCGAGGCTTGCATCCCTCGGCGCGGACGTGGGGGTCGCGCTCACCTCCGGGGCCACGCTCAGGGAGAGCCTGCAGGGCTGCTCTGATGCCATGGTGAAGCACTTAGGCGCGGCGTTCGCGCGGATATGGACGCTTGACGAACTGCGGGGCGTGCTCGAACTGCAGGCGAGCGCGGGCATGTACACCAATATTGACGGCGCGCACGCCAGGATACCTGTTGGCACGTCCAAGGTCGGTGTGATAGCCAGCGAGAAGTGGCCGCAGTTTACCAACTCGGTCATAGGCGACCCGCTCGTGACAGACCAGTACTGGGCCATCCGCGAGGGGATGGTCGCGTTTGCCGGGCATCCCCTTATCGTCAAGGACAGGGTGGTCGGGGTCATGGCCATGTTCTCGCGCAGGCCTCTGTCGGATGCCACCGTCAAGGCGCTGGCATCCATAGCGGACGAGGTGGCCCTCGGCATCGAGCGCGCAAGGGCGGAGGACGCCATACATGCCCTGTCAAACAGGTGGCAGGCGACGTTCAACGCGGTCGTGGACTCTGTATTGATTATGGGCATGGACAGGGTGGTGCTGCAGTGCAACGACGCGACGGCGGCGCTGTTGGGGAAGCGGGCCGAGGATATAATAGGGAAGAACTTATGTGAACTGATCCACGGAGCAGTGGAGCCAATAGAGGGGTGCCCTGTAACGCGCATGATGGAGAGCCGCCACAGGGAATTTCTGACCGCCAAGCTGAACGGCCGGTGGTTCAACATAGTTGCCGACCCCATATTCGATGATATGGGGGGCATTGTTGCTGCCGTACACACTATAGCCGACATTACGGATAGGAAGGTGGCCGAGGACGCCCTGAAGGAGTCAGAGACAAAGTTCAGGAGCCTGGTCGAGAAGTCGCTGGTCGGCGTGTACATCATACAGGACTGGCGTTTCGTGTACGTGAACCCGCGCCTCTGCGAAATACTCGGCTACACGCAGGAGCAGCTCGCTGGTGAGTCCAGGCTATTGGACTTCATATACCCCGACGACAAAAAGCTTGTCGAGGAAAACATAAAGAAGAGGACGTCGGGCGAGATAGAGAGTTCGCACTACCAGGTTCGCTGGGTCGGCGGGGACGGCCGCGTGGTGGAAACGGAGTTGTTCGGCTCGTCCATCAGCTTCGACGGCCGCCCTGCCGTCATAGGCACGATGCTCGACATTACCGAGAGGAAGAAGTTGGAGCGCCAGAGGGCTGACTTCTACGCCATGGTTACGCACGACCTCAAGTCCCCGTTGACGGCGGTGATGGGCTACACCGACATCATACTGGAAGACAAGACTGCGGGGATGGACGGCGAGACCGTCGATATGGTGGAAAGTATAAAGAAGAGCAGCCGGAAGTTGCTGCACATGGTGGACGACTTCCTCACCATCTCAAGGATGGAGTCCGGTATAATCACGATGAACGAGTCCCTTGTGGACGTAAACGAACTGGTCGCTGAGGCTGGGGCGGAGGCCATCGCGCTCGCCCAGGGCAAGGGGCTGTCCATAAGGCTGGAGGTCCCGGAAGGCCAGTCGTGGGCCGTGCTCGACAGGACGCACGTCCTCCGCGCAGTGTCGAACCTCGTGCAGAACGCGGTCAATTACACACCTGCCGGAGGGAGCGTCACGCTTTCTGCGGGCCGGAGGCCGGAGGGCGAAGGGGAGGCAGTGGTCATCTCAGTCAGCGACAACGGCCCCGGCATACCGGTGGATGAGCAGGGCCGGGTCTTCGAGAAGTACTACCGCATGGCAAGGACCGCAGGCATAAAGGGAAGCGGCCTCGGGCTGGCCATAGTCAAAGCGGTAGCGGAAGCGCATAAAGGCAGGGTTGAGCTTGAGAGCGTCGACGGCAAGGGGTGCATCTTCCGCCTGGTCTTCCCGGCATGACGATAAGGGTTGACTCCCCGCCTGATATGTCCTAAAATTCAATCGATGATAAGCGTCAGGATAAACGAGCGGACAATACAGTTCGACGAGCCGCCAAAGCTCATGGAGGCGCGTGCCCGCTTCAAACCGGACGCGGACCTGGTCATACGCAACGGTTTTCCCGCCCAGGACAACCCGACGCTCGCCGACGGCGACACCGTGGTACTCATACGAAAGGGAGAGAGGCCGTCCAGGGATGAACTCCAGGCCCTGATGGTGGCGAGGCACACCCCCGGGGTACATGACAAGGTCAAGGACGCCAAGGTCGGTATTGCTGGCCTTGGTGGGCTCGGTTCGTCCGTTGCCGTCGCCCTTGCGCGTCTGGGCGTGGGCACGCTCGTGCTCGCGGACTTCGACGTGGTTGAGCCTTCCAACTTAAACCGCCAGCAGTATTTCATAGACCAGATAGGCAGGCTGAAGGTCGATGCGATGGAAGAGAACATCAGGCGGATTAACCCCTACGTGAAGGTAGTCTCCCACAAGGCTATGTTAGGCGAAAAGAACACGCCGGAGACATTCGGCGGCGTGGACGTGCTGGTGGAGGCCCTCGACTCAGCTGAGACAAAGGCCGCACTCATCAACTCGATGGCCAGGTCGGCCCCGGCGGTACCGGTGGTGGCCGCGTCCGGCGTTGCGGGGCACGGGCCGTCGAACACCATAATTACCAGCCCGTTCGCGGAGCACTACTTCATAGTGGGGGACGGTACTTCCGAGGCTGGTGCGGGCATGGGGCTGATGGCTCCGAGGGTCGGCATAGCGGCCCACCACCAGGCCAACTGCGTGCTAAGGCTTCTGTTGGGCGAGAAGGCGGGGTAAGGAGCATTCATAACTCCCCCATCCCCCTCTTATCTTAAGAGGGGGACTGAGGGGGCGTTACTGGGTTCATATACAATGAGTTTATTACACACAAATAAGCCGACTGACAACTTGTCGGGCATAACGAGTCAGGTGGAGGCCGTGCTGCTCGGGGCTTCGAGTCCAGACGATGCAGCCCTCGATGACATCCTGAAGAAGGCCGTGTCGCAGGAGGGCATCACCCTCGACGAGGCGGCGACCCTGTTGATGGTGGAATCCCCTGAGCATTTGGACATGCTCTGCAATGCGGCAGGCCGGGTGAAGGAGGCCGTGTTCGGGCCGAGGGTGGTGCTGTTCGCCCCGTTGTATCTGTCCAACTTCTGCTCGAACGACTGCTCCTATTGCGGCTTCAGGATATCCAACAAGGCGGCTGGCCGGAAGGCCCTGACGCCTGACGAGGCGGTCGAGCAGGCGCGCATATTGTCGTCGAGGGGGTTCAAGAGGCTCCTATTGGTGGCGGGCGAACACGAGGGCCGCTCCGGCGTGGGCTACCTGACGGAGGTGGCCGGGGCCATATATAAAAAGACGGACATACGCATACTGCACGTAAACTGCGCACCGCTTTCGGTCGAGGGGTTCCGCGCGCTCAAGTCTGCAGGCTATGGGGTGTACCAGTGCTTCCAGGAGACCTACCACCCCGGCGCATACGAGGCGGCGCACCCGTCCGGCAGGAAGAGAGACTACCACTACAGGCTGTCAGCGATGGACAGGGCGCTGGAGGCGGGGTTCGGAGACGTGGGGATAGGCGCGCTGCTGGGCCTTTACGACTACCACTACGACGCACTTGCCACGATAGCACACTCCATGCACCTTGAGGCCGTATTCGGCGCGGCGGCGCATACCATATCAGTACCCAGGCTCAGACATGCGGAAGGTTCCGCGCTCGACAGCCCTCCATTCCCCGTGGACGATACCGCGTTTAAGAAGATACTGGCCGTGTACCGCCTTTCCGTCCCATATGCGGGCGTGGTGGTGTCCACGCGCGAACCTGCGGCACTCAGGGAGGAGGCGCTGACCATCGGCGCTTCGCAGGTGTCGGCGGGCTCTTCTACCGAGCCGGGCGGCTACGACGACGCTACGCACAGCGCGTCCCAGTTCGAGGTGTCCGACATAAGAAGCCTTTCCGAGATGGTCGAGGTAGTTGCGCGGAGGGGGCTTCTGCCGTCTTTCTGCACCTCCTGCTACCGGAGCGGCAGGCAGGGTGAGGAGTTCAGGGAGCTTGCCGGTTCAGGCGCCATAAAGGACTTCTGCACGCCCAACGCGCTTTTGTCTTTAAAGGAGTATATAATAGACAACGCCGAGGGCGATACAAAAAGGCTCTGCGAGGAGACGCTCGCGCGTTTTGTGGAGATGGTTGACGGGCCGCTGAAGAGAGACCTTCTGTCCAAGCTTGCCCGCGTGGAGAAGGGCGAGAGGGATATACATTATTAAGGGCCAAATGCTCAAGTAAGGAGGTTGGTTATGCTGAGGACAAAAGATGCGGCAACGGAGGTGTTTTATACGGCCTTCAAGACGTTGAAGAAAAAGCAGAAGGAGGACCTGCTTGCCATGATGCTCAGGGACAGGGAGTTTGTCGAGGACTTGATAGACATAGCACTTGTGGAGCAGGCAAAGAAGGCTGGCGGTAAACCCGTGTCTGCCGGGGATTATTTTTCGAGACGCAGGAGTGTATAGACAATGGAAGTCTACACCCTTTTTATATACCCTCCTGCAAAGAAGGACCTCGACAAAATGTCCGGGAAACTTCTTGAAAGGCTTGAAAGGGCAATATTGGGTCTTGCAGTTGAACCGAGGCCAAGGGGTTCGAAGAAATTGGCAGGAAAAGGAAATACATTGAGGTTGAGGGCAGGGGATTACAGGATATTATACGAAATTGATGACATGAAAAAAAGGGTTTCAATTTACCGGGTTGTCCACAGGAAAGAGGCGTACAGGTAGCTCAGTATATAACCAGGTCCTCGTCCATAGCCGGGAAGGGGATACCCTGAGAGTCCACAGGCGGCTGACCTGACTCCTGCCCAACTTGGGGCTCGCACCCTTTTACTGCAGGCCCCATCATAGCTTCGAGAGCCTTCGAGGCGCAGAAACGGACCTTGGGGCTCTGGTCGTGCGCGACCGCGTTTGCGAGTTCTTCCTTTGCGTCCACATCCTTTATAAGGCCGAGAGACAAAGCGCACTGCACCCTGACCCACTCGCTTGAGTCGAAGCGGAGCGTGTCCATCAGCGGCTTAAGCGACTCCTTTGTACCCTGCCTTCCGAGCGCCCACGCCGCAAGCTCGCGGACACCGTCCACCTTGTCCTCCTGGAGCGCCCGGTCGAGAGTCTTTTCGGTCTTTGCATCCTCAACGCCGCCGAGGGCGCGCATCGTCTCGACCCTTATCCTCGGGTTGGAGTCTTTCGCCTGGGACAGGAGGCTGTCTATTGCGCGGGCGTCCCCGATGCGGCCTATAGCCCTTATAGCCTCAACCCTCACCTGCGGGTCGCCTTCCTCGGCCAACAGTCCGGTAAGCGAGAATACCGCCTTTTTGTCCCCTATGTTGCCGAGCGCCCCGGCGCACGCCCTCCTCACCTCTGCGTCCTGGTCTGAAAGGGCCTTGATAAGCCTGTCGACGGACGCGAGGGACTTTATGTTCCACAGCGCTCCGGCGGCGGCGCGTCTAACTTCCGGGTCAGTGCTGTCGAGCGCCTTCATAAGGGGCGGCAGGGCCTCCTCGCTCTTTATCTGGCCCATAGCAGAGATAGCCAGAAGCCTGAACGCGGGGTTTTCCTCCTCTAACACAAAGGTGAGCCTCCTGACCGCCTTCGAGTCCATCCTGAGGGTCTTGGCCAGGTCGGTGTCCTTCTCCTGGAAGAATACGCCCTCCGGCATCTTGACTATCGCGGGCTCCCATGCGGGGTTGTATTCGTCCATTCGACGGGGCCCGAACGTGCGCATTATCCTACGTGAAGGCTCATCGCCGTACAGGAGGACGCGGAGGTACGCCACAGCCTCCGTGTCTTTGACCCCGGGGTTGTATTTCGCGTAGAAGGAATAGACCTCCGGCTCGGCGGATTCGAGAGAGAATACCTCAGGCCCGTAGCCGCCCTTCCTGTCCATGTCAAGCATGGCGCAGGGTATGGCGGCATCGCTCACGAATGGGCCCTTGGCCTCGTTGAAGGTGTGGTGTCCGAAGCTGTCCCATACGTGCAGGTCCAGGTCGGCGGTTGGGCTGTCCCAGAAAAGGGCGGCGACAAGGTCCTTCGGGCGGGCGTCGAAGGTGTCCACCCGCACAGTCTCGCTCCGTCCGGCGCGCCCTTGCTTGTCCACCACCTCGAAGTAGAGCTCGTTGAGGCCCGGCAGGAGGGTGAGTTCCTGTCTTACTGCGCCATGCTCGAAGCCCACCTTCCTCGGCATGTTGTTTACCGAAAGCCACCCCTCGGTGATGGATGCGTCGTCCGTCCTCGCCTCGACGGTTATCACCCTGTCCTCGGTTATGTCGTAGGACGCCCAGTCGACAGGGGCCACTATCTCTACTTTTGGCGCGTCCGTGAGGGGGCTGTATATCACCTTGATCGAGTCCTTGCCCAGGTTGCCGTCCAGGTCCCATGCGAGCACGGTTATGCTGTTTATGCCCGGCCTCAGCGACACGTACGCCTCGAAGGAGCCGTCGGCCACGGTGACCACCTGGTTGTCGTCGTTTATCCTCAGGAAGGCCCTCGCGATGCCTCCGCCTATCCTGCCCGCGACCTTCTGGCAGGACATGGCCACCTCTCCCTTCCTGGGCTCAGTGATGATGACAAGCGGGTCTTTTTTGGAAAGTGCGGCCCCGGTGATGTCCTCTTTTTGCATCCTGACCCTCTCCTGTTCGGGAGCTTCCTTTTTGGGGGATTCGTCGCCCATCGGGAGGGTGTCGAATGTGCTTTCCCTCTCCATAGGCACGAGCGCAGGCCGCCCGGCGGCGTACGGCTGGCCGTAAAGGAGCATGACGAGCAGCAGGGAGGCTGCGATGGTACGGACGGGTTGTTCCATAGGGGTTCCCAGCCGGGTTTAGTTGGAGGTCTGTCTCATCTTGTCTTCGGCCTTGGAGATGCTGCTCTTTGCCTTGTCGTTGCCGGGGTCAATGCGGAGCACCTCGCGCCAGTCGGCAATGGCCTCCTTCAGCTCTCCCCTGGTATAGTGCTCCACGCCTGAGAGGTAAAGGAGGCGGACCTTCTCGTCGCCCTCGCCTGTGGAGGCCGTGCGCCTTGCCTGCTCGATACCTTTCTGTGCTTCGTTGTTGCCCGGGTCGAGCCTGAGCGCTGCCCTGAATGACGACTCCGCCTTGTCTTTCTCGCCGGCATCCAGGTGTGACTCGCCTTCCTTCACATGTCTGGCTACGAGCTCTCTCGTGCGTGCGCCGATACTCGACCTGAGCGAAAGGGCCGCCTCGTCTTTCGGCGAGAGTTCAAGCGCCCTGGACACGTTCGCGGAGGCGGCCTCGAAGTCGTCGGACGATAAGGCGTCATTGGCTTTTTCTACCGAGCGTACTACCTCCTGGGCTATCCGCGCACGCACGTCGCTTAAGCCCTCCTCGGCCTCAGGGTCGCCGGGTATGTATTTTGCCAGGGTCTCATATGCGTCCCTTGCCGTCGCCAACTGGCCGTCGTCCGACGCGCGCTTCGCCCTGCGCCTCGTGTCGTCTATCTTGTCTTTGTCGCGCTTGAGGGCGTCAGCCGCCGCCCGGTTGTTTGGCGCAAGTTTTGCTACCGTCTCGTACTGTCTTACCGCCTCGCCTAATACGCCACGCCCTTCCGCCTCTTTGGCCTTCTTCATGTAGTCGTCCACGACGGATGCGAGCTTCGAGCGGACCTCCTTGTCCACGGAAGCGGCGGCGCGTGAGGCCGGGTTCAGCCGGAGCAGCTCGGTGGTGCCTTCAACCGCCTGTAGGTAGTCTCCCCTGTTCATGGCCTCCCTCGCACTCTTTATCCTCGAATTGGTGTCCGCCTCAGCTTTGGACGCCGCGTCTTCATGGCCCTTTTTCGCCTCGGCGCTCGACGGGTCCAGGTACTCCGCCTTCTCGAAGAGCGGCAGGGCTGCGTAGAAGTCACCCCTGGCCATACGCGCCTTCGCATCGTCCAGGCTCTTCCTTGCTGCGAACTTGCCAGCCACTTCTTTCTGGGACTCCGCCCTCACCATGCCGGGCTTGAGGGCGAGGGCCTCCTTGAACTCCGAGACGGCCTCCTCGTAGCGTTCGAGGGCCATCAGGTTGTAGCCCCTGTAGAAATGCGCGTCCGGGTCGTCCGGGTTAATGGCGAGGGCCTTATCGAAGGACTCCAGCGCGGCGATAGGCATGTCCCTGTTCTGGGAGTCCACGCCCATGTTGAAAAAAGTGGTGAAAAGCGCCTTCTTAGTCTTGTCGTCGGGTGCGCCCTTCCTTGTTATCCTGTCGAAGTATGGCTTTGCGGCGGCATACCCGTTCTCTTTATAATTGAGCGTGCCGAGGTAGTAGAGCGCCTCCACGTTGTCCGCGTCGATTGTCAGGGTCTTGCCGAACTCCTCTATGGCGGCCTGGTTTTTGTCCTGCCTGTATAATGCCAGGCCGACCGCGTTCTGCACCGCCGCCTGCGCCTTTGCGTCTCCCGACTTGAGAGTCGCCGCCTGCCTCAGTTCCTCTACAGCGCCTGCGTAGTCGCTCTTCTCTATCCTGGATAGCCCTGAGTAGTACCGGCTCTCCCCGTCGGAGCCGTCGAGCGAGAGGGCCTCCTTGAAGCACACGAGCGCTTGGTCGTATTTCTTCTGGCGGTAATATGCTATTCCCAGGTTTGAAAACGCGACGCTCAGGTGGAACTCGTCTTCCGCCTTTGCGCCGGTCAGGCCGCGTGTCTTAGACAATGATTCGTATGCCTCGTCCAGCCTGCTGGCCTTGTAGTATGCAAGGCCCAGGTGGTAGAAGAGGTAAGGGTCGGAGGGCTTCCTGGCCGACAGAGGCTCAAGGAGCTTGAGCGCCTCGTCCGCGTTCCCTGCCCTAAGGTAGGCGATACCCTTGTCGTAGTCGCCGTCCCCTGCAAGGGATACATCCGGCGCAACGATAGCCGCCGTTAATAGTATGGCTAAGAATAGTGCTGCTTTTGTCATGGGTTATCCCCGACCACCTCGTATACCTGCTGCGGCTCCTCTTTGCCTTTCAGCATGACCGCTTCCCTCTTCTTGATTATGAAGCGGTCCTTGACCAGTTCGTAGGTGTTCTGGCTTATTATTATGTTCTCCTCTTTGGACAGCGCCACGAGGCGCGCGGCTACGTTTACCGCGTCGCCTATGACGGTGTAGTTCATCCTCTCGGTGGAGCCCACGTTGCCCGCTACCACCATGCCGCTGTTCACGCCTATGCCGATGTGTATGGGGGCCTTGCCCTCGGAGGCGCGCTTCTCGTTGAATATGCGCATAGCCTCCTTCATCTTAAGTCCGGTGATGACGGCCCTCGCCGCATCGTCCTCGTACTTTACCGGTATGCCGTATATGACCATTATGGCGTCGCCGATGAACTTGTCGATCCAGCCCTTCTGCTCGAACACCACGTCCACCATCATCGAGAAATACTCGTTAAGGAAGGCTATGACGCCCTTCGGGTCGAGCCTCTCGGACATGGACGTGAAGCCCCTGATGTCCGTGAAGAGCACGGTGACGTAACGGTTCTCGCCGCCAAGCTCTAACCTGGTCATGCCGGGGTCGTCAAGCAGCTTCTCGGCCACCTGCTTGCTCATGTAGCGCTCGAATGTGTTCCTTATGAACACCTTCTCCCTCAGGCCCTTGGCCATCTCGTTGAACGCGTGGGTCAGCTCGCCTACCTCGTCTCTCGACTTGGTCTTTATCTCCTGGTCGAGGTTGCCGCGCCCTACCTCGTTCACGCCCGCTACCAGAAGCTTAATGGGAGCTACGGTCAGCTTGGCCATGGTGAACGCGCCGATGCCGCCCAGCAGAAGCGCCACAAGCCCGATTCCGGCCAGCTTCCTCTGCATGGCGGACACCGCTTCCTCTATTACCCTGTTAGACAGCCCCAGGTGTACGTGCCCAAGGGTTTTCTGGCCCTTGCCGGCCATCAGTATGGGCACGGTTATGTCGTACATCTCCTCGCCACCGGCCCCCTTCCCGGACCTTATCGAGTAGTCGGGCGAATCCTCGTCGGTCTTCATGCCTTCGGGGTCATTGTATCTGGTGCCGGACTGCTTGATGTCGCTGTGCGCCCTGACCATCCCGTTTTCGTCCACGATCAGGGCATAGACCACGCCTCTGTTCTTCATGGCGGAGGTTATGAACTGGAAGAGGTAGAGCTCGTCGCCCGTGCCGACCAGGGCGTCCTCGGAGGCCTTGGCCATGCTCTTGGCTATGGATACGCCTTTTTCCTTTATCTCGACGGTGAGCGTGTCTCTCATACGGGAGGCGGTGGCGGTCATGCCGACCGCGCCGGAGGCGGCGATGAGCAGAATGGTGAAGAGGGTGAGTTTTACCCGGAGGCTGAATATAATCTTCGGACGGAGCTTATCCATGATATAGCGTATGTGTACCGGGTGTTAAGGGCATAATAACGTGTTATTATTATGAGCATAAACTATCACATCGCGCGCCAAAATACAAGGGGAAACAGGCACAACTATTCACTTGAATTAACCCCCAATATTCATTATCATTAACTCTCCATGAACAAACCCAAAAGACAACTGCTCTCAGGAAACGAGGCAATCGCGCGCGGTGCATACGAGGCCGGTGCGCGCGTGGCGACCGGATACCCCGGCACGCCCGCAACCGAGATATTAGAAGCGCTATCCAGGTGCGAGGGCGTATACTCCGAGTGGTCGGTGAACGAAAAAGTCGCCCTCGAAGTCGCATCCGGGGCATCCATCGCGGGCGTCAGGGCGTTGTGCGCCATGAAGCACGTGGGCCTGAACGTCGCCGCCGACCCACTGATGACGCTGTCGTACACGGGCGTGGGAGGCGGGCTGGTGATAGTGAGCGCGGACGACCCCGGCCACCACTCATCCCAGAACGAGCAGGACAACCGAAACTACGCCGCGTTTGCCAAGATACCCATGTTGGAGCCGTCGGACAGCTCCGAGGCCCTCGCCTTCACCAAAGCCGCCTTCGAGATAAGCGAGCAGTTCGATACCCCCGTGCTCCTTCGGACAACCACGCGGGTGTCACATTCGAAGTCCGTAGTGACTCCCGGCATGCAGGCAAAGCCCGCCCCACCCGCGCCTCTCGTAGCTAAGCCTGAGAAGTACGTGATGATACCGGGCTTCTCCGAGGCGAGGCACGCACATGCGGAGGCCCGGCTCGACAGGCTTAAGGCATACGCAGAGGCGTTCGCCCACAACAGTATCGAGTACAGGAGCCGGAAGGTGGGTGTCATCACATCCGGCATATTGTATCAGTACGTGAGGGAGGCCGCGCCCGACGCATCCGTGCTTAAGTTAGGCATGAGCTACCCCCTGCCGAGGGCGCTTGTCGAGGAGTTCGCGTCTAACGTCAAAGACCTCTACGTGGTGGAGGAACTTGACCCGTTCATCGAGGCGCAGGTGCTCGCCTTCGGCGTGAAGGTCATCGGCAAGATGACTACACCGGACTTCCTGCCGTTGGTCGGGGAACTGAACCCTGATATAGTAGCCGGTGCGCTCGGCAAGGGTGGCAGCGAGGCCCGTCTCGCCACGCAAAATCTTCCGACACGCCCTCCGGGCCTCTGCCCCGGCTGCCCGCACCGAGGGGTGTTCTATACGCTTGGCCGCCTGGGGTGGTTCGTGGCCGGTGACATAGGCTGCTACACACTTGCGCACGCATGGCCGCTCTCCGCCATACACACAACGCTCTGCATGGGCGCGGGCATTGGCCAGGCGCACGGCATACTGAAGGCGACGGGTGCGCGAGATAAGGTAGCGGCGGTGATAGGCGACTCCACGTTCATGCACTCAGGCATCACGTCGCTTTTGAACACCCATTACAACGGCGGTGGCGGGACTATAATCATACTCGATAACGGCACCACCGCTATGACAGGGCTCCAGGGACACCCCGGCTCCTGCTCCACCCTCATGGGAGGGACGGGCGGACATGCGGACATTAAAAAAGTAGTGCGCGGGCTTGGCATAGATGACGTGTCCGTGATGGACCCCTATGACTTGGACGCGCTTGAGAGGCACCTGACTGCGCCTCCAATACCCGGAGGCCCGCGCGTGCTCATAGCGAGGCGTCCGTGCGTGCTCATCAGGGGAAGGAAGCCAAGGCCTTCGTTTGTTGTCAGGGACAATAAGTGCGCAGGCTGCGGTGAATGCCTGATGCTCGCATGCCCCGCCATATCGTTCAGAGACGGCCACGCTCAGATAGCGGCGCAGTTGTGTACGGGCTGTTCGCTCTGCAAACAGGTCTGCACTTTTGGAGCGGTGAGGGGGCAGCAGGGATGATACCGACCGTCAACGTAATATTCGCGGGCGTGGGAGGGCAGGGGGTGCTTACCGCATCCGAGGTCCTGGGCATTGCGGCCATGCACGCGGGCCACGAGGTGAAGAAAAGCGAGGTGCACGGCATGGCCCAGCGCGGCGGGAGCGTGGAGTCGCAGGTGCGCTTCGGCGACGTTGTCAACTCTCCGCTTATACCTGCGGGCTGTGCAGACTTCATAGTGGCGTTTGAGAGGCTCGAAGCGCTGAGGCACGCACACATGCTGAAAAGAGGCGGTTTTGTTATAGTGAACCAGCTCGACATACCGCCGATGGACGCCCCTGAGGCAGGGCCTGCCGTCTACCTCGCGGGGATGGATGAGGCATTCGGCCGGTTGGAAGCCCGTGTTGTGTATGTGCCCGGCCATGCTCTCGCTTTACAGTCTGGTGACGTCAGGTCGGCAGGCTCGGCCCTGTTGGGCGTATTATCCGGGTCCATGCCCCTGAGCGCGGCCTGCTGGGACAGGGCGTTCAGGGATGTATTCAGACCTGATGCGCCGGGCGCGAACACAGAGGCGTTCAGGCTCGGCAGGTCGTGGGCCGACGCCCCCAAATAAAAAAGGATTTGCGCTTTAGGGCCTTCGCTGTTATACTTTTTGAAACGTTTAACAAGGAGGATTTTTATGAAGAAGTTAGCCCTTGCTTTGCTATCTTTGACCCTGGCCCTCGGCTTTGCGATGCCCGTATTTGCGGACGACGACCCGCCCGGGATGATGGACAAGCACGGCGACATAGACATGATGACCCGGCCAAGGATGCAGAAGTCCTGCCGCACACCTGATTTCTATATCATGCGCGCGGACGAGTTAGGCCTGAGCGACAACCAGTTGGACGCGCTCGGAAAGCTGGACTCCGCATTAAAGAAGGACATGACGCTCAAGGGGGCGGCGGTCAAGGTGCTTGAGATGGACTTGAGCGACATAGTAGTGAGGCCGGACTTCAAAATGTCGGATGCCCAGTCCAAGCTCAAGGACATAGAGAAGGCACGCACCGAGCTTAGGACCGCTGTAATAAAGGCGTCATCGGACGCGAGGGACCTGCTTGCGCCGGAGCAGTTGGAAAAGCTCAAGGAGATGGGCATAAGGGGCGCAGGTTCGGGCGCAGGATGCGACATGACGGGATGCGACAAGAAGGGCTGCGAGACTAAGGGCTGCATGAAACACGGGCAGCCGGGCATGGAAGGCAAGAAGCAGATGATGATGGATAAGATGCAACAGGAGATGATGAAGGAGAACATGCCCGAATAAGGGTCAACCGTTGAAAGGAGCAGTTTGATGGATACGAAGAAGGTACTGGTAGCGGTAGCGTTATTGGCGGGTTGCTTGTTGGCGGCTTCGGTCTGCATTGCCGGGGGCGATTGCTGCAAGAAATCTAAGGATGGCCAGTGCAAGGCCGCGGCGGCGGACACGTCCAAGGACCCGACCGCGCAATCCGTCGTCCTGGACCCCGCATGCGGCATGGACGTGGATGCGAAGGACGCGAAATTCTCATCCGAGTACAAGGGCAAGAAATACTACTTCTGCAGCAACTCCTGCAAGAAGAAGTTTGACAAGGCCCCGTCTAAATTCATAGGAAAGGGCGCAAAGTGACAATGAGAGCAAAGACAATACTGGCCTGTGCCGCCACGCTCCTCGTGCTGGTGTCGGCGACGGCCTGCAAGAAAGAAGCGCCCAAGGCGGAGAACAAGGGCGGCGTGACCTGGATGAACTTCACCGACGGGATGAAGAAGGCGAAGGCGGAGGGCAAGCCCGTCATAGTTGACTTCTACACCCAGTGGTGCAAGTACTGCAAGATGATGGACGACACCACATACAAGGACCCGGAGGTCATCAAGATACTAAGCGAGGGCTTCGTGGCCATTAAGGTGGACGCAGAGGGCACGGCAAGCGTGGTGGACCCGAAAGGCAAGCAGGTGACCGAGGCCGAGCTCGCGAAGGGCTTCAACATCACCGGGTACCCGACGTTATTTTTCTTCGACGCAAAGGGCAAACCGATAGGCCCGATCCCCGGTTACAGCTCCCCTGAGGACTTCAGGCCGGCGCTCACCTTTATCACGAGCGGTTCATACGACAAGGGCATCAAGTATGCCGACTACTTAAAGTCCCTGCCAAAGGCAAATACGAAATAACAGGAGGCTGCCGGATGTCCATGCCAGGTAAACCGCTCATTGCTGCAGTGGCTATGGCTGCGTTGTCCGTATTATTTACAGGCTGCGCCACGACGGTTAACAACGACGAGGTTGTGCGCAAGGCAAACCCCGTCAAGGAGATGCACCAGGAGCTTAAGGCGAAGGAAGCGGCGGAGAAGAGCGCGCTCAAGTGGGAGAGCTACGAAGACGCGCTCGTCAGGGCTCGCAAAGAAGGCAAGTTCGTGATGGTGGACTTCTTCGCGGTCTGGTGCAAATGGTGCAAGAAGATGGACGCCGACACCTACGCCGACCCGAGGGTGGCCGAGGCGCTGAACGCGGACTTCGTGGTCGTGAAGGTAGACGCAGAGTCCGAAAAGACGGTCGTACACGAGATGCGCCAGATGAGCATGGCCGAGCTTGCAGACGTTTACAAGGTGGGGAGCTTCCCATCGATATGGTTCCTGGACAAAGACGGACATCAGGCCAAGCTTTTGAATGGCTACCTGCCGCCTGACGACTTCCTTAAGTACCTCCAGTATATAAAGGGTGGCAGGTACAAAGACATGACCTTCGAGGAGTACGTCGCCAAGGGCGGGGACGGCAAGTAATGTTCGGGCATGAGGTCTCTTATCTAATGGCCTTCACCGCCGGGCTATTGTCGTTCTTCTCGCCATGCGTGCTGCCGCTTATCCCGGTATACCTCTCTTACATCACAGGGCTCTCCATAGAGGAGTACTCTCAGGGTGTGAGAGGCGAGATGAAGCGCAGGATGATACTCAACACCCTGTCCTTCATCGCAGGCTTCTCGTTTGTGTTCATAGTAGTCTTCGGCGCGGGCACCACCCTGCTTGGCGCAGCGTTCGGCGAGCACAAGGACATCATCGGCAAGGTCGGCGGCATTTTTATTTTCCTGTTCGGGCTGCACTTCATGGGCGTGTTCAAGCTGAAGTGGCTCTACCGGGAGAAGAGGGCACACATAAAGAGGGTGCCCGAGGGATATCTGGGCTCTTTCCTGGTAGGCATAGCGTTCTCGGCTGGCTGGACGCCCTGCGTGGGTCCGATACTCGCCTCGATAATCGGTATGGGGCTCACAGCGGACAGCCAGTGGCAGGCAGTCAGGCTCCTTTCGCTCTATACTCTCGGCCTGGCGATACCCTTCTTCCTCACCTCGCTGGCAGTCAACTTCTTCCTGCCGCTTTTCAACCGCGTAAAACACCATTTCAGGACAATAGAGCTGATAACCGCTTTGCTGCTCATGGCTGCGGGCGCGCTGATGTTCACGGGCAAGTTTTCGGCAGTGTCCGGCATGTTCATGCAGTACTGGCCGTTCGGGGAATAGTGATGCGGTCCGTGTCTCGTGTTTAGTAGCTGCCCCATTTATGGGGCGCTTTTTATGGAGGTCCTGATGCAGAAAGTTACATTGAACGTTTCCGGGATGTCGTGCGGCCACTGCGTCACCAGGGTACAGAAGGCGCTCAAGGCGCTTGACGGTGTGGCAGAAGCGGAGGTCAGCCTTGCTGACAAGTCCGCCGTTATCGCCTACGACGAGACGAGGGTGGACAAGGCTAAGCTCGCCGAGGCTATCGTAGATGCCGGTTATAGTGTAATATAAAATCCCGTTACTCCTCGTCCACTATGCCTATCACCCTGCCACCCTCGCTCGGAGGGGAGAGGGGCTGGCCCTTTCTGTCGAGCTCGTCCTCTATCTGCACCTTCACTGCTACGGGTACCGACGGGTCGTTGTACAGGAAGCGCTGGTCTGCCGACTTGAGGCCGGACACAAACTCAAGCGCCTTTATTATGGGCGTGTGCGGGTTCCTTGTGAGCGCGAAGCGGACCGTGTAGCATGAAGACCATTTAGGGTCGCGCGCGATGAACTCTATTACTCCCGTCGGAGTTGTCTTATGGTTCACCGCCCAGAGGGTCAGGGACTCTTTCACCCTTGGGTTCTCGAAACACGCCTTGACGAGCTGGGGCGTGTCGTCCATCAGGAGGCGCTTTAAAACCTCTTCGGAGACCTGCCTTGCGAGCGTGACCCTGACGCCGAGCGGGATGGAGGGCAGCTTTTCCCCCAACGCGCCCTCCGCCGCCTGCCTGAGTTCCGTCGGCAGCACCCTGTTCTGCGTAACGTAGGCAATGTCCTGGAGCCGCAGGTGCTTTAGCATGCCGAGCGCAACGCGGCGCGGCGTCTTCGGGTTGTTCACGAGGGCCAACTTCAGCTTGTAGCCCTCATCCGTGAGCTTGTCCATGCGGGTATGTTATATCGTTTAATGACCTGAGTCCAGCCTTATCTCCGGCTTTATGAGCGAGCCTGTCTTGGGGTTGAACGTGGCCATGCCCACCGCAAGCCTCAAGTTGTCCGACTCACCCGGTTTCAGCACACGCGGCCCCCACTGAAGGCCCAGGAAGCGCGAGTTACTGGCAAGCGGGACCTTCGTGCCGTCTTTTGGGGGGTAGTCTGTAGGGCCGTTAGAGAAATATACGAGGTCTGGTTTTGTATCGCCGAGCCATTCGAGGAAATCGGCGGCCATCGTGAAGTTATGGTCGGGGCTGACTGCGCTGTTTCCGAAATCGAAATAGCCTGCGAACGAGTATTTGTCGGGGTCTATGAACTCCTCATAGCTGACCAGGCGGTCGCTCACCCAGCCTACGTTCCCCTTTGAAGAGCCGAAGTCGCCCAGCCATGGTTCGTCACCGTAGACGTAGCAGTAACTGGCGGGCGTCGTCCCGATATTCTTTATCCAGATGGACAAAAGGAAGTATGTCTCGCCAGCCGTGAAGTAGGCGTACCGGTCTATCCTGAGAGGCGCCCCGTCCACGACCGCCTCGTGGCTGCTCGTGAGTGCGAGAGACCAACTGCTTTGGTGAAGCACCCTGCTGCCCATGAACTTCCAGTTGGATGGGCCGTATATGTCATCCTTCAGAGGGTCGCCGGATGCCAGGCCCTCGTTTGCGTTGCACCATATGTGGTACCAGCGCCTGCCGTCGTAGTAGGCCATGCCGGTCTCGTCTATCGCCTGCAGGTTGTCCCCGTGCACCTCATCCGGTAGCCCTCCGCCGACGAAGAGGCCGTGCGTATTTTCGGAATCCTCCGCATCGAACCTGCTGAAGCAGGTGTCGAGTTCCCTGCCGTCTGGCATTATGTTCTTTATGTACCCGCTCCCGTCGGACTCGTCCCACTTGTATTCGAGGTAGGCCTCGTCGGGTTTGTGTGTTTTGGGTCTATTGAAAAGCTTGTGGATGGAGTTGAAGTCGAACCCGTAGATGAGCCTCGTGCCGTCGCCCAGGTAGAGGTCGTCCTTTACCTCGATGAGCCGCCCCTGGACGCCTTTGAGCAGGAACAGTCCCTCGAAGCGCCCTTTGATGTTGAAGCGCGTTGTGATTGCTATGGCTATAAGGAGTACGACGACGATTACGGCGTAAACCCGGGTCGACCTTGGTTTCATGTGCGGACTGCTTTAGTTTTTCGTCAGGCCTTTGTTATCTTCACAGCGCTTACCTTGAACTCGGGTATCTTCGCCAGCGGGTCCACGTTTGCGGCGGTGAGCACGTTTGCCGACGCTTCCACGAAATGGAACGGTATGAAGACCTCACCTTTGGCCACCCTCTCGGTGACCTTGGCCTTTATGAGTATCTCGCCCCTGCGTGACGAGACGTTTACCATGTCACCCTGCGCAACATCCAGCCTTGCGGCGTCGGCGGGGTTTAACTCCATCAACGCCTCAGGGACGATGTGGTTCAGCCCCTTTACCCTGCGCGTCATCGTCCCCGTGTGGTAGTGCTGGAGTATGCGGCCGGTGGTGAGAAGGAACGGGTATTTTTTGTCCGGGGCCTCCGCGGCAGGGCGGTACGATACCGCGTGAAACTTGCCGAGGCCGCGCGTGAACTTCTCGGTATGCAGTATGGGGGTGCCGGCGTGGTCTTCGGTGGGACAGGGCCACTGGATCCCCCCGTCTTCCTCTATGCGCCCGTGCCTTATGCCTGCATACTGCGGCGTAAGCGTAGCCATCTCGCGGAATATGGTCCTCGACGAGCCGAAGTCGAACCCGGACGCCCCCATGGATTTGGCTATCTGCTGGACAATCTCCCAGTCCGGCCTCGACTCGCCCACCTGGGGAAGCCCTGGGCGGACCATCTGCACCCTGCGTTCGGTGTTGGTAAACGTGCCCTCTTTCTCCGCCCAGGAAGCGGCGGGGAGCACCACGTCGGCAAACTGCGCGGTCTCGGTGAGGAATATGTCCTGCACCACCATGAAGTCCAGTTTCTTAAACGCCTTTTTGACGTGGTTTGAGTCCGGGTCGGAAAGCACAGGGTTCTCGCCCATGACATATAGCGTGCTGATGTCGCCGTGCTCGCATGCGTCTATTATCTCGGTAAGTGTCAGGCCCGGTTTGGACGAGAGCCCGGAGCCCCAGGCGTCCTCGAACTTCTTCTTTGCATTCTCGTCCGTAACAAGCTGGTAGCCGGGATACACGTTTGGGAGCGCCCCCATGTCGCAGGAACCCTGGACGTTGTTCTGGCCCCTGAGCGGGCACACGCCCGCGCCCGGCCTGCCTATCTGGCCGGTAAGGAGCGCCAGGTTAGCTACGGAGAGCACGTTGTCAACACCGGTAGTGTGCTGGGTGATGCCCATCGAGTACACGATGCTCGCGGCCCCGGCCTTCCAGTACATGCGAGCTGCCCGGCGTATGTCGTCGGCGGGCACGCCGGTTATCTCCTCGGCCTTTTCAGGCGTAAAGTCCCTGACAGACCTCAGCAGGTCATCGTAGTTCTCGGTGCGCCCTTTAATGAAGTCCGTGGGTAGTTCGCCGCGCTCGGTTATTATCACGTTCATCATGCCGTTCAAGAGTGCGACGTCCGTGCCGGGCCTCTGCCGCATCCATATCGCTGCGTGGTCGGCAAGCTCTATCCTGCGGGGGTCGGCAAGTATTATCTTCGCATCCCTGCGCCTGACCGCCTGCTTGATCTTCATGCCGATGACCGGGTGCGCCTCGGTAGTGTTGGAGCCTATGATGAAGAACACGTCCGCCTTGGTCGTCAGGTCGTCTATGCTGTTGGTCATGGCACCGCTGCCGAAGGCCATGGAGAGCCCTGTAACGGTGGACGAGTGGCAGAGCCGCGCGCAGTGGTCCACGTTGTTGGTGCCCATCACGACGCGTGCGAACTTCTGGAAAAGGTAGTTCTCCTCGTTTGTGCAACGCGCGGAGGACAGCGCGGCGAAGGTGTCGTGCCCAGCCTTCCTGGCCGCACCGAACTTCTTCGCTATCAGCGCGAGCGCCTCGTCCCACGTGGCTTCGCGGAACTTCGCCGCTGACTTCTTCGAGTTTGTCCTGATGAGGGGCGTCTTCAGCCTGTCCGGGCTGCCGACGAACTCGTAGCCGAAGCGGCCCTTGACACAGAGGCTGCCGTCGTTTACTCCTTTACCGGACGTGACCTTGACGACATGTCCGCCTTTTGTGTGCATTTCAACCGTGCAGCCCACCCCGCAGTACGGGCAGATGGTGGTGGTTTTACTTGTCTCCCACTGCCGTCCCATGCCGCGCGCGTTTTTCTCGACGAGCGCACCGACCGGGCAGACGTCTACGCACTGCCCGCACTCCATGCACTTGTCCTTGTCTGGCAAGGGAAACCAGCCTTCGGGCCCTGGGCGGTCTCCACGGCGTCCGAACGGGTCCTTTATCGCGCCGTAGACCTGGACGTCGTTACAGGCGGCGACGCACCTGCCGCAGAGTATGCACTTGCTGTAGTCGCGGTAGATGAACGGGTCTTCGTATGTTTCAGGAAAGTTCTCGGACGCGGGGAAAGACTCCGGGATGGTCGCGTTATGGGCGTACGCAAGGTCCTGGAAGCGGCAGTCGCCGTTCGCGTCGCAGGTGATGCAGACGTGCCTGCCCGTCGACAACAGCATGTCAATGGTGCGGCGGCGGGATATAAGCACCCGTTCGGTGAGGGTCCATACTTCCATGCCCTCACGCGCCTTGGTGCTGCACGACGGGACGAGGTTATCCGTACCCTCTACCTCCACGACGCAGATGCGGCAGATGTCCTTGTGGTCCGCCTCCTTGTAGTAGCAGAGCGTGGGGATGTTTATACCCGCCGACTGTGCGACCTCCAGTATCGTCTGGCCGGGGATGAACGACACCCACCCGCCGTCGAGCATCATCTTCTGTTGCATCAGTCCTCCGTTTATTTCAGCAGTGCCAAAGCTATGCGGTAGCAGCGCAGACAGCGGGCCGCCTCTTTTTTCGCCTGTGCAACCGAGAGCCCGCCCTCCACTTCCGAGAAGTCGGCGGTCCTTGTCTTCGGGTCCGCTACCGGCGGGTGGATGCGGTGGGTCAGTCCGCCGAACGGGGCGTTGGCCGTATGGGCGGTCTTGCTGAGGGCGGATACGGCCCGGTCTATCCAATCCGACCCTTCCGGAGAAGAGTCGCCCGTCTCTATGTACTGTGCTATGGAGCGCGCCGCCCTGCGTCCGGCGGCCAGCGCAGCCACGAGCGTGCTCGGGCCAGTCACGCAGTCGCCGCCACCGAATATGTTAGGGACGGAGGTGCGCATGGTCAGCGGGTTTGCGACCAGTGTGCGCCAGTTGTTCACGTTTACACCCTCCGGGACGAAGGTGTCCACCTCGCACGACTGGCCTATTGCAGGAACGATGGCGTCGCATTCCATCACGAAGTTTGAGCCGTCCTGCGGGACGGGCTTTCTGCGGCCTGACGCGTCCGGGGCGCCCAAGGACATGCGCACGCACTCGAGGCCCGTGACCTTGCCGTTTTCCGCTATTATACGGACCGGGGAGATGAGGGGGTGAAACACGACACCTTCCTCCTTGGACTCGGCTATCTCCACGCGGTCCGCGGGCATCTCCTTCTCGGTGCGCCGGTAGAGCAGGTTGACGTCCGTGAAGCCAAGCCTCCTTCCGGTGCGCACACAGTCCATGGCCACGTTGCCGCCGCCTATTACGAGCATCTTTGCGCCCGAAAGCGGCTTTTCGCCCAGTGCCACGCTGCGCAGAAACTCTACGCCCGGCATGTAGCCAGTATAACCCGCGTCCTCGCCCTCGCAGCCCATGGCGGAGGAGTTGGGCGCGCCCGCGCCTATGAATACGGCCTTGTACCCCTGGCTGAACATGTCCGGTATGGTGATGTCCGTCCCGACCTTGACGCCGTAACGTATCTCGGCCCCGACCGCCTCTACACGCGCGGCCTCGGCGCGAAGAATTTCGCGGGGGAGGCGGTAGTCCGGGATGCCGACTGCGGCCATTCCGCCCGGCTCGGGCAACGCCTCGAATATAGTGGAGCGGTATCCCGAAAGACCCAGGTAGTATGCGCAGGAAAGGCTTGCCGGTCCGGCGCCTATAATAGCCACCTTCCCTTCCTTTGCAGGAGGCAAGGGGTCGGCGATGTTGCCTGCCGCCAACTCCTGGTCTGCGGCGAACCGCTTCAGGTGCTTGATGGCTATGGACTCGTCTATAGAACGGCGCTTGCACTTGAACTCGCAGTCCCGTACGCAGACCCGGCCTATGGTGCCGGGCATACAGCAGGTCTTACGGATGAGCTTTATAGCGTCGTCATAACGGTCCATCCTTATGTTCTCGACATAACCGGGTATGTCCAGGCGGTCAGGGCAGGCGCTGATGCACGGCGCGGTCACCTGTACCGCGTACTTTCCACGAGGTATCGGCTTTGCCTCGCGGATCGCGTCAATGAACTTGTTGCAGTAGTTCCTGATAGCGTCCAATATCGGGTTGGGCGATGTGATACCTATGTCGCAGCGAGCGGACTCCTGCACGTACTCCGCGAGGGATTCGAGCCTGACGATGTCGGAATCAACTCCGTGCCCGTCGCATATGCGCTCAAGTATGGCCGACATCTCGTCAGACCCCATGCGGCACGGGAAACACTGGCCGCAGGACTCTGCCTTGAAGTGGGCGGCGAACTCCCTGGTCATGTCCACGATGTCTATGGACTTGTCGTTTATTATTAAGCCGTCCCAGCCCATCAACGCCCTGATAGGAAGCTCTTGAGGCAGCGGCGGCGGCGCGCCCATGCCGGTAAAGCCGCCTGCCCCCCATGTCGAAAATACTATGCTCATCGGTGTATGACTCCAATTAAAGGGTAAAATCCACCCACGGCCCGAACAGACCTATCTATCTTAACACAATCAGTAATGGTTCGCAATTGTAAAAAAGCAAGGACAACAATAAAGAAAGCGCCTGCGGACAGCAGTCCGCTATACCTGCGATTGTGATTATATAAGTTATGTAAGGGGATGTCCAGCCAAAAAAGGCCTTTGAGTATTTGACTTTTTTATAAAGAGTTGCGTTTTTATTATGCGGACGCCGGAAGGCTGACATTAATCATAGTAATTCTCTGCAAGCTCTGGTATAAATGAAGCATGTGGAAAGGCGTGTCGAGATACAGGTTGGCAGTGCAGTCGGTGTTTTTCCTGCTTGTGGTGTTTCTTGGCCTCAGGCTCTGGGAGTTTGTACGGCACTACGAGTCCTCCGGCGCGCTGCCTTACGTACCGCACCCGGACGGGGTCGAGGGCTTCCTGCCAATCGGGGGGCTGACCTCCCTTAAATACTGGCTTGCTACGGGCAGCATACACCCGTATCATCCTGCGGCCCTTTTTATATTCGTAGGCGCTATTGCCGTCTCCGCTGTGCTCAGGAAGGGTTTCTGTGGCTTTATATGCCCGGTGGGTTTCGTCTCCGAGCGGCTGTACAAGCCCTACAAGAGGCGGTTTAAGAAGAACGTCAAGCCCCCCAAGTGGATAGATTACCCCCTTCGCTCCCTTAAATACCTGCTTTTGGTTTTCTTCCTGTGGGCGATAGCACTGAAGATGGACGGGCCGTCCCTGCAGGTATTCCTTGACGGCGATTACTGGAAGGTTGCGGACGTGAAGATGCTCAAGTTCTTTCTGGACATCTCCACCTTCGCGATCGTGGTGATAGCGTCGCTCGTACTGCTCTCCGTGCCCATAAGGAACTTCTGGTGCAGGTACCTGTGCCCGTACGGTGCGCTATTGGGGCTGGTAGGCCTCGCGTCTCCCTTTGCCGTAACGCGGGACGTTGGCATGTGTACCCACTGCAAGAAATGCACCCGCAACTGCCCGGCGTACCTGCCCGTGGAGCAAAAGGACAGGGTGTTATCGCCTGAGTGCCTGTCCTGCATGACATGTGTTTCCGGCTGCCCCACCAAGGCGCTGTCCTACTCTACGCCCAAGAAGAGGTTCACCCTCTCCGGCCGGACGTGCGCCGTCATACTCCTTGCCGTATTCCTGGGTATCATCGGGGCCGCAAAGCTCACCTGCCACTGGCGCACCGGCGTAAGCGACGCCGACTTCCAGCGCCTCGTCCCGGTAGCAGAGACGCTTGAGCATCCGCAGTAAGCCCTCTATTTTCTAATTGACTCCAGCCCGCCAGTCCCTTATAATCCGACTATCAGCATCAGGCACGTCCACATTAACCCGTCACGCTAACGCACATCCATAGGAGTCATACCATGAGGCATACGGCAAGGCTGTTGGCGGTTACGGCGGTTGTAGCGGTAATGCTGTTGTGCATGGCTGGTGGCGCGGCGGCGGGGATTAACGAGTGGACGACCAACGGGCCGTATGGTGGGGATATCACAGCTACCGCCATATCCCCGAACTACGCCACCGACCATACGGTCTATGCCGGGACGGATGGCAGAGGCGCGTTCAAGAGCACGGACGGAGGGACAAGCTGGACCGAGGTGAACACGGGCTTAACCGATTCATTCATCTATTCACTCGCCATATCCCCGAACTACGCCACGGACCAGACGGTATATGCTGGGTCGTCTAATGGCGGCGGCGTATACAAGAGCACGAATGGCGGGACAAGCTGGGCCGCAGTGAACGCGGGCATGACCTATTTAGCCGTCTATTCACTCGCCATATCCCCGAACTACGCCACGGACCATACGGTATATGCAGG
>Ga0334722_10001903_pt1 | contig 24690 bp, 23 predicted proteins | sample C3_bottom_MG_FD_207210 | JGI IMG/M metagenome (GOLD analysis project Ga0334722, IMG submission 207210) | Sediment microbial communities from Yellowstone Lake, YNP, Wyoming, USA - C3_bottom | ecosystem: Environmental > Aquatic > Freshwater > Lake > Sediment | place: USA: Wyoming | collected... | reverse complement strand
ACAAATTGAAATCTACTTTGTTTGTAATCTTTTGGTAGTTTCCCTATTATAGGAATCTTGTTTCCACAAAACTTGCAATTGTTGTTTTCATCCATATTCCAACCTTGAATATCATAGCCATATCTTTTGACTACAATATTGTTACATTGTGAACAGTAAGTGTGCTCAAGAGGATGACCAGGTACATTTCCTAGATATACATAAGATAATCCTTCCTTTTTGGCAACTTCATAATGTTTCTCAAGCGTCTTTATTGGAGTTGACTCAAAGTCCATCATTTTGTAATCAGGGTGAAATCGTAAGAAATGGATTGGCATTTCTGGACCAAACTCATCATAGATGAATTTGCATAGCTTACTTGCATATTCTAGACTATCTCCAACTTGTGGTACAATAAGGTCTGTAATTTCTACATGGATCTTGGTTTTGTCTCTAATTTCTATGAGAGTATCAAAAATTGGTTTTGGATCAGGAATACCTATGTATCTTCTAGTAAATTGTGGTTCAGCACTACCCTTGAAATCTACAGTAATACAATCAAGAAATTCTCCCATCATCTTTACTGTTTCTGGAGTATCGTAAGCGTTTGATACAAAAATATTAAAAAGACCTTTGTTATGTGCAGCTACTCCACAATCGCGTGCAAATTCAATGAATATTGAAGGTTCATTGTAGGTGTATGCAATCCCATCAGCTTTTAATTTTAGAGCTTGATTGGCTACATCTTCTGGTGTCATATCAACACCTTCTATTTTTCGTCTTTGACTAATGTCATAGTTTTGGCAGTACCTGCATAACCAATTACAGCCTGTGGTAGCTATAGAAAATATGCTTGTGCCAGGTCTATAATGAATAACAGGCTTTTTTTCTATTGGATCTACGTTCCCCGAAATTACTTTACCATAAACATACAACTGTAGTTTTCCGGATTCATTTCCTTTAATACCACAAAGACCTATCTGTCCTTTACCAATTTCACAATATCTTGCACACGCTGTGCATCGAACCTTATCATTTGGTAATTTTTCATAGAGTATTGCTTCTTTAGTCGTCATGTACTTTACTTCAGTTTATCATATAAGTTATGATACTGCGGGGAGTTGAACCTTTTCTGGTTTTACTTTGCTAATTGCATTTAGCAAATCTTCCTGTGTAATCTTGATTGATTTGAGAGATTTTTCTTTGGTGTTTACAAATCGCTTTATCGCAGTAATTGCAGCTCTGCTGCACACACCGTCAATGTCTGCCCCGCTAAATCCTTGAGTTTTTTCTACTAGCTGTGCAAAATCTATATTGGTAGCTAAGGGTTTTTTCTTTGTATGTATTTTGAAGATGTTTTCTCGTCCTTTTGTATCAGGCAATGGCACTTCAATTATTCTATCAAATCTGCCTGGTCTGAGCAGAGCAGAATCTATTATATCAATTCTATTTGTTGCACCAATTACTACAACATTTTGTAGTTCTTCAAGACCATCAATTTCTGTAAGTATTTGTGATACAATCCTTTCAGTAACGTGTGAATCAGATGTACCAGAGCTTCGACTTGGTGCAATTGCATCAATTTCATCTAGGAAGATGATGCATGGTGCAGCCTGTCGTGCCTTTCTGAAAATTTCTCTTACTCCCTTTTCGGATTCTCCTACCCATTTTGATAAAAGCTCGGGACCTTTTATGCTAATAAAATTAGATTCTGTCGTATTTGCTACTGCTTTTGCAATCAATGTCTTTCCTGTACCAGGTGGGCCATACAAGAGAATTCCCTTTGGTGGGGAAACATCTGCATGCTCAAATGCTTCTTTATGTTTCAGTGGCCATTCAATAGCTTCCTGTAATTCTTCTTTGAGGGATTCCAATCCTCCAACATCGTCCCACGTGACATTTGGTATTTGTACTAGGACTTCTCTTAATGCCGATGGTCTAACCTCTTTTAATGCATCGCTAAAGTCTTCATCATTGATTACAATTTTTTGTAAAATTTCAGAAGGTATTTTTTCTTGTTCTAAATCTAATTCAGGTAGGATTCTTCGTAGTGATCTCATTGCAGCTTCTTTTGCAAGAATCTCCAAATCGGCACCAACAAATCCATGAGTTATTTTTGCAATTTGATCTAGATTGACTTTATCATTAAGCGGCATTCCACGTGTATGAATGGCTAGAATTTCTTTTCTTCCTCCTTCATCGGGGATTCCAATCTCAATTTCTCTATCAAATCTACCAGGTCTTCTTATTGCAGGATCAATTGAATCAGGTCTATTTGTTGCCGCGATTACAACTACTTTACCTCTTGATTTCATTCCATCCATCAAAGTTAGTAATTGTGACACGATTCTTTTTTCTACCTCGCCTGTTACCTCTTCTCTTTTTGGTGCAATGGAATCGATTTCATCAATGAATATTATACTTGGAGCATTTTCTTCTGCTTGTTTGAATATATCTCTTAATCGCTCTTCGCTTTCACCATAATATTTTCCTATGATTTCTGGACCACTAAGTGAGATAAAATGAGAGTTTGTTTCACCAGCAACTGCTTTTGCTAAAAGTGTCTTTCCTGTACCAGGTGGGCCATACATTAGTACACCTTTTGGTGCTTCTACACCAAGCTTTTTAAATAATTCAGGATGACGCATCGGGAGTTCTATCATTTCACGTATCTTTTGGACTTCTTTCTTTAGTCCTCCCAAATCATCATATGTGATTCTTGGTACAGATTGGTCTATTGCCTTAGTCATGCTGCCTAGTTTAAACTCGGTTTGATCAGTTACTATAACTGGTTTTGAGGCAGGGGTAGTACTTGTAACAATTAATTGAGTTTTCCCACCAAGTTGTGTAGCCACTATGAGGGTATCTCCAGTTGTTAAAACATGACCATCATAATTTCCTTGCATGTATTCTTGTAATCCTTCTGCACTTAATTTTTCGATAGGTGATACAACTATTGATTGTGCTTCTTTGGCTTCAACTTTTTTTACAGAAATTTTTTCTCCTATACCTGAACCTATATTGTGTCTTGTTAAACCGTCAATTTTGATTATTCCACTACCATAATCTTCAGGAGTTCCTGGCCATAACTTTACGTGACTTTTTCGATTACCTACAATTTCCAATATTTGTCCAGTTTCCCATTCATTATCTTCAATAATTTTTGGATCTACTACCGCAATGCCTTTACCTACAAGTCTTTGGGAAACTTCACTAATTTTTAAAATAATTTCATTCATTGTTTAATCACCATAAAAAAAGAGGTTTATTCAACCTCTACTGTTTTGCCTTTTGGTTTGTCTTCTTCTTTTAGTTTGAAACTTACTTCAAGAATTCCATTAGCATAAATTGCCTTTACAGAATCTTCGTCTACCTTGTATCTTATTGGTACTTTGGCATGATATTTTTTCTGATCATGCTCTGCATCAAGATTTACTGTACGTCCTTCAACTACAATCTTGATGTCTTTTTTCTCAACACCAGGCATCTCGGCTACAAGTTTCAGAACTTTTTCTTTGTCGTCTACAAGAACATCTACAAAAGGCTCCCTTACATCAGATGTTGGAAGTGGATTTGGTTTTACATTTCCAAATTCTCTAACTACTGGTTTTCCATCTGATCCCATTGTCATTGTATAACCATAGTAATAGGGACCAAATGTCTGGAGGTTGCTGGTTTCCTTTAGATCATCAAAGATATCTTCAATATCAATAAACTGTCTAGACATTCTTCGCCAAAGGTTGTCGAATTCATCAGTTACGAACATGTAATATTCACTTATAGTTTGTAATCTACATGACATTATATAAGTTTTATTTTAATATATAAGAAATACTTACAGAAGACTATTATATATGACAGTATTTATAGTTCATCGTGAGGGCTGTAAACATCTCGGTGCCTGATGCAGTAAGGGAAATTATCACTAGAAATCGTTCAATTTATGATTGTGTAAAGATGGATTTGATTAACTACACTGCACTTGCAGTAAAAATTCAAAAAGATATTGAGGTTCAAGTTGGCGGGTCTGTAAATCTGAATACAATAGTTGTTGCAATCAAAAGATATGCAGATTCGTTTGAGGAAAAAGATGAAGTTCAAAATGAGTCAGTTTTAAAGAATGCCAGACTTTCATTAACAGATGGAATTGCAGACGTAAGATTTTCTACAAATGATTTCGAGATGGGAGATGCTGCAGATTTGATGAATAGATTCATGCAGATTGATCCTGATTACGAATTTTTTAGATTAACAGATTCATTTAGAATATTGACTGAAGATATTGATGATGTAAGAAAATTATTAGCGTCTTTCCCAAATCAAAAAAACTTTTTCCAAACTGGATTAGCAAAAATTAGTATACACATTCCAGATACACAGAATAGATCAGACATCGTTTCTTATGTATCTGAAATTCTACATGATAGTGGGATAGAACTTGTTAATGCATATTTTGGTCAAGAGGACATAATTCTGGTATTGCATGAAAAAGATGCTGCAAGAGCCTACCAAATTTTACGTTCAGAAATTTCAAAATAAGTTATTAATAAGACCATAGTAAAAATTTTTAATAAAAAAGAAGACTATATGCCTAATGTTTCAGGTTTAGAGATTTCAAGAAATACCTTATCTCCCACAGAAAGACCAAGTTCTTTGTATTCATGCATATCTAGTTTGATTGAGGTTATACCTCCTGTCTGGCCTAAAACACCCCCAGACATCATCTTATTGAGACCTTTTATCATGTCATCCATATTAGAAAAGCCCATTACGTTTGAACCAAGTGACATTGGTTGGCTTTGCTCTCTAAAGTCTTTGGGAGTAGATAGCGAAACTACAACATATGGTGCTCCGTCCGGTGCAGCGTCTATACGCACAACTACATATTCCTTCTTCATAAAGTAATGTCGTTTTTTATGATATTTTACTGTTCTCTTTGGGAAATCATTGTTCTAGAATTTTACAGTTGCACAAAGTAAAATGGTCTTATTTCTTTATCCGATAAGATATAGCCTGTAAATTATAGTCTGAAAGTAAATGTCACAAAATAAGAAACGAATCTTGGTTCTAGAAGGCAGATTTGTTGGAATAGAATGCACACAAAAACTGAAGCTATTAGATAATTACTAACGTTATGATTTGTTAGAGATATTTTGTTTTGAATTGTTTTTTTCCGTGGGTTTCTTCTTTCTTTTAATAACTATTATTGCAGCTATAGCCACAGCAATAGCTATGCCTATACCAACAGCAATTCCTGATGAAGAATTAGGTAATGTCATATTTGGTTTGCTGGATGTCTCAAAAGAGTCTAAAACAGCATTAAAAATTGATAAATCAGAATCAAAATTCTTTTCTTGATTTGTATAAGTTAGTGTATAGAATTTATCGTTATTTTTTATAACAATTTCCTTGTATTTTATTATGAGGATTTTGTCTTTAGATACAAAGCCTCCCTTTGCTTCTGTAATATGTGCGTCATAACCCTTGATCTGTTTGTTTTCTTCTGAAAGAATTTCCAGCCTTCCAGCATCAATTACCACTTGTAGGTTTTTTCTTGTATTTTTTACATGTTCGTCAAGTGAAGTTCCGTTAGTGTTTTCTATAAGAAATGCTACTACCGGCGTAAATCCGTCAGCTGCCGGTCCAACCACAACAACATCAGGGGATTCAGGTTGTGTTTTTTCTGGTTCTTGTATAGTCCAGTTTTCTGGAATGTGGAATGAAAATCCATACAAGGTGTTTTGATAGTTTCCTGATTTATCCAGCGTAGAATGTGAAACAAAACGTTCTGGTTCGCCTAGATTTAATATGTTAGAGATTTCCGAATAATTTTTTATTTTGATGCTATGAATTTCGGCGTCGCCGTAATTTAATGGGACATCTACAGGTACGCTACTTGCTTGATCAGAAACTGTTTCAAGTGAAGCTATAGAATCAAGGACGTCATAGCTTTCTTGTGTTATGAGTCTACCAAATACGGTGTATTTTCCATCAAGAAAAGTTGAATCTTTTTGTACAATGAAAAATTGTGAGCTTCCACTATTAGGATCTGCATTTCTTGCCATAGATACAATTCCTCGCTTGTGTTTTATGTCGTTAAATTCTGCAGGAATTGTATATCCTGCATCTCCTGTGCCCCATTGCTGTATGAGGCGACTGTCTTTTGAAAGAGGATCCCCCCCCTGAATCATGAAATCATGTATGATTCTATGAAATAATGTTCCATCATAAAATCCACTTTCTGCTAATTTTATGAAGTTATCAACTGTTTTTGGTGCATCGTTTGGGAAAAATTCTATGACCATATTACCAAATTTTGTTTCAATTACAGCCACCTTAGAGTCAGAAAAGATTGGCGGGATTAGATTTGATAAAAGAAGAACAATTAGAGTTATTGAAAGTAATTTGAAATGCAATGTTTGGGTTAAATTGGCTCCTTTTATAAAAGCCAATTGTTAGATATTGGTTTTTAATGAGCAGGTTTTAAACAGTTTTATGGATTCTGATGAGCACATTCAAACTCATATCCTTGCTGTTTGGTGTGAAGAAAAGAAATTCTTTAAACATGGAGTGGAAGGAATGTTGTTTTTAACTGAAAAACATTTGATGTTTGTAACAAAGACTGAAGCAAAAAGTAAGTGGTGGATACCCGCAGTGGAACGACAGATTCGCAATTTACAAAAATCAACCAATAGTATGATTCATTATGATGGGTATGGGGATGAGGAACTTAGATTAGATCTTCAAAATAAAAAAAATCTGGAGATTTCATTTGATCAAATTCCAAATGTTAGTTTTGAAGAAAAACCTTGGGGGAGTGTTTTGAATTTGGAAATCAACATGGGAGATAAAACAAAGAAATATCGATATTCAATTGTTAGTGGTTGGGTAAAATACCCTGCAAAGGATCCAATAAAATATATGAAAATAGATTGGGTACCATTTGTAGATTATATTAAGAGTAGACAAAAAGTTACTGAGTAGATATGGGTGAGGTATATGCCGTAGGAGTCGGTCCTGGTTCCCCCAGATACATTACTGATGTTGTAAAAGAAGTAATACTTTATTCTGAAATAGTGATTGGTTACAAATACACTTTAAAAACAATAGAGAGACTTTTGGTAAATAAAGAAGTATATGAAATAACAATGCAAAACCAAGAGGAGATCTACCAGAAAGTTGCAAAAACCTTGGGTGATAAGACTTGTGTTGTTCCATTTACTGGTGATGTGAATTTTTCAGAATCAGAAGTTGTTGATAGATTAATTGAGATTTTTGGTAAAGTGCAAATTATTCCAGGAATTAGTTCTGTTCAGGTAGCTGCGGCAAAAGCTTGTGTTCCTCTAGACAAAAGTAAAGTGATTACAATGCATGTAACTACAAGCATTGAGGAAAAAAAGATCGAATTGCAAAAAGCTCTGTTGGATGGTTATAGTGTAATATTAGTTCCAAGACCTTGGCCAAAAGATCCATCAAAAAATTTTATGCAATCAGAAATAGCCATCTATTTAAAAAATCATGGATTTGATACATCAAAAATCAAAGTTCATGTATTTGAGTTTTTGACAACTGAGAAAGAGACATCTTTTGTTGGAATGTTAAAGGATTTAGAAGGTAGGCAGTTTTCTGACCTTTCGATAATGGTTTTTGATCAATACAGACCAGAATCATATCTGAATTTTAAAACAAATTAATTTCCAGTTTTATTGAGATACTTGTTTCTGGTATCAAGTGCGGTTTCTGTATTTTTACCAAGAGATGTTGATTTTTTCTCAGGTAGGGAAATTATTATTCCGTCCATCCAAGTGTATTTAGAATCAAAGAATCTTGTAATGCCCAAATCGGTAATTGTAACTTTGAATGTTTGACCTGGAGCGATTTCGCCACTGTTTATCTTACCATCAGGAGTGAATGGCTTTCCCGGTGAAAAACTTGCAACACCACTCAAAATTGTATGCGGTACAGAGTCTTCATTTTTCCAAATAATAACCGTGCCAGGTGTAATTGTTACTGTGTCTAAAGAATAGTAGTTTAGTTTGTTACCTGGATTGGAAGATCCTGAAAGAATATTTATTTGAACAGTTTTTTCCTGTGTTGGTTTTTCCGCAGTTGTAGGTTTTTCTACAGTACTAGTACCTACAATCTTTGCAGTGTAAACTACCTTCATTACTTCATTGTCTTTTGTGATTTTACCTGTTATTGAATAAACTGAACCATCTTTGCTTTCAGCTATTAGTCTGGCCAAGAGATTTGTAGAAATTTCATCCCCATTGGAATTTTGTGCATTGCCAGAAAATAATAGAAATCTACTATCACGCAATCCTGTACCTTGCCATTTTTCAGATGAAACATAATCATTACCTGAAAATGATATCACTGCATCTCCAAGGATGATTTTCATCCTTCCATTAACGAGTTTGTCTGTTGCAATCTCAAAATCAATTTCGGAATCTTCAATGGAATCCTTTGTGATGATAAACCCATTCCCTTGTAATAGATATACATTATCTGAAAGTAGTTTGGCGTCTGCTTGATGAAATGATATAATAAACAAAATCCCTAAAATTGGAAGTAATAATAAAATGAGAAATTTCATCAATTTATTAAAATTCAAAGTTGTATATAATTAATGGTTTAAATTATTTAGACAGGTTAGGCAATTTCAGGCCTGATTAAAACAAATCTACTGTTCTGGAAGATTGAGATCAGAGCCAAATTGCTGTATCATCATATGCTCTATGAATCCTCCTACCAGCAAAAGTGCTATAGCTATACCTACTTCAATAACTGATGATCGTAGTTCTTGTCTTATTGGATTTTTTTTGATTATAACACCAATGAGAATAAAACTTCTTGACATTCCTAGTGAATACGCAATAAGTTCCATCAGCCCAAAAGGTGAGAGGTAAAGTACGGCAAGAGGTGGAATGTTTCCAAGTAATGGGTTTGATGTAACAAGTGCACTAAAAGCAAAACCGGTAGACCACGCAGCAAATGCGCCCCATATCATGCCAAAACCTGGAATAAACATTGGCAACCCCACGGATGAGTTGTGTGCAAATATTCCAATTGCGTCTATTCCCTCAACTGATAATTGGAATTCTTTAAGAAATGCCATTGCATCTTCATCAGAAACTGTCATTTCAGCTCCAATGGAATATGCTCCACTAAATATTGCTATAAAAATAAGAAATATCAATATTCTTTTTCTTCTAGTCATGTTGTTATTTTAAAGAAACTGTATTTGAGGGTTAGGTTGGTCAAATTTAATTAAAGGTGGTATTATTTGATTTTGATGAATGAAAACGCTACAAATGCATTAAAATATGCATTAAGTAAGGGATTTCAAATTCATCCTGATGCTTTTAAAATTCTTGAAAAAATTGATTCTAAAGAGCTCGAAACAATAATCAAAAGAGTTGTGCGAGAAAAAGCAAAACAAAATTTGTTTTTAATAAATCAAAATGATTTGAAAATATTTGTTGATTTTGAAATTGATGAAAATATAGAAGATAAACATGAGATTTTATCAGATCCTACAAAGAAAATCACCTCGGCCGAAGGAATTGATGGTTTTGGGGCTCTTTTTACTAATAGGTATTCAAAACTTTTGAAGATAGTATCTCAAAGAGCCCAAGCAAAAAAACTGATTCAGATTGATACGGTAAAGGCAGGCAAGCCAAAAGATGAGGTCTTTGTAGGTGGACTCCTTATGGAACGAAAAATAGATAGGGATGTCACAAAATTAATTATTGATGATCCTAGTGGATCCCTTGAAACATTAGTTTTTAACAAAGACATGCAACCAATGGCAAACTCGCTTTTGGTAGACCAGTTTGTTATGCAAAGTATCACAAGTGGAAAAAACGGTGGTTTTGTAACAAAAGAACTTGTCATCCCAGATGTCCCAGAACATGTAACAAACCGCTCAAAAACTGAAACTTTTGCTGTTTTGATATCAGATTTGCATATAGGTAGTAAGTATTTTATGGAAAAAGAATTCGGAGAGTTTGTTTCTTGGCTTTCAAGTCCTGATCCAATTGCAAGAAAAGTTCGTTTTGTTTTGGTGTGTGGTGATGTGGTAGATGGTGTTGGAATCTTTCCTAATCAAGACAAAGAATTGCTTTTGGTAGACATTGGTGAGCAGATGGCAAAAGCTGCTCAAATGCTTGACAAAATTCCAAGACACATCAAAGTCTTTATCATTCCAGGAAATCATGATCCTGGTCGTAGAGCACTCCCACAACCAGCTATACCTGAAAAACATAATTTGGATTTATGGAATAGGGAGAATTTTTTCATGCTTGGCAATCCATCATTAATTGCGTTAAACGGGGTTAAAGTTTTGATGTTTCATGGGCAAAGTTTGGATGATGTTGTTGGAACTACACCTGGTCTTAGCTACATGCAACCAGCAAAAGCAATGAGAGCTTTGTTAAAGGCTAGACACCTCAGCCCGATTTATGGTAAACGAACCCCCATAGCTCCTGAAATAGAAGACATGATGGTCATAGATGAGATACCAGACATTTTCCATTCCGGTCATATTCATGTGGTAGATTTGGATATGTATAAAGGAACTTTGATAGTAAATTCTGGAGCTTGGCAGACTCAAACTCCATACCAAACAAGTGTTGGAATTTCACCAACACCTGGAGTTGCAGTTATTGTAAATTTAGCAACACTCAAAGTTTTTACAAAAAGTTTTGTAGATTAAACTGTTTTATTAATTATAAAATATCTGTTAAGATTAGATCGTCTTTGAATGCCTTTTTTAGAACGTCTGGATGAATAGTCAAGTTGTATTTTTTGGTTCTTCCATGCATACCTTGATGGACTATTTTTCCTGTAATCAGACCTGAAAGTTCAATATCACCTAGGATTTGAGTTACTCTTCGTTGGGTTATCTCTTTTTGTCTAAGTGCTTTACAGAGTCCTTTGTAGGCATGATATATCTCTCCTGTAGAAGAACCGTTTGCTCTCATTACAGCAATTATAAGCAGTTTTTCATGTAGTGGATAGGAGTTTAGCGCAGTAGTTTCTTTGTCTTCTTCCATTTTTTGGGAAGCCCGTCTGATATGATCTTCTTTTACAGTTCCTGACTGCTCTCTTTCAGCTAACTCTCCTGCAACACGTAAAAGATCTATTGCTCGTCTTGCATCTCCATGTTCTTGCCCAGCCATTGCAGCACAGAGGTTTACTGCAGCAGTCTCTACCGTACCTTGAATAAATGCAGTTTTAATTCTATCCAAAAGAATTTCTTTAATTTGTTCCATGGTATAGTTTGTAAAGACGATCTCTTCCTCACTTAGACTACTTAACACACGGGGATCGAGTCTTTCTTTAAAGGTCAGGTCGTTTGAGATTCCAATTAGGGTAAGGGAGCCTGCTTTTAACCTCTCATTTGCTCTTGTCAAATTATATAAAATATCCTTACCTGTTTTTGATACTAGTTCTGCGAGATAGTCAATCTCATCTATAACAAAGACTGCGTTGATAGTGTTTTTTTGGATTACGTCTAAAAGTCTATTGAACACTCCGCTAATTGACAGACCTGTGGTGGGTAGCTCTTTTTGTGTCTTCAATCCTAACTGCCTGCCAAAACTTACTAACAATCCATAGAGTGTTGTTTCATCTTTGGAGTTTGCATAAACTAGTATAATTGGAAAATCACTTTTCTCTACACGTTTTTGGATTTTTGATAAAACTGTTTTTACTACTAGGGTTTTACCTGTACCTGGTTTTCCATAAACAAGAAGATTTGATGGCCGTGATTTTTTTAAGATTGGTAGTAACGCTTGGGTAACTTTGGCAAGTTCATTATCTCTATGTAATATTACTTCTGGAATGAATGTAAAATGCAACACATCTCGTTTTTTTAATATGGATCGCCCACTAGCTGCATCATCAAGTAGTTTGTCTACAGGATCATGATTTGTCATTTACCCACACACCTTCATTTCCTCTGTCCACATAATGATTCTACCTTAGAATAATCTAATTAGAATAGAATTACTAAACCAAATTTAGTATATCATTAATTATTTTTATTTTCTCTTTAAAAAAAATTTTTAATAAAGCTAGAGTGGAAAGTATGGTGTGTGGGTACGCCTAGAATTCAGTTAACAATTAGTTAAGTTAATGTTAAGATAAACCACAAAAAGGCAAATTTGACCCCTTTATTTCCACTCCAGGCGTGAATGAGGGTCTTAACAATGTTAAGGTGCCTGAATGGACCCCTTTATTTCCACTCCAGGCATAGATTTTTCATAAAAATAGATTAAAAGGAGGACTGCTTTGTTAAGGTACCAAAAATGGCTAGGCATGGGCTAGGCAGTGAATGTTAACAAACCCACTAGTTAACAAATCTTCTTTGATCTATTCAAGTGTTGAAGTGTTAACCGGATCGATCACAATGGCTAAGAAAAAGATCAAAATAGACCTAGAAGACTCTGATGGAGCCAAATACAACTTTAGTGTGGAAGGCAATGTAACTAGGGAGAAGGTGTTAAAAATATTTGAATTAATGGATTTGATTAACATTGAAGAACAACAAAATGAACCGATTCTGGATTCAGTTGGTTCTAAGATCTGGAACATTGTAGACAAACACTTCCCCATAGGTAAATTCACCTCATCCGAAGTCCTTGAGAAATATGAGGATGATTATGGAGAACCAATTAAACTTAGTATAATCTCAACATACCTATCCAGATTTAACTCAAAAGGCAAAGTGGATAGAACAAGACAGGGAAGAGAATGGACCTACCAAATAGTTAAGATCACACAAAGACAGCCTACTTCATTAACGAAATAACTACCTCATGTAATCAATACTTTCTTTATTATGAGATGGTCTTGATTCATTATGACTTTGACATAATCTCCTTTTTGTAGTTCCAGGAACTTCCTAAACTGTTTAGGAATAGAGATTGTGCCTCCTGATGTGATCTTAACCAACTCTTCATTTTGTTGCACAGTCATATTATAAATAATTAGTTTATAGAATAAATGTTTTATTATTTTATAAAATTAATAATTAGGTTATTGTTTAGATAAAATTGATGTATATTCTGGTTTTGATCACTGTTGGGGGGCTATTTTTGCCAGACCGATCTTAACTTTACCCTTATCAGTTATGTAATAGGTAAATGGTTTGGTTTTCATATTTCTTTCAACAAAACCTTCTTCAAAGAGCTTCTTCATCATCCTTGCCGTGTGTTCCCTAGTTCTACCTATTGTGATTTGTATGTCACGTGATGTCATAGGTTTCTCTGTGATTAGCTTCAGAACATAATCAGTAGCGCTTCCAAAATTCATGTTACGCATACGCTCCTTCTGTGGTTCTTCCTGCGACTGCATCTCCTCATGCTCTAGTCTGGTATGCTTCCTTTCTACCTTAATTGGTACGTCTGGAATGCTCTCATCTTTATCTAATTCTAACAAATCCATCCGTATTCTCATATCAATTAATTGGTTCTCATAATACTGAAGGCGATCTATGTAGGATTTTACCTGCTCCGATTCGCTCTTTATGAGAGGTTTGACTTTATTGTATATTATAATGGCAAACAAACCAGTGATAAATGCGATAAAGATGCCTATCATTACACCTACATCGGGGATCTCTACTAACATCACAAAAATTCATGAAAGATTGTGATTTATCATGTTTGAACAACTTTTTTTCACATAACGCACATCAATCACAACATAGCAGATATCATATTATTTTATTACATTCTAAACTGATATAATAAAAAATCACAACCTACAGGCACGATTTACTAGAGATTCAATCACAGAAATGATTTCATACTCTCTTTCAGGGAAAACATCACTGTTTTGTATCACAGAAACCTGTTCAGATAGCCTGTTTATCACATCAATATCCTCAGGAACAAGCACGCCTAACCCCTTAAGGAGAATAACTGAATAGTATAACCCTAACAACTTCTCCCTGGATTGGTTTACCTGTCTGTAATAGGCTCCTTTTGTTATAGTAAAGTTGGTTTTCTGTAGGTTCAATTGATTTAAAATAATTTCAATCTGTCGTTCTGTAAATAATGATTTTTTTATAATTTGCTTAATTATATTATTAAAATTTAAATTTGGGGATTCAGCCATAGCTATACAATTCTGTATATCATATATGCGTTAAACTTTAAAAAGTTCACTATTAACCTGTCTTATGAAAAGTGTAGAGAGTTATCTCAAGGCTACTCTCAAGAAAAAGAAAGCGTTACTCTTTGTTCTCATAGATTCAGAGATATCGGAGATAAAATCAACTGTAAAACTTGCAAAAGATGTTGAGAGAATTGGTGCTGCAGCAATCCTAGTCGGTGGATCATCTGCCACTGATCAACTTGGTATGGCAGAAGTCGTGAAAAATTTAAAAAAATCAATAAAGATTCCAATCATCCTTTTTCCTGGAAATGTTACTGGTGTTGTTCCAAACGCTGACGCAATTTTGTTTAGCTCTCTTTTGAACTCTGAGAACCCATATTACATCTCTCAAGCTCAAGCACTTGGAGCCCCAAATGTTCTCAAGTTTGGTTTAGAACCGCTACCAACAGCCTATATTGTGATAGGCGAAGGAACCTCAGCTTGGTTTGTGGGTTCCGTGAGAGGAATACCCTTTGACAAAGCAAACATTGCTGCCATGTATTCTCTCTCAGCACAATTCCTAGGGATGAGATTTGTTTATCTTGAAGCAGGTTCTGGGGCATCCTCTCATGTTAAACCAGAAATGGTGCGAGCTGTTCGAAAGGCCTTCAAAGGCTTTTTGATTGTTGGGGGTGGCATACGAAACTCTCAGACAGCAGGTGAACTTGTAAAAGCTGGTGCTGATGCCATTGTTATAGGTACCCTCGCAGAAAAAGGTGATAGTAAAGTACTAAACGATATTGTAAAGACCATCCAGAGTGTAAAGAAGTAACATGTCTGAGAATGTAGTATTGCGTTTAGGCGAAATCCCAATGCCTGATTATTATGTTGATTATTATACAAAACTCTCAAACATGGTATTTTCTATTTTTGAAAAATCTGCAGCTGCAAAATCTACCCTGCATGATTCATCCGTAATGGTAGAACCAAAGATTGCGTTTGATCTAGCAGACCGTGTTTCAAAAATGCATGAAATTGATGTGACTGAACGTCTCAGGGCACTAATCCAAACTACCACAAAAGAACTTGCTGCCTTGACCCTTGCCGAGGAAATTGCCCTTGGCAAATACACGAGTCCAGACTCTTCGTTAGAAGAGAAGTTAGACATGGCAGTAAGAGTAGCACTTGCCATAGTTACAGAAGGAGTTACCATAGCACCATTGCAGGGGATCCATGAGGTAAAAATAAAACAAAACCGCGATGGTTCTAGTTATCTATCTATCTCATTTGCAGGACCAATAAGGTCAGCTGGTGGAACAGAATCTGCATCTACAATGCTAATTGCAGACCATGTTAGAAAGATAGCAGGTCTAGAAAGATATCAAGCAAATTCATTTGATGATGAAACCGGTAGGTTTGTTGAAGAACTAAGACTATACGAAAGGGAGGCTGGTAACTTTCAATATCATGTTCCAAATGAGGACATTGTTTCTGTAATATCAAATCTACCAGTTGAACTAGATGGTGTTGACACAGATCCCATTGAAATTGTTAGTCATAGAAACATGACTAGAATTAGTACAGATAGGGTGAGAGGAGGAGCATTAAGAGTTCTAAACGACGGCTTAATTGGAAAATCTAGGAAATTACTAAAACTTATTGATTTGTATAAATTGGATGGTTGGGACTGGCTAAAAGACCTCAAGGGGGCAATCCAAACTGGTGATGAGGATGCTGCAGCTCACAGGATGAGAGAAGTCATAACTGGCAGATCTGTACTTTCAATGCCAAAAAAACTTGGGGGATTTAGGCTAAGATATGGTAGAGCTTGCAACACTGGTTTTGCATCAGTTGGGATTCATCCTGTTGTTGCCGAAATTCTAGATCATGCCATAGCTGTTGGTACACAAATCAAACTTGACACCCCAGGTAAAGCTTCAACCATTGCTTTTGTAGACTCACTTGATACTCCCATTGTAAGACTTGTAAATGGAAACGTTGTAAAAATCAAAAATACAATGCATGGAATCAGTCTAAAAGGCCACATTGAAAAAATTCTCCACCTTGGTGACATTCTAATAAGTTATGGAGATTTTTTGGAAAACAATGCAGAGCTTATTCCAACTGGATATGTGGAAGAATACTGGGCAGCGGAATTAGAAGAAAAACTCCGAAAGTATGAATCAGAAGACACCCAATTATTGGAATTTCTCACCAAGGTCCCAAGCCTAGATGAGGCACTCAAACTCTCCCTAGACTTTGATGTTCCTCTTCACCCTCACTACCTTTACTTTTGGGAGCAACTGTCACCTGAGGAGTTTGAACAAATACTGCACCCTCAAAACGCAGAACCGGAATTAATAACCTACCAAAAAAGTAGTAAACAAATACTAGAAAAACTTGGTGTTCCACATGAAGTTTTAGGAGAATCTGTTTTACTAAAATCAACAGAAGCTAGAATTTTCTATTATTTGTTATTTAGAAAACCAGTCCAATTTGATAAATCACTTACTGTGCCACAAATGATTACACAAACTTCACAAATCAAAATTCGTGATAAATTTTCAACAGCTATTGGGGTTAGAGTGGGCAGACCAGAAAAGGCTGCTGAAAGGAAAATGAAACCTCCAGTGCATACACTATTTCCTGTAGGAAGTAAGGGAGGAGCGTCACGAGATTTGCTCAAAGCTTCAAAACAACCAAACTTTTACTGTAATATCAGTAACAGAATATGCAAAAACTGTAATGAACCATCTATTGGAATAGCTTGTGCAAAATGTGGCAGCAAGACATCCGTAATTTTTATCTGTCCTAATTGTAGAGCAGAACTTGATTCTGATTTTTGTAGTAAATGCAAGAAAAAAGGATCTTTGCATGGCTACAAGGCCTTTCCTCTCAAAGAACAATTGCTTGTAGCCCAGGAAAAGGTAGGTATACGAGCTCAAGAACCGTTTAAGGGAGTACGTGAACTCATCAATCAAGACAGAATAGCAGAACCACTTGAAAAAGGAATCATTAGGCAAAGTCTAGGTCTTAGTGTATTCAAGGATGGAACAATAAGATTTGACGCAACAAACGCGCCACTAACTCATTTTAAACCTAGTTGGATTGGGACACCGCTAGAAAAGCTTGTTGAGTTTGGTTATACTCATGACATTGATGGAAAACCACTTGTTAGTGTAGATCAGATTGTAGAGCTTTTGATGCAAGATGTAATCATTCCCTATGATTGTGGAGAATACTTGGTCAAGACATCACAATATATTGATAAAGAATTGGAAAAGCTGTATGGCCATCCTGCATTTTATAGAATCAAAAACAACAATGATCTAGTTGGGCATTTGATAATTGGCCTAGCTCCTCACACATCGGTTGGGATTGTAGGGCGAATAATAGGATATACCAATACTCATGTTTGTTATGGTACACCAGTATGGCATTCTGCAAAAAGACGTGACGCAGATGGTGATGCTGACTCGATTATGCTTCTAATGGATAGCTTGCTTAACTTTTCAAGACAGTTTCTATCAGATAGGATAGGTGGTTTGATGGATGCACCATTGCTGATACAACCAATAGTCATACCACAAGAAGTTCAAAGACAAGCACATAACTTTGAAGTGGAAAAAACATTACCGCTTTCATTTTTTGAAGCAACTCTTGCAAAAGAAAAAGCAAGTGAGGTAAAAGGAATTGAAACTCTTAAATCAAGATTAGAAACAGAAAAACAGTTTTACGGCCACTACTTTACACACTCCACATCAACACTTACTACATCCAGATCTCGAAGTGCGTATTCTACATTGGGTTCACTTTTAGAAAAACTTGACATGCAAATTAGAACAGCCGATATAATTGATGCTGTAGATCCAAACGAAGTAGTATCTATGGTAATGACAACTCATTTGTTACCAGATATTATGGGTAATCTTAGGGCATATTCTGGGCAATCATTTAGATGCACTACATGTGGTGCTAGCTACAGAAGAATTCCATTATCACAGGTTTGTAATGAATGTGGCAACAAACTCATACAGACAATGACAAGACCTTCTGTGAAAAAATATCTTAAGCTTGCGAAGAGATTACTTGGCAAGTACCAAGTTGATCCATATCTGAGAGGAAGAGTTGTTGGCCTGCTAGACGAATTAGAATTAGTATTTGGAAAAGAGGAAAGTGACCAAGCTCTTCTTACTGACTATGCCTAACGTAGTTTAATGTACTCGTAACCGCCAATCTTGTTATCAAAACAATAATGAACTTTTTGATAGTCTTTTCTAAATGATCTGACTTCTACTACAACCTTCTTTTTATCTTTTTTATCCACTACTACCTTTTTGATAAATTCTGCAACTTGTTTCATTTCTGATTCTCTCATACCGAGCCGAGTAAGCTCAGCAACTCCAAGTCTTATACCTCCAGGATGGAAGTAATTCCTACCAGCCTTGATATCTCCAGGAATAAGCTGTCTATTTACAATTATGTTTGCTTTTTCAAGATCCGCCTCAATTGCACCTCCATCACCAAATGAAAGTACATTCATTACAACTTGGTGAGATTCAGTAAATCCTCGTTTTTCTCCTAAAACTCCAAAACCAAATGAGTTTAAAGCTTGTGCTAATGCTTTGGCATTTTTTACTACTTGGCTTGCATATTTTTTACCAAACTCCAACATTTCTGCAAATGCAATTGCTTTTCCAGCCATATGGTGAAGATGATGATTACTAGTCATACCAGGAAACGTAGCTTTTTTGATCTCCTCCGCATATTTCTCAAAAGATACAATCATTCCTCCTTGTGGGCCAAACAAAGTTTTATGAGTACTCATAGTCATTGCATCTGCTCCTTCTCTTAGTGGATCTTGGAATTGTCCGCCAGCAATAAGTCCTGCAACATGTGCACCATCATAATTAACAAAAATCTTGTATCCCTTTAGAAAATCTGCAAGTTCCTTGACAGGATGAGGAAACAAAAAGACAGATCCTCCAAACATGGCAAGTTTTGGCAATCTGCCAGATTTTTCAAGCTCAACAACTTTTTGTTTTGTCTTATCTACATCAAGTGACATCTCTTCCGCATCAAATGGATAAAATTCAATATCTAACCCATGTACAAGACCAGCCGTACCCGAATGTTCTTTTTTACCATGAGAAATGTGGCCTCCGGATGGAATTGATGGTGCCAGCATAATATCCCCCGGGTTTGTAAAGGCGGAATAAATTGAAAGGTTTGCCACAACTCCTGAGATTGGCCTTACATCAACAAACTCTGCCCTAAACAATTTTTTTGCAAGATCAATGCACTTGAATTCTACCTTATCGATATAGATACAACCAGCATAAACACGCTCCCCTGGCCAGCCTTCTGCATATCTATTTGCAAAATCCGAAATAGCCGCTTCTCTTACTGCTGGGCTTGGAACATTTTCACTTGCAATGAGAGGAATTGAATTTGCAAACCAATTATTATGTTCTTTTAGCATGGAAAGAACTTCTTTGTAAGATTCTTTTGGAGAAGATCGCGTCATGTCCTCTGGGTTTAATTATCCTAATTTAAAAACATCGAAATGAAATTTTTTAAAAATCTCTCATCGTTATAATTTGAATAGAAAGAAGATATAAAAAGGGAAAAAATGGCTCTAGTACAACATGGGTATGCAAAACGCACAGGGTGGAATTCCTGTTGTTATACTAAAAGACGAAGCTCGACAGACCAAAGGTCGTGACGCTCAGAAAAATAACATCACCGCGGCAAAACTAATTGCTGAAATTGTACACACAAGTCTTGGTCCAAGAGGAATGGACAAAATGCTTGTAGATTCTCTAGGCGATGTTACAATTACCAATGACGGTGCTACAATTCTAAAAGAAATTGATGTTCAGCATCCTGCTGCAAAAATGCTTGTCGAAATTGCAAAAGCAACTGATAATGAGGTAGGGGATGGAACCACATCTGCAGTAGTTCTTGCAGGTGCGCTTCTAGAAAATGCTGAAGCTCTGATAAACCAAAATGTTCATCCAACTATAATTGTAGACGGATATAGAAAAGCCGCACAAAAAACAATCCAATTATTAGAAAAAATGGCGGATAGAGTACAACCAACTGATAAGGAAATTCTTAACAAAATTGCAAGAACCTCTATGCAAACAAAACTTGTTAGAAAGGACTCTAGTGGTTTATCCGATATGATTGTAAAAGCTGTACTTGCAGTAGCAGAAAAAACCGAAGACGAATACAAAGTAGATATTGACGATATTAAAGTGGAAAAGAAAGCCGGTGGTTCGATAAAAGATACCCTTCTCACAAAAGGCATTATTCTTGATAAAGAAGTGGTTCATAGTGGCATGCCAAAAAAGATCTCTAACGCAAAAATAGCTTTAATTAATTCTGCCTTAGAAATTGACAAAACTGAATTTGATGCCAAGATCAACATCTCAAGCCCTGAACAAATGAAATCATTTTTGGATGAAGAAAATAAAATGATCAAAAACATGGTTGACAAAGTTATTGCGTCAGGTGCTAACGTGCTTTTCTGTCAAAAAGGAATCGACGATGTTGCACAACATTATCTTGCAAAAGCTGGTATACTTACAGTAAGGAGAATAAAAGAAAGTGACCTTACAAAACTTGCAAAAGCAACAGGTGCCAGGATGGTAACTAACCTTGATGATCTATTTGACAAGGATTTAGGTTCTGCAGAAAATGTCGAGGAGAGAAAAGTTGAGACTGATAGATGGGTTTTCGTAGAAGGCTGCAAGCATCCAAAAGCAGTAACAATTCTTGTACGCGGTGGCTCACAGAGAGTTGTTGATGAAGTTGAGAGATCAATTCATGATGCACTTATGGTTGTCAAAGACGTTATGGAGAAACCAATGATCGTGGCTGGTGGCGGTGCTCCTGAAACCTATGCTGCAACAAAGCTTAGAGAATGGGCAAAATCACTTGAAGGACGAGAACAACTTGCTGTAGAAAAGTTTGCAGATTCACTTGAGATTATTCCTCTTACTCTTGCTGAAAATGCTGGAATGGATCCAATTGATACTCTAACATCATTACGTTCAAAACAATTGAAAGGAAACAAGTGGACCGGAATAGATGTAATGAAGGGAATTGTTGCAAGCATGCATTCAACTGATATTTTCGAACCACTTTCTGTAAAAATCCAGATTATCTCATCTGCTACTGAAGCAACATCAATGATTCTTAGAATCGATGATGTAATAGCAGTTGCCAAGTCTAGCGGCCCACCCGGAGGTGGAGAAGGAATGGGTGGTATGGGAGGCATGGGCGGAATGGGTGGTATGCCTGGTATGGGTGGAATGCCACCTATGGATATGTAAGAGAGTTACAAGAAAACTTTTCAATTATATCATCAAGGTTTATTTGCACATTATTGGTACAAAATTTTATGCAAAAAAGTAACTTGATTCTTGGTAGCATAAAATATGTGTATTTGATATTCTTCTTTGCGCTGCTTTCTGGAATGTTTTATCCAATAATAGAACATGGTTCAAATGGAAATCAAGTTGTTATTGGTGTGTTGATTCTTTTTGTAGGTCTTGCAGGTGCACTATGTTTGTATAAAGCCAGTACATCAGAAAAAAGACAAAAAACTTACTTAATTGCAGGATTTGCAATTTTAGCTGTTGCACTATTACTAGTATTTTCTGCTGCCGGTAGACTATAATCTAGATATCAAAATATAGATAAAATTCATGTGGATGAGGTCGTATTGATACTTCCCTCTCATCCTTTCTTTCCAATTCTATTAACTTGTCAATGACTTCATTTGTAAATATGGGGTTGAGGAACTTTCTATCACTCTCAAGAGAATCAAGTGCTTCACCAAGAGTTGCAGGTAATGATTTGATTCCTTTTGATGCACGTTCCTCCTTACTCATCTTGTAAATGTCTTCATGTACTGCATCGCCTGGCTCAGTCTTCTTTTTTATTCCATCTAATCCCGCAGAAAGTACTGCAGAAAAGACAAGATATGGATTTGACGAGGGATCGGGTGCTCTAAACTCTAATCGTTTTATCTTTGCATATTTTTCTCCTTTAAAATGAGCAGGAACTCTTACTATTGCAGACCTATTGCTTGAACTCCATGCAATATACACAGGAGCTTCATAACCTGGAACTAGTCTATGATAAGAGTTTGTGGTAGGTGCAACAATTGCAGCTAAAGCTCTTGCATGATTCATTATTCCACCACAAAAATATCTTGCAGTTTGGCTTATCTCCTCTTTGTCATCTTTATCAAAAAAGACATTCTTGTCATTTTTCCAAAGGCTAACGTTTGTATGCATTCCAGAACCTGCATCCATCGAAATCGGTTTTGGCATCATTGTTGCAACCTTGCCAAACTTTTGAGCAACATTTCTCACTACATACTTGTAGGTTTGTGCACCATCAGCTGCGTTTGTTAGTTGATCATAACGTATATCAATTTCACACTGACCTGCAGTTGCAACTTCATGATGATGGTTATCACATAATATTCCAAAATGTTCATTCAAGCATTCTACACATTCATTTCTAAATTCTGTTAATGTATCAGACGGAGTACTTGGATAATATCCCTCTTGCAAACCCATCGGATATCCTGTTCCTTCTTGGCTCCAAGGTGCCTCTTTTGATTCAATTGAATATGACTGACCTTTGTATGGAGTAAGAACATCCCAATGGATCTTGTCAAAAACGAAAAACTCTACTTCTGGTCCCCAAAAGCTAAAATCATATCCTTGAGTTTTGAGGTGTTTTTCTGCTTTCTGCGCTATTGACCTAGGATCACTCTCAAGTCTACCCTTATCCCAGCCCCAGTAAATGTCACAAATCAATCTTGCAGTTTTGGAGTTTGTCAACCATGGAATGGGTGCATATGTGTTCGGGTCTGGTTTTAATACAAGATCAGAATCTGCTACATGCGCAAATCCAATAATTGAAGAACCATCAAGCTTTGGTAATCCATCTTGCATTTGTTGTGGTGTAAACAGATTTGCGGAAATTGTTGTGTGATGGAATCTTCCAGTTAGTCCTGTAAACTGCAGATCGATAAATTTTATTTGTTCGTGTTTTATTTTTGCAAAAATCTCATCAGCTGAATAAGAAACTGTAGTTGGTTCTCCACCAATCACTTTATATGGCAATTTGGCACCTTGATCATAACACGAGGAGTCTGTCATTTAAGTATTATTGGGTGTGTAAATGTCTGAAATAAAAAAAATTGATATTAATTCACTGTACAATATCTTAGTACGAGAAATCCAAAATGATTCTGTTCAAGAAATTGATTCACAGCTTTACTATAATATTTCCGATATGCTTGGGAAGTTAAAAAATCAAGGATACGATGGGATTGAATCAAAGATTAAAGATTCACTTGCAAGGATGATAACTGATATGGTTTCACTTCTTTTAAAAATAAGAATTGAAAAAGCTGTAAGATCAAAAGAACTGGATTATTCTAATCTATTAGATGAAGAAAGATACATAGTTGATTTAGATGATGAATTACGTCAGAGAAAAGACATTGTTCTTTCCGCAACACTAAACAGTAGATTAAAACTTCTTGAAACAGTAGCAAAAAATCATAAATCACGTTCAATTGTGATAAGATTCCTAAAACCAATAGATCAGATTGTAGGCTCGGATCTAGAGAAATATGGTCCTTTTGAGGTAGAAGACGTAGCTACACTTCCTTTTGAAAATGCTGCTGCTCTCATTGAAAAGAAAATTGCAGTAAAAATCAGCTGGGAAGACTAAAAATTACGCAAATACCCTAAAGCAATAGATGTCTCATTTAGGAATAGATATTATTGATTACCTGTTACTTACAATATATCCCGTTATTGGGCTCGCTGTTATAGAAATTATCTCTAGAACGTTTAAAATCACATCTTGGATAAAACTTGTAATTCAAGGAATTGTATGTATAGGATTTACCGTAGCTTATGTAACTTTGATTGTAGCACATTGGCTTACTGCTGCTGTTCTTTTAGCTTTAGCAATAGCACTATTCTATCAAGCAAGAATTGCTAAGATAAAACCAGGACAATCCATTTACTAAGTAATGCCCAAATCTTCCGAAAATTTTTGTTATAAAAATTAATTTAATCAATATGAGTTTAATGATATCACCAAAACATATTTACACAATATACTATGATAAACAGCAGATTTTCATTGATCAAAGATAAAATAGCAATAGTAACAGGCGCAAGTAGTGGTATAGGATATGCTACTGCTTTGGCATTAGCTAAAGCAGGGGCTAAAGTAGCAATTGCTGCAAGAAGAACTGATCGTCTGCGACAATTAGAAAATGAAATTACAAAAAATGGCGGTCAATGTTTAGTTGTTTCTTGTGATGTTACAAAACGAAAAGACTGTGAATCATTAATTGACGCAGTAACAAAAAAATGGAATCGTATAGACATACTGGTTAATAATGCTGGCATAATGCCTCTCAGTTTTGTTAAGAATCTAAAAATTGATGAATGGGAACAAATGGTAGACGTAAACATAAAGGGTGTTCTATTTTGTACTGGTGCTGCACTACCTCATATGATAAAACAAAATTCTGGTCATATTATTAACATCTCATCA
>Ga0334722_10001902_pt1 | contig 24694 bp, 22 predicted proteins | sample C3_bottom_MG_FD_207210 | JGI IMG/M metagenome (GOLD analysis project Ga0334722, IMG submission 207210) | Sediment microbial communities from Yellowstone Lake, YNP, Wyoming, USA - C3_bottom | ecosystem: Environmental > Aquatic > Freshwater > Lake > Sediment | place: USA: Wyoming | collected... | reverse complement strand
TCGTGAAAGAGATGCAAGGCTTGTGCCTCGACATCCGGACCGAGTTTGTAGAATAAGTGCGGCATAGAAAAGGGATATGTAGATGTTTGATGAAGATGAAGATGTAAGAGCTTCTCAATTCGATAAGCTGACCATTAAGATCGCGTCGGACGATGTGATCCGGAATCAATGGTCGCGCGGAGAGATCAAAAAACCCGAAACGATCAACTACCGCACATTCAAACCCGAGAAGGGTGGTTTGTTCTGCGAAAAGATCTTCGGCCCTACGCGAGATTGGGAATGTGCATGCGGCAAGTATAAGAAGATCAAGCACAAGGGGATCGTTTGCGACCGTTGCGGCGTAGAAGTGACGATGTCCAAGGTTCGTCGCGAGCGGATGGCCCACATTGACCTGGCTGTTCCCGTGGTCCACATTTGGTTCTTTAAAACCATGCCGTCGAGGATTGGAAATATTCTTGGGATGTCCACCTCAGATCTAGAGCGAGTGATTTACTACGAAGAGTACGTGGTTACGAATCCCGGTGCCACCGAGCTGCAGAAAAAACAACTTCTCAATGACAACGAATACCGAGAAGCGCAAGAGAAATGGGGAAGTGACGCATTCACTATCAAAATGGGTGGTGAAGCGATCAAAGAACTCTTGAAGAGCGAAGATCTCAATGCGTTAGTGGTCGATCTCAAGGACAAATTGCGCAAGACCAAATCGATGCAAGCTCGCATGAAACTGGCGAAGCGGCTCAAGATTGTCGAAGGTTATGCGACCTCAACCAACCAATCCGATTGGATGGTGCTTGGTTGCGTCCCAGTGATCCCGCCAGATCTACGCCCTCTCGTCCCCTTGGATGGAGGAAGATTCGCGACCTCCGATTTGAACGATCTGTATCGTCGAGTCATCAACCGAAATAACCGATTGAAGTCGATCCTCAAATTAAAAACGCCAGACGTGATCGTCCGGAATGAAAAGAGGATGCTCCAAGAGGCAGTTGATGCTCTATTCGATAACGGCCGCCATGGCCACCCAGTGATGGGAGCAGGCAACCGTCCTCTGAAAGCTCTCTCTGAGATGCTCAAAGGGAAACAGGGCCGATTCCGTCAAAACCTGCTCGGTAAACGAGTTGACTACTCGGGCCGTTCGGTGATCGTGGTAGGACCTGAACTCCGGTTTAACCAGTGCGGTTTGCCGAAGAAAATGGCACTCGATCTATTTGAGCCGTTCATTGTGAAAAGACTCAAAGATCTCGGCTACGTTTACACAATCCGTTCCGCCAAGAAAATGATCCAAAAACAGGCCCCCGAAGTGTGGGATGTGTTGGAAGAGATCATCAAAGGCCACCCAGTGCTCCTCAACCGAGCTCCGACTCTCCACCGACTTGGTATCCAAGCGTTCGAGCCGGTTCTTATTGAAGGAAAGGCGATCCGCATTCACCCACTCGTGACGCCGGCATTCAACGCCGACTTCGACGGTGACCAGATGGCGGTCCATATTCCACTTTCGATTGAAGCGCAGTTAGAAGCCAAGTTGCTCATGATGGCCCCAGACAACATCTTCTTGCCCTCATCCGGCAAGCCGGTGGCGGTCCCTGGCCAAGATATGATTCTCGGTCTCTATTACATCATGCACGATCCAGTACTTTTCCCTGAAAAAGAAGGGCGAAAAGTGAAGACGTTTGCCAATCCGGAAGAGGTGCTGATGGCCCTCAATTCGAGCGGCAGCTACAACTGGTTCGATGACAAAGGTCGAGAAATTAGAGGACGACGAGACAATTTAGGGCGAGGTCTCCATGTCCACGAGAAGATCAAGGTCATGATTGAAGGGGGGATTATTGAAACAACCCCTGGTCGAGTCATGTTCAATACGATCGTACCGAAAGGACTTGGATTCCAGAACTACGTTCTTCGTAAAAAGAGGCTCTCTGAGCTCGTACTCGAGTGCTACAAAAAGCTAGGGCTAGAGGCAAGCGTCCAATTCCTCGATAACATGAAGAGTTTGGGTTTTGCCGAAGCCACCCGAGCGGCCATTTCGATGGGAACTTGCGACATTAAAGTCCCCGCGCATAAGAAACAGGTGCTCGAAGAGGCGTACAAGCGAGTCGCCGTCGTGAAAAAACAATACGAAGACGGGATCATCACTGAAGGGGAACGCCACTCCAAGATCATCAGTATTTGGACGGAAGTGTCTGACAAGTTGTCTGAAGAGCTGTTCAAGCTCATTTTCGATACCTCGTCAGGTCATCTCAACCCGCTCTATCTCATGGTGGACTCTGGAGCCCGCGGTAACAAATCGCAGGTAAAACAGCTCGGAGCTCTCCGCGGTCTGATGGCGAAACCATCAGGGGAGATCATCGAATCGCCCATTACTGCCAACTTCCGCGAAGGATTGACTGTGATGGAATACTTCATCTCGACTCACGGAGCTCGAAAAGGTCTATCGGATACGGCGTTGAAAACGGCCGACTCTGGTTACTTGACTCGCCGACTCGTCGACGTGGCGCAAGACGTCATCATTACACGAGACGATTGCGGCACATTGAATGGAATCGAAATATCAGCGATTAAGCAAGGCACTGAAGAGCTCCTCCCATTGAAGGACAGGATCTTTGGACGCACAGTACTCGAAGACATCTACCAGCCTGGCGACAGCACGAAAGTGTTGGCTCGTAGCGGCGATATTTTGAACACGCTGCAGGCAGAAGCGATCGACGACTCGGGGATTGAAAGCATCCGGATCCGGTCTGCGCTCACTTGCGAATGCCGTCGTGGGATCTGCGCAAAATGCTATGGTCTTAACTTGGCGACGGGCAACCTCGTTGGTCTCGGCGAAGCGATCGGAATTATCGCTGCCCAGTCGATCGGTGAACCGGGTACGCAGCTCACGATGAGAACCTTCCACTTGGGCGGTATTGCGTCGGCGGGCCTAAGCCCAGAGTTGGTCACAGAGCACGAGGGACTCCTCATCTACATGGACCTCCGTGTGGTTCAGAACGAAGAGGGACACTGGCTTGCTCTCAATAAGAATGGCTCTCTGCAGATCGTCCGCGACGAAGGACGCTCGCTGGAAGACTATAAAAAGCTCCTCAGCAACAAATCGATCGAACCTCTCCAATCGTTCTCGATTGAATTGGGTACGAAGATCTTGTTTGCCGACGGTACCAAAGTGAAGAAAAAAGCGAAAGTCGGTCAGTGGGAACAGCACAGCAGCCCAATCATTTGCGAACGGCCTGGCTACGTCAAATACGAAGACCTCGTCGAAGGGATTTCAACCCAGCGCGAAGTCAACAAACAGACGGGTCAAGTCGAGCTGATTGTGAAGCAGCACCGAGGCGAGCTCCACCCGCAAATCGCCATCTACACCGACCCAGATTACACCAACCTGGTGGGAACCTATGCGATCCCATCTGGCGCTGTGATCACGGGCCGCGAAGCACAGTTTGTGGCAGCCGGTATGGTGCTTGCAAAACTGCCTCGTGGTGCGATCAAAACGAAGGACATCACCGGTGGTCTGCCTCGCGTAGCCGAATTGGTTGAAGCACGTCGTCCAAAAGATGCAGCTGAAATCGCGAAGATCGATGGCGAAGTGGATTTCCGTGGCGTCCAGAAAAACAAGCGAATCGTTGTGGTTCGAGACGATGTCACTGGCATGGAAGAAGAGCACCTGATTCCTCTGACCAAACACTTAATCGTCCAAAAGGGCGATATGGTGGTCAAAGGGCAGCAGCTCACTGAAGGTCTCGTCGTTCTCCAAGAGATCCTCGATATTTGCGGCGTACGCGAACTGCAAAAATACCTGGTCAACCAGGTGCAGGAAGTGTACCGTCTGCAGGGTGTCGACATCAACGACAAGCACATTGAGATCATCGTTCGTCAAATGTTGCAAAAAGTACGTGTCACCGATCCTGGCGACACCACCTTCTTGCACGGCGAAGATGTGGATAAAAAAGCATTCCACGAGCAGAACCGCAAGACGATGGAAGAGGGTGGAAAGCCTGCGCAAGCAGCGCCGATCCTCCTCGGCATCACTCGCGCCTCTCTCGGAACCGAATCGTTTGTATCGGCTGCCTCCTTCCAGGAGACCACTCGTGTCCTGACAGAAGCTGCAACCGAAAGCAAAACCGACTACCTGCTGGATATCAAGGCCAACCTCATTATGGGCCATATGATTCCAGGAGGAACAGGCTTCGAGTACCACAAGAAGGTCAACAAGTTCATCGATGCCAAAGGGGCCGAAGACTTGGAGATCGACTTCATCTCTGAAGCAGCTGTTTCGGTTTAATCTTACCGAGCCCGGCCATCTAGCCGGGCTCTTTTTTTCTTGATCAAATATTTACGATTCCTTTACGTTAAAAATATAATTTAACGTGAGGAATCTATGTCGGCCGTCTCGCCGCAATGTTCAATTTGTCTAGCAGACATCTCCCCAGAAGGGCAGAACTGGAATCATGGTGGAGATGGCAAAAATCACCCCTTTCACGAACCTTGTATTGAAACATGGGTTGTAAAAAAGCCAGATTGTCCTGTCTGTAGGCAGGACCTCTCTGCCGATCCAAAAGTGGTGCAATGGAGGAATGAGCATCGAGCTGCCCCAGTGGTGGTCGCGATCCATCCTGCTATTCACCAGGCGATGCAGGAGATGGTGGAAGAGGTGATTGAAGAGGAGCCGCCACCTGCTCCGAATCCCATTGGATGGAGAGAGCGTGCATGGATGGTTCTTTTTCCAATCGCTTTAGTGGGCACTGGGGCTAGCTCGGAGCTCTTTCTGCGATCAGATAATGGAGACGTTCAAACCACGACCGGCGTTTTGGCTATCGCCCTGGCAGTCACCTCTCTTGGGCTGTTCAAAAAGATTTTATCCCTGCGGCCACACTTAAGGAACGTAGCACCGGTCATCGGGTGTATTGCATTCACTATTTTTGGCCTTGGAGTTGGTGCAACAGGCGCTATTTTATACATCGGCGAGGGGTGAGGAGGAAGATCTATGACAACCACAACTGATCTAGAATTAAAGATCAATTCTCCAATCGTAAATAATCCACAGGAAGAAGAGGAAGAGGAGAGCGCATGCCGTGTGGCATGCAAGGTATTTTGGCTTGGATTTGGTGCGATGGTCAATGCATTGGCAGCGGGTGGAAGCGGAGAGATTTTTCTCAATAATTGGGAGTATGAGAGCGGTCCAACAATTGGGATGGGCGTCATGTCTTTAGCAAGCGCCGCTTTAACTTGCGCGCTGGCTTGGAAATTTTTCCAGGTGGTTCCCATTCGACAAAATATTCAATTTGTAAAGGGAATGGCCGTTTTCATTTTATCCGGGATTGCTTACGCAGGATTTTGTGTTGTGACTGAAATATCGCGAGAACACAATACAGAGTGAAAAAAAATATCAGACAGGATAGGCAGGATCAGCTTCGCTGGCAGGATAAGCAAGATATAAAATTTTATCCTGCAAATCCTGCCGACGTTTCGTCGATCCTGCTTATCCTGTTCCAATGTGGAAAATCAGGTATATTCACGAGCTGCTATACTGCGACCGTTCAGAAAGAGTGAAAAATGCCAAGGAGGTGCCCTGAATTTGAGCCAGGCGAAGCCGGCGTCGAAACAGCTAAACTTGAAAAGTTTAGCGATGCAGACGGGTCTCAAATTCAGTGGCTATCCGACGCCGGCAGATTCACACTTTTTGAGCGGGAGCAGTATAATACATTTTCAATTTTCTCTGCGGCTTCGCGGCGTGGCGTCTTTGCGTTGATATCAGTAGGACTATTTCTCGCTTGTTCTAAAATTGGGTCTTCATGCAGACTTCGGGCCCCGAAGAGAATAAAGATACTAAATAGAGACCAGTTTTAATTACGCCCACGCCTTAATTGTCTAGACAGATGAAAAATTTATTGAAGAAGGGAAAGCGTGCATTTTTAATGGTATTGTTAATGATGGCCACTCTTTTCTTTGCTAATCTAATACTGGCCCCAATTTTGGGGCCCCCAATGTACCCAGACAAGGCTCTACCTGCCTGTGTTATCATTTGCGTGTTCGTCGCTTACTATTACTTACGAATAAGCTCTTGAATATACATATTTTACTCACGAGGTGTGCAGAAGGGCTTCGAGCTTGACGATGTCTTTGGCGAAGTTGCGGATCCCTTCGGCGAGCTTTTCGGTGGCCATGGCATCTTCATTGAGGCTATAGCGGAAAGCTTTTTCATCGAGGTGAATTTTTTTGAGAGGGGAGGCAGAAGCTTTTGCAGGATCAAGTTTGCGGGTGAGAGAACCGGTGCTGTCTTTGAGCTCTTCGAGAAGGGAAGGAGCGATGGTGAGGAGATCGCAGCCAGCAAGCTCTGTGATTTCGTCTTTATTTCGGAAAGAGGCGCCCATGATTTGGGTCTTGTAGCCAAACTTTTTATAGTAGTGGTAGATCGAGGCGACCGACTTAACGCCTGGATCTTCGGCGGGAGAATAGGAGGAGACTCCGGTGCTTTTTTTATACCAGTCGAGGATACGGCCGACGAATGGGGAGATCAGGGTGACATGGGCTTCCGCACAGGCAATGGCTTGTGTGAGGCTAAAGAGGAGGGTCATATTGCAGTGGATCCCTTCTTTTTCTAGCTGTTTTGCAGCTTGGACCCCTTCCCAGGTGGAGGCGAGTTTGATCAAAATTCGTTTCCGGTCAATGCCGGCCGCTTCATAGAGAGCGATGAGGTGGCGGGCTTTGGCAATGCTCCCTTCGATATCGAAGGAGAGGCGAGCATCTACTTCAGTCGAGACGCGGCCGGGAATGAGCTTGAGGATTTCAAGGCCGAAGTTGACGAATACTTTATCGAGAATCTGATCGGGTTTATTTTTTCCGTAGCGGATCGCCTCTTCAACGAGGTGCTTGTATTGGGGTTGTTGGCTAGCTGCGTAGATGAGAGAGGGGTTGGTTGTGGAGTCGGTCGGGCTATAGGCCTTAATCGATTCGAAATCGCCCGTATCGGCCACTACAGTGGTCATCTTTTTTAGCTGTTCGAGTTGGTTCATTGTAGAGGTCCTCTCAAAGCATTGGCAAATGGAGACGTCCCTTTCAAAAAATCACCATACATTCCGAGGAATGCGTCCGGGTTGATCGTCTCTTGAAACCCATCTAATAGAATACCGACCGGTTTCCCTTCTTGCAAGGCTAAGATGAGTCTTTTGCCCATTTCTTTAGATAGGCCTACGCGCATCCGCCCTTCCCTCATGGGAGCAATTTCTTTAAATTCTTCCCCCTCAATAGTGAGGGAGAGCTCAGTGGAATTTAGCCGATGCTGGGTCAGATACAAAAAGATCTCAACTTCATTCCCTACCCTTAATAGTTCTAACCTTAAATGGGAGGCGGAGGGTGTGTAGACGAGCCGAGAGGAGTCGTAGGCCGAGTCGCCGGCGGCGATCGCATCTAGGTGCCAAGGGGATTGGGACCAGCAACCGGCAAGCAGTAGGAAGGGCGCAAATCGTCTAATCATGATGCGGAGAAGCGCCTTGGCTCCAGATGACAAAGGTGATGCCAGCTGCGGCGGCCACAAGGGCTCCAGTTGCAAAAACCCAGTTTTGGAGTTCCGTTGTTTTTTTTGCTGCAGCGGTTCCGTTCAAGGAGGCCTGACCAGTTTGGGCGCAGAGGGTAGATGAGAGAAGGATCAGAAAAAGGGCGACGGTTCGTTTCATAGTTGCTCCACAAGATTATTTTGGGCCCGAATATATCTTTTCGCGCCCTTCTTTTAAAGCGAGAAGTTGCCAGTAGGGACCCAGCGAGGAGGTTTCCGAAGAGAGGAGAGTTTGGAGCGATTTCCACCGGCTTTCGGGATCACCTGGATTGTGGATGAGGGAGAGGAACTTTTCTTTCAGGGGTTCTTGCAAAAAGGACCAGAGGTCGGAGGTTAGGTCTAAAGATTTGAGGGAAGCGAGGATCTCTTTTTGAAGTGCTAGGAAGTCCTTTTTTAGCACAGCTGCTGTGAGGATGTAGGCCATTTTTTCTTTGATGAGGATGGCTTGCATCATGAGGATCTGTCCAAAAGGGGAGGGGCAGGAGACTTCTGTCAGGCGGCCTGTACCTGCCTTCATGTCGATTTTACCTAGATCTCGCCATTGGGTATTGGCCTGGGAGAGGTGGATCTCTTTGACCGCTTTTAGATATTCTTTCATTGAGCAGTCGACCTCTTCTATAGCCAGGTTGATCGACGAGTGGAAACCGTCCGAGCCCTTTGCAATGAATCCGATTTGGATGCACTCAGAGAGGTTCTTAGGCTGCACAGGTTGCCAGCCATTCGGCGGGGTAAAGAGGCAGAGAGGGGAGGCCCAAGAGAACAATGGGAGGAGAAAAAACCAGATTTTCATAAGTTTAGTGGCTTTGGCCGCCAGAGCTCGTGCTATTGTCTTCTACCAGAGCGCATAATGTTGCGATTCCAGCAGCTAGAAGTATACCCCACCCCATCATCGACAGGACGGAGGCATCGCGACTTGCGTAGCCTGCAGACTGGCCTCTACGCGCAGGGCGTTGAGCCGGAGCCGACTCCTGAGCCGAGGATGTAAATCCATAAGCCAGAAGGATAACCCAGATGCAGACTTTTTTCATATCCCCTTCCTAAAATTACTTTTACACAGAAGGGACTTTCGATGCAATCACGAGGTGTATAGAAGGAGCCCCGGCCTCATACTGAAACCGGGCCTGTCCCAATATTAGTGAGAGAACGTTGTTGGATCGCTTGATGCAGCGGCAGCGGCTACGCCAACGACCACACCCACCACGACGATTGAACCAAGGGCAACGCCCCAAGCAAAACAGTCTGAGGCAGCTTTTTTAGAGGCTGCTGCAGCTTTTCCAGTTGCCGGTTGAGCGGCAAAAGCGCTGCTTCCAGCGAGTAAGCACAGCAGTGTTAGGCACGTAGTTATTTTTTTCATCTTCTATCTCCAGCTTTAGGCACGAGCACCCGCCCGGCTAGTCTATACATAACTTTTTTGAGATTTTTTTTCTACATCGAAAAATATGTGAATGGAAATTCGGAATGGATGTAGAATCAAGGGTTTGTGAAACAGCGTCGGGAACATCGATGAAAAACTTAGAGACAGGCAAAGATAAAATCCAAAAAATCTGCGATGCGATCCGGAAAGAGACCCTGGATCCCGCCAAGCAAGAGGCGAGAGAGATTGTAGAAAATGCCCATCTGCAAGCAGCTGAAATCGTGAAGGAGGCGAGATCCTCCTCTGCTCTGTTAAAACACACTGCGGAAGTGGAGATCGAGGAGCGGAAAAAAGTGTTTCAGTCTTCTCTGCAACTCGCTTGTAAGCAGGGGATTGAGACATTGAAACAGAAGATCGAGCAAGAGCTCTTCAATCCGGAACTAGAGAGTCTCATCAAAAAGGAAACGGGAAAGCCCGATTTGATTACCCGTCTGATCCAAGGCTTTATGCATTCGTTGGATAAGCATGGGATTGAGGAGGATTTTGAGGCGGTGATCCCGAAAGACATCTCTGCCCGATCGATCAATGCTCTCCTTTCAGAAAAGATCCTCGAAAGGTTGAGGAACCGCACTGTGGAGGTGGGGGATTTTCACGGCGGTGTCCAATTGCGGATGAAGGGAAGAGAAATCACGATCGATATCAGCGATGCGGCGATCCGCGAGTTGATCTCTAGCTATGTCCGGAGAGATTTCCGCGATATGATTTTTAGTCTGTAGGCGATATGGCGCAATACTACTTCATTGCCGCGGCTCTACCCCCCTTGAGTCTCGATGCAAGGCCGGAGCTTTCCTTGAAGGAGCTTCGTGAAATGTTATTGATCAATGCGGCACCTGCCGATTTAAAGAAGGTCGAATATTTATTGCGGCCGATCGATCTTTCCAATATCCGCGCCTTTTGGATGGGGATGCCGCTAGATGAGCGGGGAAATTTTTCGCCGAAGGAGTTAGAAGAGGCTCTTTTGGTTCGCGATTCGCTCCCAGAATATCTCATTGAATACCTGGAACGGTACGAATTGACCGCCGAACGACTCCGAAACTTTTCTTCTCTCTATGTCTCCTTGTTTCGAGATACGCAGCCAAAGTTAGATGGCTTTTTGCTGAAATATTATGTGTTGGAGCGGCAGATCCGGCTCATTCTCACGGCACTGCGGGCAAAACGATCGGGTCGAGATGTGGTCCGGGAACTCCAGTTTGAGGATCCAACTGATCTCCTCGTAGCCGACATTCTTGCCCAGAAGGATATGTCAGACTATACCCCTCCAGAAGAATTTGAATCGCTAAAGGCCCTTTTTGTGGCCCATGTCGATAAACCCAAGGAGCTCCAACGAGCTCTTTTGGAATACCGCTTCGCAAAATATCAGGAAATGGAAGAAAATGAATTCTTCTCGATGGATAGGATCTTGGGCTATATGGCGCGCCTATTATTGGTCGAGTCTTGGGTGTCGCTGGATGAAGAGGCGGGTAAACAAACAATTGATGATTTGAGCAGGTTTTAATGACTAGAAAAGCACATGCGACAGGCAGTGTAGTAGAGGCATTTGGCAACCTATTGCACGTCCGGTTCGAAGGGTCGATTCGCCAGGGCGAAATGGCCAGGATCAAAGTAGATGAAGAGTCTCTGTTGGGAGAGGTCATTGAAATTGCAGGAACAATCGCCAAGGTACAGGTATTCGAGGATACGCGAGGAACCAAGCTAAACACTGCGGTGGAGTTCACTGGCCATCTTTTGGAAGCCGAACTGGGACCTGGACTTCTAACCACCATTTTCGACGGCTTGCAAAATCCACTCGAAAAAGTGGCCCATGCCACGGGGGTCTATCTGTCTCGTGGTGTCTATCTACCTCCTTTAGATCGGGAAAAAATATGGGATTTTCAGCCCATTGCAAAGCCGGGCGATACCCTTTCCCGCGGGGATGTCATTGGAACAGTTCCCGAAGGGCGCTTTTCGCACGCCATCACGGTCCCATTTTCTTTCTTTGGAAAAGTGAAAATCGGTTCCGTGGTCAAAGCGGGTCCCTACACGATCGATCAGGTGATCGCTGAGGGGACAGATGAGAGGGGAGCTCATGTCTCATTCACAATGGTTCAACGTTGGCCAGTCAAGCTGGGTCTTATAGAAGGGAAGAAAGCGCGCCCCACCCGGATGATGGATACAGGCCTCCGGATCCTCGATACCCAGTTTCCCATATTGAAAGGGGGGACATTTTGTTCTCCAGGTCCATTTGGCGCCGGTAAGACAGTGATGCAGCACCACCTCTCAAAATATTCGGCGGTTGACATCGTGGTGATTGTCGCTTGCGGCGAGCGAGCTGGGGAAGTCGTGGAAGTGTTGAAAACCTTCCCCCAATTGATCGATCACCATACGAATGATTCGCTCATGAAAAGAACGGTGATGATCTGCAATACTTCCTCTATGCCAGTGGCTGCTCGCGAAGCATCAGTCTACATGGGGGCTGCCATTGCCGAATATTATCGGCAGATGGGACTTGATGTGTTGCTACTCGCCGATTCCACCTCCCGCTGGGCGCAAGCAATGCGAGAGATGTCGGGCCGTTTGGAAGAGATCCCCGGCGAAGAGGCATTCCCCGCCTATCTCGCTTCCCGTATTTCTGCATTTTACGAACGGGCTGGTGTGGTGCTGCTCAAAAATGGAAAAGTCGGTTCGCTCACCATCGGTGGTAGCGTTTCGCCCGCGGGTGGAAACTTTGAAGAGCCTGTCACGCAGGCCTCCCTTGCGATCGTGGGTGCATTCCACGGCCTTTCGCGCGCCCGCTCCGATGCGCGCCGCTATCCCGCCATTGACCCGCTCATTTCATGGACCAAATATCTGCCCGAAGTAGGGCGCGAATTGGAGCGCCGTTTCCCCGGATGGGCCGATCGGGTCACTCAGTCGGCGCAGATTCTCCGCCGAAGCGATGAGATTGGGAAAAGAATGGAAGTCATTGGGGAAGAGGGAGTTGCGCTCGAAGATATGGTCCTCTACTTGAAAGGAGAACTATATGAGTTTGCCTATCTGCAGCAAAACGCCTTTGATAAAGAAGACTGTTATTGCCCTCTAGAGCGGCAGATTGAGATGTTCGGTCTGATCCAGACGATCTTTGAAACTCGATTTGAGTTCGACGCCCATGATGAGGCGCGGAGCTTCTTTTTGAATTTGCAAAACGATTTGAAAAATATCAATTTCCAACCGTTCCATTCGCACCGGTTTAAAGAGGCGATGGAACTGGTGAAAGAGAAGATTTCCAAGAAGGGGAACTATGCGAAAAGTGTATGATCGGATCATCGATATGCGCGGCAATTTGATCACTGTCGCGGCGCAAGGGGTTCGTCTTGGTGAAGTGGCCCGCATCCAGAAAAAAAATGGAACCTCAACCTATGCTTCTGTTCTCCGTTTCGACGATGACCTTGTGACGCTTCAAGTCTTTGAAAATACACGCGGGATTTCGACTGGCGACCAGGTCACTTTTTTAAATCGGCAAATCGAAGCGACATTCAGCGATTCTTTGCTGGGCCGCCGCCTGAATGGCGCTGCCGAACCCATCGATGGAGGACCTGAAATCGTTGGCGAAGAGGTGGAGATCGGAAAACCCTCCTTCAATCCGGTCCGCCGCATCATTCCTTGCGAGTTGGTGCGGACCAACATCCCGATGATCGATGTATTCAATTGCCTCGTCAAATCGCAAAAAATACCCATCTTTTCGGTTCCGGGCGAACCTTACAATGCTCTTCTAATGCGGATTGCGAACCAAACCGACGCCGATGTGGTGATCATTGCAGGGATGGGGCTCCGGTTCGACGATTACCAAGCCTTCATTGATAACGCCGAACGGGCGGGATCCATTGAGAAGACGGTGATGTTTGTCCATTGCGCAATTGACCCTCCAGTGGAATGCCTCCTCGTGCCCGATATGGCCCTAGCGGTTGCTGAAAAATTTGCACTTGAGGGTAAAGACGTATTGGTTCTGATGACTGATATGACCGCCTACGCCGATGCAATTAAGGAAATTTCGATTACGATGGACCAGATTCCCTCCAATCGGGGCTATCCAGGCTCTCTCTATTCCGATCTCGCCTTCCGCTACGAAAAAGCGGTTGATATGGAGGGGAGCGGTTCGATTACGATCATCTCGGTCACCACAATGCCGGGAGGCGACGTCACCCATCCGATTCCCGATAACACCGGCTATATCACCGAAGGGCAATTTTATCTGCACGGCGGATGCATTGACCCATTCGGTTCCCTCTCCCGTCTCAAGCAGCAGGTGATCGGAAAAGTGACGCGCGATGACCATGGCGATTTGGCCAATGCGATGATCCGCCTCTATGCCGATTCTAAAAAAGCTCGTGAACGGCAGGGGATGGGGTTCAAACTCTCCCGCTGGGACGAAAAACTCCTCCGCTACTCTTACCTCTTTGAAGAGCGGATGATGAACTTACAGGTCAACTTGCCTTTAGAAAAAGCGCTTGATCTCGGTTGGCAAACATTGGCTGAATGTTTTGATATTGAAGAGGTCGGCATCAAAAAAGCGGTGACCGACCGGTATTGGCCCAAAGAACATCACATCGAGAGATGATGCTAAAACTGACAAAAAATGAACTACGTACGCAACAAAATCGGCTGGGGTTATTCCAGAAGTACTTGCCGACTTTGCAATTGAAAAAGGCGATGCTGCAGTTTGAAGTGGGTCAGGCACACCTAGAAATTATCACGTTAAAACAAGAACTTTCTAAGGTAAAATCAGCCGTGCTCGAGTTTTCTCCACTGCTCGCCGATCGGGTCGACTGCAATGTGGTGCAGATGGCAGAAGTGGTTCATGTGAAAAAGCAATATGAGAATATTGCCGGCGTAGAAATTCCCCTATTTGATCAGGTAATTTTCAAAAATCCAGAGTATTTCCTATTCGATACGCCCGCCTGGGTAGACCGTGCGACTGAACTGTTGCGCGAATTTGTCATCTGCAGAGAAAAAGTGTCGATCGCAGAGGAAAAAAAACGGGCGTTGGAAAAAGAGCTGTGTGAAGTGGCGATCCGGGTCAATTTATTTGAAAAAATCTTGATTCCCCGCTCACTTGAGAACATCAAAAAAATACGCATTTTCCTAGGCGATCAGCAGCTGGCTGCAGTCGCGCAAGCAAAAGTGGCAAAAGCAAAGATGAGAAAAAGCGCGTGATTGTCAACCTGCATAAATACCTGATCTGCGGCGCGAAAGAAGAGCTGGACCATTTTTTTGAACTTGCTCAGCGGGCTGGCTTTTTGGAGTTCATCGGCCTTTCTCACAAGAAAGCCCTCGAATTGCCGGAAGAGGCCAAAATGCTGCTCGCGGCGATCCGGATCGCCAAACGGCATGAGATCCATCCACAAGAAGCGCAGGCTAGTTCAGATCCGTTGACATTGGCAAAAAAAATCATTGAATTCCAATCGATGCTGGAGCAGTTTTTTGAAGAGCGGCGTCTATTAACGGCTGAAATTTCCAGAATAGCGGCCTTTGGCGATTTTTCCAGAGAGGATCTCCACGCGATCGATCGAGAAGCAAAACGGGTACTCCAATTTTTTTGCATGAAAAGTAGTCTAGCCCGCGAAATCACTCTGCCACCCGAACTCATCTATGTCGGCACCGAATACGATCTCGACTATTTTATCTCGATCAACAAAGAACCGACTCAATATCCGAAAATGATTGAAATTTTGGTCGATCGACCCGTCGGCGAACTTCGAGAAAGGCTCGCGCTCGTAAAGACAAGAATCTCTCAACTAGAAAGCGATATCCGCCACTATTCCAACACCCTTCCGATATTACAAAGCGGTCTCACTGATCTCCTGAATGGCTACCATCTCATGCTGGCCAAGCACGACGCGAGCCACCCCATGTCGGGCTCCCTTTTTGCCATAGAGGCGTGGGTGCCTGAAACCAAAACGAAGTCCCTGCTCGGCCTCTTGGGCAACCTCCAAGTATTTGCTGAGGAAATCACAATTGAATCGAGCGATCGGATTCCCACCTGCATGGAAAATCGGGGAGCCGGAAAGCTCGGCGAAGATCTCGTCCATGTCTATGACACGCCGGCCCACACCGACAAAGATCCCTCCTCGTGGGTTCTCGTCTTCTTTACCCTCTTTTTTTCCATGATTGTCGCAGATGCGGGATACGGGCTTATCTTTTTAGCCCTCTCTCTCTATTTGAAATACAAATTTCCGAACCTATCAGGACTTGGCAAGCGGTTCATTAAAATGTGTTTGATCATCTCCTCTTGCTGCATTCTCTGGGGAGTCTTTACCGCCTCCTTTTTCGGCCTTGAAATCGGACCCAACAACCCATACCGCCGTTTTTCCGTTCTCCATACACTTGCCTCGGTCAAAGCCGAATACCACATGAAGCAAAAAGATGATGTATACGAAGAATATCTCAAAGAGTATCCAGCCATCGAGACAGCCAAAGATGGCCACGATTTTCTCATCTTGGCCTCGAAGATCACCGATGGCAAACGGGATTACGAGGCACTGAATAACTTCTACGACAATATTTTGATGGAACTCTCTCTGCTCGTCGGCGTCATCCACCTCTCGCTTTCTTTTCTCCGCTATCTATTTCGCAACTGGTCTGGATTGGGCTGGATCATCTTCATGATCGGCGGTTACCTCTTTTTCCCTAAAATTCTCAACGCGACCACCCTGTTTAACTTTACTGGCCTGATCTCAAAATCGACGGCCGCGGCTTGGGGAGAACAGATGGTCTATGGCGGAATCGGTCTTGCCTTTGTCCTCGCTCTAAAAAGGGGATGGGGTGCCCTGCATGAGCTCACGAACGTCGTCCAGGTGTTTGCCGACGTGCTCTCTTATCTTCGACTCTATGCCCTCGCCCTTGCCGGAATGATCATGGCAAGCACCTTCAATACCATCGGCATCAACATGGGATTTTTCGCGGGAGTGCTGGTCATCATTCTGGGCCACTTAAGCACCCTTACGACTTCCGTTATGGGAGGGGTCATCCACGGCCTCCGTCTGAATTTTCTCGAATGGTACCATTATGGCTTCGAGGGGGGCGGTAGACTGTTTAACCCTTTACGATTAAAAAAAGCAAAATGAGGTTTTAGTTATGGACATTGATATGATTGGACCTGGAATCGTCTTGGGTCTTGGCTGCTTGGGCAGCTCAATCGGATGTGGAATCGCCGGGATGGCGTCCCATGCAGTGATGACTCGAGTAGAAGAAGGACATGGTAAATTCATCGGCCTTTCCGCCGTTCCCTCCTCTCAGTCGATCTACGGATTTATTCTCATGATCCTGATGCGAGATAGTATTCGGAGCGGAACTCTTTCAGGCTTAGGAGGAATCGGCATTGGCCTATTCGTAGGGCTTGCAATCATGACCTCTTCGATTTATCAAGGGAAATGTGCGGCCACGGCGATCCAAGCCTCGGCGAAGCAGCCCGCCATTTTTGGTAAGGCCTTCGCGGCGCTGGGGATTGTGGAATCGTTTGCACTCTTTGCATTCGTTTTCGCACTGTTGATTATTCGGTGAAGTTAGGGGACTCCATGAGTGAAGCGCTCTCGATCATAGAAAAGGCATTCAGTCTACTAAGACCTGCCTCGATCAACTCAAAGGAGATGTTTTTTTGGCAATCGGCCATTCCTCATCCTCGATTTACAGCTGTCTTTCGGCTCGCAGTGCCCGAAGAGAGAGCCGATGCCCGGATCGGAGAAATCATCTCCCAAATGCCCCGTTCGGGCATGGTATGGATGGTTTCCCCTACCGATCATCCCCAGAACCTAAAGGAGCGCCTTTCTGCCCTTGGGTTCCAATCGATCGGTCATTGCCCTGCCATGACTCTCGACGTCAATGCGACCGCCCCCTTTCAGCTCGATTCTTTCGTGCAAAAAGTCCACCTGCCGAAAAAATACGATGAATTTTTTGCCGTTGTCGCCGAAGGGTTCCAGTATGCTCCCGATGTGATGCGCCCTTTTTCGCAACTTTTCCTCTTTGATACCTCCCGTCCCTTCGAACATTACCTTCTCACCGATGGATCCAAGCCGGTTGCGACTGCTACCCTCTATTGGGATGGAGATCAAGGCGCAGTGCTCAATATGGCCACCCTCCCAAGCGAGCGGAAAAAGGGACACGGCAGACGGATTGTGCAACACCTTGTCGAACAGGCAAGGAAGAAAAAACTCAAAAAACTCCACCTTCAATCCTCTTCTGCTGCGCAAAAACTGTATGAATCGGTCGGCTTCACAGTCACATCCGACATGGAATGGTACGTGAAAAGATGAAAGAACGGATTGAACAAGACTCTTTAGGAGAAGTGAAAGTTCGCGCGGATCGTTATTGGGGGGCGCAAACCCAGCGCTCATTCGAAAATTTCCGAATCGGATCAGAACAGATGCCCATCGAAGTGATCCGTTCCCTTGCCATCGTTAAGAAGGCAGCGGCGATCGTCAATGCAGAAATCAGTGCCCTCCCTTCTGACAAGAGAGACCTGATCTGCTCTGTCTGCGATGAAATCATCCAAGGCAAACTCGACGCCCATTTCCCCCTCGTTGTCTGGCAAACCGGATCGGGAACCCAGACCAACATGAACGTCAATGAAGTGATCAGCAATCGGATCTCTGAACAAGCGGGAACGCCCCTTGGTTCAAAAAAGCCTGTTCATCCCAACGATGACGTCAACATGTCCCAATCATCCAACGACGTCTTCCCCACCGCCATGCACATCGCAAGCGTTCTCCTCATCCGAAAAAACCTCCTTCCCGCCCTGACGCAGCTCTACCAAGGGTTTGAGAAAAAAGCCTATGAATTTCGGGACCTGATCAAAATTGGCCGCACTCACCTCATGGACGCCGCGCCGATCACTCTAGGCCAAGAATTTTCTGGTTACGCTGCCCAAATCAAACAAGCAATCGCTGCCATTGAAAGCGAACTCGACCCCATCTCCGAACTTGCCATTGGTGGTACCGCCGTTGGCACCGGCCTCAATGCACCACCCCAATTCTCCAAAAGGGCGACCGACACCATCAGCCACCTCACTGGTGTTCCATTCACCCCAGCTCTCAATAAATTTGCTGCTCTCGCTGCTCACGATGCCCTCGTCGGCGTCAGCGGCGCCCTTCGGCAAACTGCCGTCGCATTCATGAAAATCGCCAACGACATCCGGTGGCTCGCCTCGGGTCCCCGCTGCGGCCTCAACGAAATCTTCCTTCCCGAAAATGAACCTGGTTCCTCCATCATGCCCGGCAAAGTCAACCCCACCCAAAGCGAAGCGATGACCATGGTCGCCGTCCAGGTCATGGGCAATGACTGTGCCATCGCCTTCGCCGGTTCCCTTGGTAACTTCGAGCTCAACGTCTTCAAGCCAGTCATGATCTTTAATCTGATCCAATCGATCCATCTCCTCTCTGACGTAGCCATCAACTTCAATCAAAAATGTCTCTCTGGCATCAGGCCCAATAAAAAACAGCTGCAAGAAAACCTCGAAAATTCCCTCATGCTGGCCACCGCCCTCAACACGGCCATTGGCTACGATAAGGCCGCCCAAATCGTCAAAAAGGCCTACGCCGAAGGGATCTCCTTAAAACAAGCTGCTCTTTCCCTTGGCTACCTCACTGCCGACCGGTTCGACGCCCTCGTCGACCTCCACAAGATGGTCCATCCGTAATCTTTTTTTTAATTGAAAAAAGATCTCTCCTCGAAGTATCATCTTCCAGTTCACTGGGAGATTTTTTTATGTTTAAGAGATTCATTACACTTCAACTATCCGCGGCTCTTTTATGCAGCTCGCTAAATCTTTATGCGACAACTCCTTCCCTACAGGAGAAGACAGAACATCAATGGGAGGCGTTTCAGATGAATCGGAAATTTAGGCCCTTTGAGATGGGGAAATCAGATGCTTCTTTGCAAGAAGAGTTTGAAGAGATTCGGAAAACTCGCGAATCGATGTGGTCAACTCCTGACTATGAGGTGAGCCAACCCCTTATTCTCGGCGATTTAGTCAGAGCCCCCGGCTGCGCGGCCTTTGCTTTCAACAACACCGTTCCAAGTTACAACGCTAGCACAATGTATGTGAAAGATAGACGATGCATTGCCTGCGAAGGCCCCAGATCGAAAGACATTCCCAGTTTCTTCAAACTACTCACTAGCCATCAAGTGACCCATCTCGTGCGGCTGACTGATTCTTATGAAGGGGAAGCGAAAAAGTGTCATCCATACTGGGAAGGATTGATGGGGGAGTCAGATGGAGGCCGCTACTTAAATATTCCTATAGAATCGGGCGTTTATCCCATTCGCGCCTTTGATATGGCCCATTGGAGAGACAATCAAGGAGTAGACCCTGATCAATTACTCGCCCTCGTACTGCAAGTAAGACAAGAATTACAAGACTCCAATGGTTTTCTAGCAGTTCACTGTAGCGCAGGAGTGGGACGTACCGGGACATTCCTGGCTGCTCTAGCCGTTGTCGATGCAATCGATCGAAAAGAGCCCTTTAGCATTGAGGAAATTGTCTACCGGCTTTCTCTTCAAAGAGTGCACAGCGTGGGGAAACCGGGCCAATACATCACCCTCCACCGGCTGGCTGAAAACTATCTGAAGCAGAAGTCTTAATGATGTTCAGAGTTCTTATTTGCATAGGAGTTTTTGTGGCAAGTTTGCATGCAAATATGGTGGTATTTTTTTCATCTGAAAATGCATTGAAGGGAGCGTTGGTACCTCTACAGTTAGAAGAGATCGCTGTACGCATTTCCCCTTCCGTCCAGTTTCAGTACGATCCAAACGTAGGCGAAAAAAAGATCATTCCTCTACGCAATCCAGGAACTGAGAATCTCCTCAAGACTGAAGTGTACAAAACACAATCTTGGACTGTTTTCTATCCAGAAACTCCCAGAGTGCCGCACCATCTTGTGATCGCTTTAAATCGAAGCAATGCAAAAGGGGTTGCAGACATTGATGAAAAAGAAAATGCAGAACTATTTGCCACCATCAAAAAAATCACCGAAATCTACAAAACCATAGCCATTCAAGGATTTGTCATTGCACAATACGATACTCCGCAGCAGGGACATAACCATCAGTACGTAGTTGAGTTGATTCCCCATCTACCGGGTTTTGATGGGATGAAAAATTTGGTGGATAAGGCCGATTGCAACCGATACGTCCTTTTTCGAACAGCCAACCTTTCCTATCCAACGTATAAAATTGGAGCTGGTGACATCCTCAAGCAGGCAGAATTTTGGCAAGCAGCCTTAAAAAAAGAGCAGGCGCCTCTCAGCGAAAACAAAGCAATCGCTTACCCTTTCACGAGGAACGAGGCCTATCAATCAGAAGCAAACGAAATGATCTACCATCAGTTGCTAGAAATCCTTCAAGATAGGGGTGGTAAAGTGGCCAAAGAATCTACTCTCAAAATGGAGATGCCAACGGCAATTCCGACTGTAGTCCAATCGGCAACATCGGCAAAATGCGTGTTTTGTGATGACGATGTAAGCAAGCGGCAACTTATTTACGAATACAAAGACGTGTCCCTTTTTTACAACATACGTAAAGGAGCCAAACCTGGCTCATGTTTTTTAATTCTTCCAAAGAGGCACACCCAAAAAGTCCACGGACTTACCTCCAGCGAGGTTCTCAATATAGGCATCATGAGAAGGGCTTTGGTACAAGTCCTGAAAGAAACTCATCCTGAGTGTGAAGTGGTGATTTACACCCAAGATGATCCCTCAGTAGGGCAAACGGTGTTTCATTCGCATGAACAGGTCGTTGCCATCGACCCCAAGACCATTGCTCTGACTTGGACAATGGCTTCCCTCCACTTTGCGGGCAATATTTCCGATGAAGAAAGAATCAAGGTGCTAGAAGAGTTTCATGTAAAACTAGAGCAGAAGCTCAAAGAAGCCACGCCCATGGAAAAGTCTGCCTAGCGGTTTTCCCTCTTCAAAATTTCTGGACAATGGAGTAAACTTTCCCCTTTCAATACGGTGAGTGTTGCTATGGTTCGATTCTTATTTCTTAGTCTCTTAACCTGTGTAGGGTGCTTCCAAACATCGGACGATGGATCCGATCTGCGGACAGTTCCTGTGACAAATAATCCTTATGTCGTTCCTAATCATGGAGGCGGGATGCCCGGCGGAGGGGCTTCCGGGACGGGCCCCTATTGACAACCTTAGCTAGAAGGGATAGGGTAAGTCAGGTGGATGTGGAAAAGGCGAAGTACCATTTTTTCTCATGCGATCCTGATCGGGTGATTGCCGAACTGGGCCCTGTGAAGCTGAAAGAACAGCTGAAAAAGATGCTGCTCATCCGGAATTTTGAAATCCGGGGGGAGGCCGCTTATCAGCAGGGGAAAGTCGGCGGATTCTACCACTCCTACATGGGACAAGAAGCGATTCAAGTCGGCTGTGTGGCGGCAGCTGGTCTAAAACACTGGTATACAACGACTTATAGATGTCATGCCCTGGCTATGCTATTGGGAGCTACTCCCAATGAGATGATGGCAGAGCTGTATGGGAAGACGACTGGCAATGCCTTGGGGCGGGGTGGATCGATGCACATGTATGCCGATCATCTGCTCGGCGGGTTGGCCATTGTGGGGGGCCATGTGCCGATTGCCACAGGCGCCGCCTTTAGCATCAAATATCTTAAACAAAAGGGGCTTGCCTCTTTTTGCTTCCTTGGCGAGGGCGCTGTGGTGCAAGGGGCGGTCCATGAATCATTGAATATCGCCTCGCTCTGGAATCTTCCCTGCCTATACGTCATTGAGAATAACCAATGGGGAATGGGAACGGCGGTATCACGCGCAGTATGCGTAGAGCCAATCGCAGAGAATATGGCGAAGGCCTACAACATCAAATCTTACACCTGCGATGGAATGGATTTTTTCAGTTGTTATGCCCTCTTTCAAGAGGCGCTCAAAGAGGTAGTGACCCACTCCAGACCTGTTTTGATTGAAGCGGTGACAGAGCGGTTCCGCGGCCATTCCATTTCTGATCCGGCGCTCTATCGCACAAAAGAGGAACTCCAGAAGAGCATGCAGCGCGATCCGATCCTCCGCTTCAAAGAGGTACTGATTCAAAAAGGGATTGTGACCGAAAAAGAGTACAAGCAGATGGATGTGGATGCTCGTGAGACCATCATTGCCTCAATGAAGTTTGCTGAAGAGAGCCCCTGGCCCGATCCGATGACGCTCGAGCAAGGTGTGTTCGCGCCGGAGGAGAAGTAATCATGGGAAAGCAACTCGTTGAGATCCGAGAAGCTCTTCGGCAGGCGATCGATGAAGAGATGACGCGCGATAGCCGTGTGTTTGTCATCGGCGAAGAAGTGGCCGAGTACAATGGCGCTTATAAAGTGACCAAAGGCCTTTTGGATAAATGGGGTCCTGAACGGATCATCGATACCCCGATCGCAGAGAACGGATTTGCTGGACTGGCCATTGGAGCTGCTCAAACGGGACTTCGTCCGATTGTCGAATTCATGAGCTGGAACTTTTCTTTCGTGGCGGCAGACCAGCTGATCTCCAATGCTTGCAAAACTCACTACATGTCGGGCGGCAGATTTTCTGTTCCGGTTGTTTTTCGGGGACCCAATGGCGCTGCTGCGCAGGTCTCTTGCCAACATTCCCATTGCGTTGAGGCAATCTATGGCAATCTCCCAGGCTTTATCATCATCGCTCCGAGTAACGCTTATGATCACAAAGGGTTGTTGAAATCGGCCATCCGCTCCAATAATCCGGTGATTTTCCTCGAAAACGAGCTCGATTATGGCGACAAGATGGAGATCCCCACCGAAGAGTATCTCGTGCCGATTGGGCAGGCCAAGGTCATTCGAGAAGGGAAGCATATCACGCTAATTTCTTACAGCCGGATGCTCAAGTTTTGCAAAGAGGCAGCCGATCAATTGGCTAAAGAGGGGATCCAGGTTGAAATCATCGACCTTCGCACCATCAAGCCGCTCGATATCGCCACCATTGCTCAATCGGTGCGTAAAACCCACCGCTGCGTCCTAGTTGAAGAGGGACATATCTTTTCTGGTATTTCTGCCGAGATTGGATTCCAAATCATCGAACACTGTTTCGATGAGCTCGATGCCCCACTCTATCGCGTTTGCCAGAGAGAAACTCCGCTCCCTTATTCCAAATTCCTCGAAAAAGAAACCTTGCCAAACACAGGCCGGATTTTGGCGGCCTTAAAAGAAGTTTTACGATAAATTGAGAGAGCTATGCCATTTACCGTAACCATGCCTAAACTTTCCCCGACAATGGAAGAAGGGACGATTGCAAAATGGCATAAAAAAGTTGGCGACAAAGTAGGCGCCGGCGAGCTTCTCGTGGAAGTGGCAACGGACAAAGCGACCATTGAATACAACGCCCTGGATGAAGGGTATCTGCGTAAAATCCTCGTGCAAGAGGGCAAAGGTGCAGCCGTCAACCAGCCGATCGCCATCTTTACCGTCCAACCCAATGAGAGCATCGATCAATACATTCCCGAAGGGATCACCCCTTCCGTTCCAAAAGCCTCAACACCGGCCCCCGAAATGAAAACAGAACCCAAAGCCCAACCTCAGCCCACCACCTCCATGCAACAGCCCGCCTTTGTGCCGGAGCCGCCTCTTGAAACATACAACTTTGAGTTCCCCACCGGCTCTCCCAAAAAACGGATCGCTGCCTCGCCTCTGGCCAAAAAACTCGCCAAAGAAAAAGGGCTCGACCTTTCCAGCATCAAAGGAACTGGACCGAGCGGCCGGATCACCAGCCACGACCTCGATTTAGCTCAACCGGGCCAGTCGGTCACATTTGGACGGGGCAACCTGCCCTCCATCGCCCCGGGCACCTACGAAGAGGTGCCTCTTTCTCCAATGCGCAAAGTCATTGGTACTCGACTCCAACAATCCAAAAGCTTTATTCCCCACTTCTATATCCGTCAAGAAATCGATGCAGAAGCTCTTTTCAACGCACGAGAGCAGCTCAAAAATGGGGGCCTTAAAATCACCCTCAATGATTTTATCATCCGCGCCTGTGCCCTTGCGCTTCGTGAACACCCGATCGTCAATAGCGGATTTAATTCGGTCAACCAATCGATCATCCTCTTCAAGACCGTTGACATCGCCGTGGCCGTCTCCGTCGAAGCGGGACTGATCACTCCCATCATCCGCCATGCCGACTACAAAAACCTCGGCGAGATCTCCGTTGAAATGAAGGAGCTTGCCACTCGAGCTAAACTAGGCAAATTGCAGCCAGAAGAATACAAAGGGGGATCGTTTACCATCTCCAATCTCGGGATGTTTGGCGTCTCTGACTTTGTCGCCGTCATCAATCCGCCCCAATCGGCCATCTTGGCTATCGCGGGCATCGAAGATTGCATCCGTCTTAAAAACGGCGTTGCGGTCCCGGGCAAAAAAATGAATCTCACCCTTTCAGCCGATCATCGAGTCGTCGATGGTTCAGAGGGGGCTCGCTTCATCAAAACCGTCCAAAAATACCTCGAGAATCCGTCACTTTTGATTGTCTAGATGTGGACGTAGATAATCCATTCGTTAAAAAGTTGCGATGGATTGAAATCCACCAAATCATTTACCATTCGTGGTTCTTTTATCTACAGACCAAATCGTAGGTGTATTGTGAATGGAAAAAAACAAACTTCTTTGAGAGAAAAGTCTGTTTCCACGAACCTATCTTCCAGTAGACAATAAAATCTTTACGCGTCATGATATAGCCCTCAAAACAAGGGAGTTGCGTGCTTGAGCAGGTTTGAGGGTCTTAAAGA
>Ga0334722_10001901_pt1 | contig 24703 bp, 24 predicted proteins | sample C3_bottom_MG_FD_207210 | JGI IMG/M metagenome (GOLD analysis project Ga0334722, IMG submission 207210) | Sediment microbial communities from Yellowstone Lake, YNP, Wyoming, USA - C3_bottom | ecosystem: Environmental > Aquatic > Freshwater > Lake > Sediment | place: USA: Wyoming | collected... | reverse complement strand
GCCCTTTTTTTATGGGATCTCAGAATCGCGGGGAGCATTAGTCGGCTATGACAACAAAGGTCTTTATCCAAAGTTTGGGTTGTCCCAAGAACCTGGTGGATTCGGAGGTCATCAGCGGGGTGCTGCGCGCAGCGGGATACGAGGGGGTTGCTCAGCCCGAGGAGGCGGATGTCCTGCTGGTCAACACCTGCGGCTTCATCACTCCGGCCGTGGAAGAGGGGATCGATGCCATTCTCGGCCTGGTCGCCATCAAGCAGGAAAAGCCCGGTTGCCGCCTGGTAGTGGCCGGTTGTATGGTTCAGCGTTACGGTGATGAATTGCGCAAAGAGTTTCCCGAGGTGGATCTTTTCATCGGGGTGGATGCGATTGCCGATATTGCTGAACTGTTGACCGCGCTGGAACCGGTCACCCCGGAGATTACCGCCACCGCAACCACGCCCGGCTACCTGATGGATTGCCGCACCCCGCGCCTGGTTTCTACGCCATCATTCCGCTCCTATCTGAAAATTACCGAGGGCTGTTCCAACCGCTGTTCTTACTGTCTGATCCCCAGTTTGCGCGGCCCGTTGCGCAGCCGGAATCTTGCTGATCTGGTGCAGGAGGCGCAGCTTCTGGCTGAGGCCGGGACCAAGGAGCTGACCCTGATCGCCCAGGATCTTACGGCCTACGGGCTTGATCTGGGGGCGGGCCGGGAGCGGCTACCCGATCTGCTCCGGGCCTTGCTCGCAGAAACCACAATTCCCTGGCTGCGGCTGCTCTACCTCTACCCCATGCGCTTGAACGAGGAACTCTTGCAGTTGGTGGCTGCAAATCCCCGAATTCTGCCCTATTTTGATATCCCCTTGCAGCATATCAACGACCGGATTCTGCAGGCCATGAATAGGCCCTACACCAGAAGCAGTGTGGAAAGTCTGTTGACGCGGATTCGGGAGGTACTGCCAGCGGCGGCAATCCGCACCACCTTCATGGTGGGATTCCCCGGCGAAACCGAGGCGGAGGTGGCGGAGCTGGCGGAGTTCATGACCTCGGCGCAGCTGGATAATGTCGGGATTTTCTGCTATTCCAATGAGGCGGAATGCGCCGCCGCTCGACTGCCTGAACAGTGTCCTGAAGAGGTTAAGATTGCCCGCAAGGACCAATTGATGCGGCTGCAGGCGGAGATCTCCCGGGAGCTCAACCAGCGCAAGGTCGGCACGGTAGAGCGGGTGCTGGTTGAAGGATTGAGCCGGGAAAGCGACCTGCTTCTGGAGGGGCGGACGCGATTCCAGGCCTCGGAAATTGACGGAGTTGTCTATATCACCGACGGTAAAAGCGAGGTGGGGGATATTGTCGAGGTACGCATCACCGAGGCGCATCCCTATGACTTGGTCGGAGAGATTGTCAGCCCGGAAGAGTGATCAGAGGTAAAAGAAGAATAAGGGAGATGAATATTACCGGAGTACTTTTGCCGCATACTAATGGGCTTGGAGGAATCACTCCTCCGCCGAATTTACTTTTTCCTTCAAATCTTTGCCTACTTTGAAAAAGGGCAGCTTTTTGGGCGGAACCTTGATGCTGGCGCCGGTCTTGGGGTTACGACCGATATAGGTGTCATATTCCTTGATCACGAAGCTGCCGAAGCCCCGGATTTCGATACTGTCACCGGTTGCCAGGGCTTCAACCATGGTTTCCAGAATCGTGTCGGCGATGGGGCCTGCCTCCCGGAGCGTGATGTTCGCATCCTGTGCCAAGGCTTCGATCAGTTGTGATTTGTTCATTCCTGCCGACCTTTCTCGCTACTTGCCAGAAAAACGCAGTCGCTAACTGCTTGAAAAAATTAAACATCTCCAGAGGCGAAGATATAATTATATCGTAACTAATGGAATGTAAAGCCTTTTTTAAAGGAAGAGCTTTTCCAGGTCGTTTGGGGTGAGTTCCCGGAACCGGCCGATTGGCAGATTTCCCAGTTCCAGCTTGGCATAAGCGGTTCTGGATAGTTCCCGGACCGGGTGGCCGATGGCGGCAAACATCTTGCGCACCTGGCGTTTGCGGCCCTCATGGATGGTGATTTCGATATTGGTGGAGTCACGGTCACTACTGACCACCCTGATCCGGGCCGGCCAGGTTTTCCGGCCCTCCAGGATAATACCCTGGCGAAGTGAATCGAGTCGTGCTTCGCTGGGTTTCCCGGCCACCCGGGCCAGGTAGGTGCGGTTGATCTCATTGCTGGGATGGAGGACCTTTTGGGTCAGGTCGCCGTCGTTGGTGAGGATCAAGGCGCCGGAGGTGTCGATATCCAGGCGCCCCACCGGGAAGACCCGGGCCTTTACCCCTTTGAGCAGAGAGGTCACCAGCGGGCGGCCCTGAGGGTCAGACATGGTGGTGACGTAACCTCGGGGTTTGTTGAGCAGGTAATACACCAGCCCCGTCTTGGTGGTGGGGAGGGGGCGGCCATCGACGCTGATCTTCTGGCGGGCGGGATCGACCTTGCTGCCCAGGGTATCAACCACTTGGCCGTCCACGGTAACCCGGCCCTGGCTGATCAGGATCTCGGCCTGCCGCCGGGAGCAGACCCCGGCACCGGCCAGAATTTTCTGTAGGCGTTCTTCAGCCATGCTGGTCGCGGCTCATACCTTGCTCGCCCAAGGGGCAGGCAGGATCTGGCCGATCCGCCCATCGACCAACTGGCGAGTCGCCTCGTCCACCTCCAGAACTTCGGTGTACCAGGGTTTCATTCGGCAGTCGATGACCACTGGCCCGGTTAGTCCAACATGGAAGCGGGTTACCTGGGTGGCGGCAGCGTGGATATCGGCGGCCGGCTCGAATCTGGTGAAAAAAGTCCAGAGAAATTCCTGGAGGCTGGCGGTGGCCGCCCGGCTATCATCGACCAGCAGCACCACCGGCCAAAGGTCGAGGCCCCCGTGCTGGGCCACCCGGGCCGCCAGCTCGGGTTCCTCCTGATAGGTGCTTCCTTGGACCACCAGGGTGCCGGGGAGATAGGCCAAGGGTTGGCCGCAGCCGGTCGGCAGGGAACCGGAGAAGGACTCGGGTAGGGGGCGGCGGATTTTCTTCCCCAAGCCCAGGAGCATCGCCTTGGAACCCTTGTTGACCGAAGGTCCGGTATAGTCCAGGGTGTCCTGGGAGACATTAGCGAAGACGAAAAGGTCGGTTCGCCAGTCAATCCGCTCCAACACATGGCGCCAGAGCTTGGGGAAATCGCTGACGTCCAGGTCGCCGTCGGTGAGGATCAGGAACTTGGTCAGCGATAGCTGTCCCTCGCCGAGGATCCGCAGTCCGGCGGCGAAGGCCTCGCGGGGGTAGCGGTCGCTCACCCGGGCTGCCGCCAGGCAGTGGAAACCAGCTTCGCCGAAGGTTTTGAGCTGCTTAACGCCGTTCATCACCAAGGGAAAGAGGGGTGAAAAGAGATCTTGGAAGAAATCGCCGATGTAGAAATCCTCCTGCCGGGGCCGTCCGACCACAGTGGCCGGGTAGATGGCGTCCCGCCGATGGTAGAGGCGCTCAACCCGGAAGACCGGGTATTCATGCTGCAAGGAGTTGTAGCCGTAATGGTCGCCGAAAGGGCCTTCGGGGTGGCGGACGTGGGGTGCCACGCTTCCCTTGGCGACAAACTCGGCCCGGGCTGGGAGCAGGTGGCCGCCGAGCGGGTCGCGAACCAGGGGGAATTTTTCCCCTTGCAGCAACGAGGCGAGCAAGAGCTCGGGGATGTTTTCCGGCAGGGGGGCGATGGCGGCCAGCATCAGGGCCGGGGGGCCGCCGATGAAGAGCGATAACGGCAGGGATTCATTGCGCTTTTCCGCTTCGTAGTAGTGGAAGCCGCCGCCCTTATGGATCTGCCAGTGGATGCCGGTGTGGGTGTCGTCGTAGCGTTGGATGCGGTACATGCCTAAGTTGTGGCCCCGGCCATCAGGATGTTCGGTATAGACCAGCGGCAGGGTGACAAAAGCGCCGCCGTCGGTTTTCCAGGAGGTGAGCAGGGGCAGTTCACTCAAGCGGGCCGGGGCCATGCAGGCCTCCAGGATCGGTCCGTCGCGGTAAATCTTGGTGCCGACCCGGAGCATCTGCCCCACCAGGCCGCGGCTCTCCCAGAGGGTTTTCAGGTTGGGGGCGAGATGTTCCGCCATCCGCACCAGTTGGGCGACGAAATCCAGGGGGCGGCGGCCAAAGGCCAGCTCCATTCGCCGGGCGGAGCCGAAGAGGTTGGTGACCACCGGAAAGTTGCTGCCCTTGACCTTGGTGAAGAGCAGGGCCGGGCCGTTTACAGCAACGACCCGGCGGTGGATCTCGGCGATCTCCAGGTAGGGATCGACCTCGGCGGTAATCTCGAGGAGTTCGCCTTCCTGGCGCAGGATGGCCAGAAAGTCCCGTAGATCTCTGATGATGTTATCTCCCACGCCACTCTCCATCCGGTAATTGACCCGGCGGCGATCCCGGCCGGGCGTATTGTTCAACGATCTTTCAGGAACAGTCGGTGGTATTCCGGTTCCCGTAGGTGATTTTTTAGCAGCCCGGTCAAATGATCAAGCAGTGCCTCGATTTCCCGGTCATTCAGGCGGGGGAGCAGCACGGCCAAGAGTTCCGGGCGACTGAAGCGCTCCAAGAACAGGGCCAGGGAGCGCTCGTCGGTGGCGCGGTCGAAACCGAAGGCCATCTCGCTGGCCCGGTACATTGGTGGGGGTGTTGTGTCGGTCATGTCAAACGACTTTCCAGAAGAGCTGGCGGGTGCGGGGGCCGTCGAACTCACAGAAGAAGATTTTCTGCCAGGTACCCAGGAGTAAGCGACCGTCGGTTACGATTACTGTCACCGAACTGCCCACCAGGGTGGCCATGGCATGGGCCGGTGAGTTGCCCTCCTGGTGGCGATAAGGGTGATCAAGCGGGACCATCCGCCTAAAGGCGGCCAGCAGGTCAATCTGCACGTCCGGGTCGGCACCTTCGTTGATGGTGAGGCCAGCGGTGGTGTGCGGGTTGTAGACGCAGCAGAGGCCGTCCGCCTGGCCGCTTCCGGCCACCACTTTAGCTACCTGGGCGGTGATGTCGATAAATTCCATCTGGCGAGAGGTGGTCAGTGAAAAACTTCCGCCGCGCATTTGTTTTGCCCCCGAATCCCTGAGTCTGCGGTGTCTGGCCTGATTATGCCTGCAATATAGCCGGAAGCCCGAGGCTGTCAAAGCAATAAGCATTCGGCTTCCCGGCTTGTGCGAGGGCGGCGGATGTGCTAATAATCGCAATTCTGCAAAAGGAAGTGGGCCTGTACCGTAATTTAAAGTATGGAAAATACGCCATGCAATACTTTCCTGTCAACCTGTTGATTTCCGGCCGCAAATGTGTGGTGATCGGTGGTGGGAAAGTGGCGGCCCGTAAAGTCGCTTCTCTGTTGGCCTGTGGTGGCGAGGTCGAGGTAATCAGTCCGGAACTCACGGCAGAGCTGCAAGATCACGTGAGACAGGGCCGGTTGCTGTGGCGGGAGAGGGAATACCAGCCCGGGGATTTGCTTGGGGCCTTCCTGGTCATTGCCGCCACCGATGCTGAGGAGGTCCAAGCGGCGGTCTTTGCCGAGGCCACGGCAGCCAATCAGTTGATCAACGTGGCCGATGTCCCGCCCCGCTGTAATTTTATCCTGCCGGCCGTGGTCAGCCGGGGGGATCTGGTGATCGCCGTCTCCACCGCCGGGAAGAGTCCGGCCCTGGCCCGGCGGATCCGCAAGCAACTGGTAGAAGCCTATGGCGACGAATACGGGACTGTGGTAGAAATCATGGGCCTGTTGCGACCGCTGGTATTGGCCCTTGGCTTGGGGCATAGACGCAACAAGGAGATCTTCTCCGCCCTGCTTACCGACGATTTTGTTGCTTGGGTAAGGGGTGGTGACTGGCCGTCTCTGGAATATCATTTGCGGAGGGCGCTCGGCGAAGCGCTTGATCTGGGGAGTTTAAAGAAGATAGAAAAAATGCTAAGTTGCTGACTCGGCCCTCTTTGCAAAATTTCCAGTGCCAACCCCTAACCAGGCGGAAACCCGGAAAATGACCCTACTATTTCAGCTGACGTTTTTCCTTTACCTTTTTGTCACCGGCTCGTATCTGGTCTTTTTTTTCAACCAGAACCAGCAGGTACGCACCCTGGCCCGTTACGGCATGCTCGTTGCGGCCGCCTGCCATCTGGGGTATACGGTGGTGCGTTACCTAAGTGTCGGTTACACTCCAATCACCAGCAACCATGAGGCGGTGTCATTTTTCGCCCTGTCAGTATGCATCTGCTATCTCTCCTTCCGTTGGCGCTATCAGGTGAAAAACTTCGGGGTCTTCGTCAGCCCCATCATCTTTGCCCTGATGCTGGTGGCGTACTTTTCCGCCACCAAGGTCACGGAATTGTCCCCGGTGCTGCAAAGTCTGTGGCTGCCGGTGCACGCCAGCATTGCCATCTTGGCCAATGCCTTTCTGGCCCTGGCCTTCTGCGGCGGGGTCATGTATCTCCTGCAGGAAAGGGAGATCAAGGGTAAACATTTTGGGTTGATTTACTCCCGACTCCCCTCACTGGAGGCCTTGGACCATCTCAATAATCACTGCCTGGCCGCCGGATTTACCCTGCTGACCCTGGGGATTATCACCGGCTCGTTCTGGGCCAAGCAGGCCTTTGGCGCTTACTGGCAGTGGGATCCAAAGGAAACCTGGTCGTTGATCACCTGGTTCATATACGCCGCCATCCTGCACCAACGTTTCACCTCCGGCTGGAGGCGGCGCAAGGCGGCGATCATGGCGGTCGTCGGTTTTGCCGTGGTTCTCTTCACCTTCTGGGGCGTCAACTTCATGCTCGGCGGGATTCATTCGTATGCAGGCTAACAACATCTTTATTATCGGCGTCAACCACAAGACCGCCCCGGTGGAAATCCGCGAGCAGCTAGCCTTCTCTTCTGCGGACGGACAGTTGCCGCTCAAGGAATTGCTGATTGCCACCGGCGCCCGCGAGGGCTGTATTCTCTCCACCTGCAACCGGGTTGAGATCATCACCGCCGGGGCCGATGCGGGGCAGGCACCGGCGGCATTGCGGCAATTCCTCTTCGGCAAAACGGCGCTGAGCGAGGAAGAGGCCAAGAAGTACAGCTACCTCCATCAGGGTACCGAGGCCATTACCCATCTGTTTCGGGTCGGCGCCAGTCTCGATTCGATGATCGTCGGTGAACCCCAGATTTTGGGACAGCTCAAGCAGGCCTACAAGATCGCCAGCGAGGAGAACGCCACCGGGGCGATTTTGAACCGCTTCCTGCACAAATCCTTTTCGGTGGCCAAGCGGATTCGCACCGAAACCAATATTGGCAGCAGCGCCGTCTCCATCAGCTATGCCGCAGTCGAGATGGCCAAGAAGATCTTCGGCGATCTCCAGGGCAAGGTGGTCATGCTGATCGGGGCCGGGGAGATGGCGGAACTGGCGGCCGAGCACCTGATCAATCAGGGAGTGGGCCAGGTGGTGGTGGTCAACCGGACCTTCGAGCGGGCGGTCAAATTGGCTCGCCAGTTCAACGGTAAGGCCGCCGGTCTCGATGAGCTCCATACCCAGTTGGAGGATATCGATATCCTGATCAGTTCCACCGGGGCGCCCGGCATGGTGCTGATGAAGGACGATGTGAAGCCGGTGATGCGGCAGCGCCACAATCGCCCCTTGTTTCTGATCGATATCGCCGTCCCGCGAGACTTGGACCCGGAGCTGAACAAACTCGACAACGTCTACCTCTACGATATCGACGATCTCCAGCAGGTGGTCGATGTCAATAAGGCCGAACGTGATAAAGAAGCTGCCCGGGGCGAGAATATCGTCGCCGAGGAGACCATGAAGTTCGTGCAGTGGCTGGAGGGGATGGAGGTCAGCCCCACCATCGCCGCCTTGCGCAGCAAGGCAGATAGCATCTGCCAGGCTGAGTTGGCCCGGACCCTCGGCAATCTAAAGGACCTTTCACCCAAGGCCCAGGCCTCCATCGAAAAGATGGCCGGAGCCATTGTCAGCAAGATGCTCCACGATCCCATCCGCTATCTGAAGGCGGAGGAGGGCAATAATTCCGACAAGGGACAGCGCCTGGCGGCGCTGCGGCGAATTTTTGCCCTGGATCATGATCGAAACGGTGATTCGGAAGAAGAGTAGAGGCCCCGGGATTTTGTTTGACATCGCCTGGCTGTCTGGTTATCTTAGCCAGTTTTGGTGGCTGGGACTACTGATTTTCCTCATCCCGGTCAAGGCTGCCAGCGGTCCAGGCACAGAAATTACCCAACGAAAACCGGACCTTGGCTCATCTGTCAGAAGTATTAAGGTAAGGGAAGCACCATGAGCAAAAGAACCTTTCAGCCCAGTAATCTCAAGCGTCACCGGACCCACGGTTTTCGGGTCAGAATGAAAAGCAAAAACGGACGGGCGGTCATCAACCGTCGTCGCGCCCGTGGCCGTATGCGGCTGTCTGCCTAAGTGCCCTGAAGCGGCTAATAGCTTGGCCTGCTGCATCGGCCAGGGCTTCTCCGGGGCCGCGATCATATGAAACCGCTGGCTCTCCCCAAATCCCTGTTGCTCAGAAAACCCTGGGAATACCGCAAGGTTTACGAGGGCGGGAAAAGGGTGCGGGGGGCCAGGCTGACCATCATCCACCTGGCCAACGGCACCACGGTAAACCGGCTGGGGATCAGTATACACGGGATCAAGTCAGCGGTAAGAAGGAACAGGATCAAGAGGGTTCTTCGGGAGTATTTCCGGCTTAATCGGGAGTTCATTCACCCGTCTGCCGATGTAGTCTTTGCCGTGCGGGACGGTTTTAGCCCTGACAGTCTGAGGGAAGTAAAGGAACTGGTTGAACGGATGCTCTGCAGCGCTGCAGTGGGGAGCGGCAGAACGGTCCTGGCCACCTCGGCCCAGACCCAGTCCCCAGCGGTGAATGCACAGGAAGTCCAGAGCGGATTCCCCACAAACTAACCGAAATGATACAGCAATGATATTGGTGTCATGGTTGCGAAACCGGACATGAAAATTTCCCGCCGTATTGTCACACCGGGAGGCTTGGTGATGATCTTCAGGGCTCCGCTGATCGGTCTGATCAGGTGTTATCAGTTGTGCATCTCTCCGATGATTCCTCCTAGCTGTCGTTTTACCCCCTCTTGTTCCCAGTACGCTATCGATGCTATCGTCCTGCACGGTCCCTTTTACGGTAGCTATTTGGCGGCCCGGAGAGTACTGCGCTGTCACCCGTTTGCCAGGGGCGGATACGACCCTGTGATGCCAATCTCAACTCATAAAGTAGAGCATGGAAACTAGAAACGTCTTTCTGGCCATTGTTCTGTCAATGGTCATCATCTTCGGCTACCAGTATTTCTTTGTTCCACCGCCCGCCCCGCCGTCTCAGGAAAACGTCCAGGTCAAGCGTGCAGCAACCACCACACCAGTAGGTGCCCCGACAGCGGGAGCAGTCAGTGCCCCGGTGGCGGTTGAGCAGGTCGTTGCAGCGGCATCGACCCCCCCGACCCGGTCGGCCCAGGATATTGCCGTCGATAACGGGCTCTATGCTGCCACGGTTTCTGAGTCTGGCGGGGTGTTAAAGAAATTCCGCTTGAAGAATTACCGGGAAAATCTGGCGGCCGATTCGGTCGGCATGGAGTTGATCAAAGAAGGGGCCGGTCGCGATCTGCCGCTTTTTTTCTCCTGGGGGACCGATCCCTCGCGGGTCAACGATCTGCCCCTCTATGAGGCCGCGTCCCCTCTTCGCAACAGCGATGGAACGACCATCCTGACCATGACCGGTCACCTGCCTTCGGGGTTGGTGGTCACTAGAAAGATGACCTTTCATGGTGACAATTACCTGGTTGACCTGAATTTCGAGGTCGCCAACTCCTCGGCCACCGCCCTGCAAGGCGCGCCATATTTGAGTCTGGTCGGCCATCCCTTCACGGAAGGGGCAAGTGAGGGGCGAGGGCTGTTCAACGGTCCGGCCCTATTTATCGATGGTAAACGCGAAGAAGTGAAGGTCAAGAAGCTGTCCGAGGATGGCCCCCAGACCTTCCAGGGCAACATTACCTGGACGGCTTACGAAGATACCTATTTCATGATGGCGGCGGCCCCCGGCACCAATGGGGCAACCACTCCGGCGACGGTGCGTTTGACCAGCGAAGGGGGCGCCAGCGTCGGCAATATCTTGAGCGCTCCTGCCGATATCATCAATCCCGGCGCCAGCCGCCAATACAACTACACGGTATTTTTCGGCCCCAAGAAAATGGCCGATCTCAATGCCGCCGGCCACGATTTTAATCAGGCCGTCAACTTCGGTTGGTTCGGGGTCGTCGCCCAGCCCCTGCTGGTACTGCTGATCTGGTTCCACAAGGTGGTGGGGAACTACGGGGTAGCGGTAATCCTGGTCACCGTCCTGATCAAACTGCTCTTCTGGCCCATTACCCATAAGGGCATGAAGTCGATGAAGGGGATGCAGAAGCTGCAACCCAAGCTGGCCCAGCTCCGCGAGAAGTACAAGGATGACAAGGAGCGGATGGCCAAGGAGCAGATGAACCTCTATCAGACCTACAAGATCAATCCCCTGGGGGGCTGCCTGCCGATGGTCATGCAGATCCCGGTCTTCTTCGCCCTTTATCGGGTGCTGATGCAGGCCATCGAGTTACGCCACGCCCCCTTCATGTTGTGGATCACCGATCTCTCGGCCCCGGAGCGCTTGTCTCTGGGCTTCAACCTCCCTTATCTTGGGGGTCTGCCGATCCTGACCCTGCTGATGGGCGGCACCATGTTTCTCCAGCAGAAGATGACGCCGACCCCGGCCGCTAACCCGGAAACCGCCAAGGTAATGATGTTCATGCCGGTGATTTTCACCTTTTTGTTTATCAACTTCGCCTCCGGGCTGGTCTTGTATTTTTTCGTCAACAACTTGCTCCAGATGGCCCAGCAGTATTTCATCAACCGCAGTGAGGACTAACCGGGGCCTGGAGATTGCCGCCCCCTTAAATCAAGGAGAATTACATGTCGGAGAAAAAGGAATATACGGGTAGTGATGTGACCGAGGCGATCAGCAAGGCCTGCCGGGAACTGGGGGTCAGCCAGGAGGAGTTGCAGATCGAAGTAGTGGCGGCCGGTTCGACCGGGATCTTCGGCCTGATCGGCAAAAAGAAGGCGGTGGTCGCCGTCACTCTGAAGAATGCCATCCGGCCGAAGAAAGAGGAAAAACCTGCCCGTCGGGCCGCCAGCGTTGAGGCCGGCCGGCCGACTCGCCCTCGCCGTGAGGAAAGGCCTGAGGAGAAGAAAGGCGGGCGCCGCAATGAGAAACGGGAGGAGAGCGGCAGGAGTGGTAATCTTGCTCCCCGCAGTCGCGGCCCGGAAAAGCCGCCCGCTGAGGTAACGGCCGAGAACCTGGCCGCTATCAAGGCGGATCTGGAGAAGATGCTCACCCTGATGGGTATTGGTGCCCAGGTTACCGTCGAAAATGAGGCCAACAAGATTGTCGCCAAGCTGGAGGGCGGCAACGATGAGGAAATCATCGGGCCGGAGGGGCAGACCCTGGACAGCCTGCAATATTTAATGCGCAAGATCATCGGCCGCAAGGTCGAGGGCAAGGTGCTGTTCTCGCTGGATGTCGGCAGCTACCGCGAGGTGCGGCGCGACGATCTCGAAGAGATGGCCCTGAAGCTGGCCAATGAGGTCAGAGAGAGTGGGCGGACCAGGAGCATCCCTGCCCTGAACCCGGCCGAGCGGCGCATTGTCCACATGAAGCTCCAGGATGACCCCACCATCCGCAGCCGCAGTGTCGGTGACGGGCAATTCAAGAAGATCCTCATCTATCTGCCGGGCCGGGGCAAAAAAGATAAGAACGACTGAAAAGGTCATTACCCATGGCCATTTACCGCCCGTCTGACCGGGATGTCGGCACCATTGCCGCCATTGCCACCCCGCCCGGGGCGGGCGGGATCGGGATCATCCGCATCAGTGGCCCCGATTCTTTGGCCCTGCTCCGTGGGCTCTTTCGCCCCTGCCGCGAACGCGCCCTGGTCGCCCACCGCTTGACCTATGGCTGGATTGTTGACCCGACCAGCGGCCGCAACGTCGATGAAGTCATGGCCGTCTTCATGCCGACGCCCCACTCCTACACCCGCGAGGATGTGGTGGAGATCCAGTGCCACAGCAGCTACCTCATCTTACAACAAATCCTGGGCCTGCTCCTGGCCGCCGGGGCCTTGCCCGCCGAGCCCGGCGAGTTTACCAAACGCGCTTTTTTGAATGGCCGGATTGACCTGACCCGGGCCGAGGCGGTGATCGATCTCCTCCAGGCCCAGACCAGCCAGGGGTTGCAGATTGCCATCGCCCAGCTGCGCGGCAGCCTGCACGAGCGGGTGGCGGCGATCCGTCGGGAACTCCTGGATGTCCGGGCGCTGCTCGAAGTTGCCATCGATTTTCCCGACGACGAGCTGGAGATTCTCAATCCAGCCAGCCTGCAAGGTGATCTTACCGCCAAGGTCATCGCTCCTCTGGAAGAGTTGCTCCGCGCCGCCGACCGGGGCCGGATCTACCGCGAGGGGATTGCGGTGGTCATCCTGGGCCGCCCCAATGTCGGTAAATCTAGTCTCTTGAACAGTCTGCTCAAGGAAGAACGGGCCATCGTCACCGCGATTCCCGGCACTACCCGCGATACCATCGAAGATTTTCTGAATATCCAGGGGATGCCGGTGCGGATTGTCGATACGGCGGGGATTCGGGAGAATGCCGAGGCCGTGGAAGAACTGGGCATCCAGCGGGCCCGCCGCCAGCAGGAGGCGGCCGATCTGGTCCTCTTGGTGGTGGACGGGGCGGCCGGGGTGCAACCGGACGATCTGGCCCTCCTGGGCAGCCTGGCCGGACGGCCCGCCCTGCTGGTGGTCAACAAGATCGATCTGCGGCCCGATCGGGATTTGGCTGAGGTCACCGCCCTGGTTCAGGGTTTGCCGGTGGTGCCGGTGTCGGCCCGCACCGGCGAGGGACTGCCACAACTTGAGGAGGCGATCTTTGCCAAGGTAACCGGCGGTGATCAAGGTGAGCCGGAGCATCACTGCGTTCCCAACGCCCGCCATCGCCAGGCCCTGCTGGGCGCCCTGAACAATACCCGCCAGCTGGTGGCGGCCTTGGCCGAACAATTACCCCCGGATCTGCTGGCCATCGAGGTCCATGGTGCCCTGGAGCAGTTGGGCGAGATCGTTGGCGAAACCAGTCACGAGGATCTGCTCGACACCATCTTTTCGCGGTTTTGCTTGGGGAAGTGAGAAGAAGGCTGAAGGCGTGGAGATCCATCCTGTTGGGCCGTCCTTCGACAAGCTCAGGATGATCGGTGTAACTGTTTCATGGATCGGTAGGTGAAGGGTATCTAAGAGTAATTCCGATCATCCTGAGCTTGTCGAAGGACGGCCCAAATTGGTACAGGATCGGAACTCTAGCCTTGATTTAAAAAGAACCGTTTCCAGATGTAAACTTACCAATGCAAGCAAATGAGCCGCCCCGCATGGCGAACATGGAGATCCTCATCAGCCGGGAAGAGATTGCCCAACGGGTCGCCGAACTCGGGCAACAGCTCTCTGCCGACTACGCCGGGCGCGAATTGCTGGTGGTTGGGGTATTGACCGGGGCTTTTCTCTTCACCGCCGATCTGGTTCGGGCCCTCGATCTGCCGGTGGAAGTAGATTTTATCCGGGTGGCCAGCTATGGCGATGGCACTTGTTCCTCCGGGCAGGTCTGCCTCCGCCAGGATCTGACCGAAGCGGTTGCCGGTCGCCATCTCCTCTTGGTCGAGGACATTGTCGATACCGGTCGGACCCTCGCCTGGCTCAAAAGCCATCTCCTGGCCCGCCAGCCGGCCTCCCTCAAGATCTGTGCCCTGATTGATAAGGCCGAACGGCGGGAGGTGGAGGCGGTGGTTGACTACGCCGGTTTCCCGGTTGCCGAAGGCTTCCTGGTCGGTTACGGTCTGGATTACGGGGGGTGTTACCGGCAGCTCCCGGATATCTGCCTTTTGCGCCCGTAACCTTTATCCCGGCCCATAAATCACCATGCCCGATAATCTACAAAACCTGGCCCGCCGCCACCTCTGGCCGCCCTACACCCAGATGCACGATTACCGGGAGCGCGACTTCCTCTGCATCGCGCGGGCCGAGGGTATCAAACTCTACGACCAGCAAGGGCGTGGGTATTTTGACACCATTTCCTCCTGGTGGTGCATCCTTCATGGCCATGGTCACCCGACCATCAAAAATCACGTTAAAGAGCAAATTGACCGGTTGGAACAGGTGCTCCTGGCCGGGGTGATCCACGAACCGGCGGTGCGGCTGGCCGCGGCCTTGGTTAAGCTGACCCCGGCCAATCTGAGCCGGGTCTTCTATTCCGACAACGGCTCCTGCGCCTGCGAGATTGCCGTGAAGATGTCGCTCCAGTACTGGCAGCAGAGCGGCCAGCCCCAGCGGAACCAACTGGCGGCGGTGGAACGGGGTTACCACGGCGACACCATCGGCACCATGAGTCTGGGCGGGGTGCCGGAGTTTCATCAGGCCTTTGCCGGTCTGCGCTTTGCCTCCCACCGGGTGCCATCGCCGTACTGCTATCGCTGCCCGCAGGGCTGCGTGTCCGGGAGTTGCCGTCTGGAGTGTCTGAACCCCCTGGCGGAATTGCTGGCGCGAGAAGGGGCGCGGATTGCCGCCTTTATCCTGGAGCCGCTGATCCAGGCGGCGGGAGGGATGATCATCTACCCGCCCGCCTATCTGGCCGGGGCGGCGGCACTGTGCAAGCAACACGGCGTCCATCTGATCCTGGACGAGGTGGCCACCGGCTTTGGCCGTACCGGCACCATGTTCGCCCTGGAACAGGCCGGGGTGGCCCCGGATTTTCTCTGCCTTTCCAAGGGGCTGACCGCTGGCTTCCTGCCCCTGGCCGCCACCATGACCACCGAAGAGGTCTATAGCGCCTTCTATGGCGATTACCGGGACAACCGCACCTTCTTCCACGGTCACACCTTCACCGGCAATCCCCTGGGCTGTGGTGCCGCTCTGGGCTCGCTCCAGGTCTTTACCGAGGAGCAGACCCTGACGGCGCTGCCAGCCAAGGTCGAGCAGCTCCGGACTGGTCTGGCGCGCTTCCGGGAGCTGCCCTGGGTTGGGGATGTCCGCCAGCTAGGAATGATCGGGGTGTTGGAGCTGGTCAAGGATCGGGAGAGCAAGGAGCCCTTCGCCTTCGCTGAAAGGGTCGGCTGGCCGATCTATCTCGCCGGGCTCCAGGAAGGTCTGCTGCTGCGGCCCTTGGGTAATGTGATTTATCTCTGGCTGCCGCTGTCGGTGAGCAGCGCGGAGCTCGACGAGATCCTGGCCCGGCTATGGCGGGTGGTCAGCAACCCGGAGAATATCGCGGGGTAGTCGGGACAGTGAGGGGAATTTTTTTGCCGGGATCAATCGCCACGTCTAGGCAGAACCCGGACTTTGCGTTATAGTGCCGAGGCCGAGGGCGCCAGCCCTTGGCCAAGCACGCAACACCGCGCCTGTAGCTCAGCTGGATAGAGCATCGGCCTTCGAAGCCGGGAGTCGGGGGTTCGAATCCCTCCGGGCGCACCAGTTTAATATCCTAAGATGTCCATATAAGTGCAGAAGACCCCAGAAGTACTGGGGTCTTTTGCGTTTGGCCGTCCAGCTAAGGTTGAGGTGGTCAAGCATTGGGATGCGTTACCAATAAGCCACTGCCGGACACAGAGTTAATGATTGGTCGCCGCGGGTGTGGAATTGCCAGAACCGCTTGAGGTAGCAAGGGCTATCAAGCCAAGTAAAGTTACGGTTACTGCGATGACGCCGCCACTACCGCAGAAAGACTGTCACCGCGCCGCTGTGCTCCCGCCCCTTTTGCCCCCAGGAGTAGTGAAGGATCAGGTCCTTCTGCTTCAGCTCCTCCAGGCAAACTTCCACCACCAGCGGCAGTACCGGCGGGCCGGGGGAATGCAGACCCTTGCCGGTGATGATCAGAACGGTTCTGTGGCGCAGGGCTTTGGCACCATTGATGAAGGCTGACGTTTTCTGCCCGGCTTCGGCCCCGGTAAAGCCATGGAGATTCAGTTCCTCCTCGGGGGGAGGATACCCGGCCAGCACTTCTTTCAGGGTCAGGGGCCGCGCCACCCCACCCTTTTTCTCGACCAGCACCTGCTCCAGGTCTACCCCCGCCAGACTGGATTCGATCTCTTCGGCAAAATTCACCTTCGGACCGAACACCCAGCCCAAATCGGTATCCGTCGCCAGGAGCGGCATGGCCTTCTTGGTTTTTCCGGGGCGGCGCGGCATCTTCGACCTTATGGCATGGGGTAGCGGGAAGCCTTGATCTTAAAGGATTAACGCCAGCCTGCCAAGAGCGGAAGCATAGTCCCCAGGCACGTAATAAAGGGCGCCGTCCCTGAGGAGCTGGCGCCCGTGCCGAAGCAACACGAAACCGGAGGAGTCGTTCGGATCAGCAGCCTTCCACCGCCTTCTTGTTGGCCCCGTGACATCCGGCGCAATTGGTCGGCCCCTGCTTGCCGTTAACCCCTGCCTTATGGCACTCCTTGCAGCGGGCGTGGAAGATGTCCTTGTTTAACCGCAACTCCGCCTTGGCGAACTTCTCGTTGTGGCAGGTGGCGCACTGCAATTCCTCGGCCTTCCCCAGTGCAGCGATGGCCTCGGCGCTGCGGGGGTGATGCTTGGCATCGTGGTGGCACTGGCCACAGGTCACGCCCAGTTTGAGGTGGATCTGGTGGTCGAAGCTGACCGGCTTCTTGCCCGCGATGGTGATTGGCGCGGCCGGGGCCTTCATGGGTTCAGCGGCCTGGGCGATGGCGAAGGTTCCGGCGATAATCAGGGCGATGGCGGTGGCGACTCGTTTCTGGTTCAACATGATTTTCCCTCGCTTGGTTGGGGTTTGCGGTCGGGCCTTTTGCCCTGCCGTTTGACCCCAGAATATTCCTCGCCACCGCCCAGAGATAGCCGATATCGGTCGATGTCTACCCGACATGCAATGATTTCAGACAGTTACCAGGCTGAGGCCGCGTAAAGCCCCAGGCCGTGGTCTGGTAAAATCTCGATAAAGGTTGCCGGTAGAGGTCGCAAAAAGTACATTCCCTCGGGTCGGGTGCAACATTCGAGGGAATCCCGGACTCAGAAACCTGCAACGGGCTGGTTTCCCGAATACTCGCTTGGGTAGGTCAAGGGGGCCTTTTTATGAGCCGTTTGTTTCTCTCCATTAACGGTGCCAAGGTCGATGGCTCAAACACGCATGGCAGACAACGGCTTAGATAACAACTTCCCCGGTGGCCCGCCCATGCTCAAGATCGACGGGGCAGCGGTCCGGCGGATCCGGGAACAAAAGGGGCTGACCCAGCTTTATGTGGCCACGGTGGTGCAGGTGACCACCGATACCATCTCCCGCTGGGAAAACCGCCGCTACCCTTCGATCAAGAAGGAGAATGCCGAAAAACTGGCCGAGGCCCTGGAGGTTGACCTGGCGACTCTGCTGGAACAGGAAGAACCATCGGCCCCCGCCGCCGTGCCAGCGTTCCCCGGACCACCAACGCCGCCCGCCCCGGAAGCATCTCCCCCCGCCGTACCGCGCCGCGCCAGCCAAGGGCGCCGCCTCCTACCCGGGTTGGCCATGCTTCTCCTGCTGGCCGTGGCGTTGTCCCTGTTGTTCCGCTTCTACCTCAGCGCCAGCCGGGAATCCCTGCCGACCTTCACCGCCACCCGGATCCTGCCGGTCCATGTCCCGCCCGGTCAGGAGTTTCCCGTGTTACTCAAGGTTTCCGCCCAGCCCGCCGCCGCCAACGCCTTAATCATTCGCGAAAGTTTACCGCCCGGTTGCCGCTTTACCCTGGCCTCCCCGGCCATAACCGGCACCCCCAGCCAGGATGGGCAAATCAAGTGGGTCTCCCGGCTGGAGGGCAAGGAACGGATCTTTGCCTACCTGCTGACCAGCCCAACCGGGGGTGCCCTCGGCGGCACACTGGCCTTCCGGGGGCAGATGGTGGCGGGCAGCCGGGGCGAGGCCACCGCCGCCGTCACCGGGGCGGAGGAGCTGGCCATCGGCCCCTACCACTGGGCCGACAGCAACGGCGACAATCACATCGACGACGAGGAAATCCTGGCGGTTTACGAGCGCTTCGGGGATGTGAAGGAGTTTGCCGCCCTGCGCGACGAGGTGGACCACCTGTGGACCGGTGGGGGGTATCGCTGGGAGGCGAATAGCCACACCTATCGGGTACACGCAAGGTAACGTTTGAAGCAGCAGCTATTTGCCATAAACTAAATACGGAGTTGTTATGAAATTGGGCCGTCCTTCGATCCTTCGACAAGCTCAGGATCAGGATGAGCGGTGTTACTGTTGCATGGATCAGTGCCTAAGGGATATCAAATTGTAATTCTGCCCCTACCGGAACTATTTCTCAAACCGCCCGGTCCGCCACATCTCCGGCAAGGTCTTGCGCCCGGAAGGGACTTCCGTTGCCCGGAACTCCTCGGTCGGCAAGCGTTCTGGGTCGTCGATGGCGCCGAGGGCAAAGCCGCAGATCACCTCGTACTCCGCTTCCGGAATCCCTAGCTGCCGGTAAATCTCCGGCAACTTGATCCCCCCCATGCCATGGGTGTAAAGACCGAAACGCCGGGCCTGCATGGTCAATGCCATCCAGGCGGCGCCGGTATCGAAGAAGGCCCAGCGATTGGCTGTGCCGTTGTGGGCAAAGCTCCGCCGAGCGACCATAAAGCCCAGGACCGAGGCGTTGACCGCCCATAGCTGGTTTTTTTCGGCCAGTAGGCTGAGATAGAGATCGAATTCCTCCGGGGTCGCCGAGGTCAGGATCAGCCAGGGCTGCTCGTTGAAGCAGGAGGGCGACCAGCGGGCCGCGTCAATGATAGCGGTGAGGATTCCGGGCGGGATCTCTACCTTGCGGAAGGAGCGCGGCGACCAGCGTTGCCAGAGCTCCTCGGCAACCTGCGGGGCGGGATTACGGCGGCTGAAGTCTGGCTGGTAGTCGGTGGGGAAGATGGTCATTGAATGGCCTCGCGGTTAGGAAGGAAGAGAGGGAAATCTTCACGGAGCCATTCTAACCGAAAAGAACTGGTCGGTACAACCGGCAGGGGAGTTCTGGTGCAAGCGGCTCAGCAGCCCCTTGCCAGATACCGAATAGTCTGATCGCACTCTGACAATCACCCGATAAAGCACGTTAGCTTCAAGGCCAGCGGGAGCGGGGCCTAGCGCCCCTTGGCTCCGTCTGGTAAAGGGCGTCTAGCTGGGCCTGGTACTTTTGCAGGACAACCTTGCGTTTGACCTTCATGGTCGGAGTCACTTCACCCAGTTCCTCGCTCAAGGGCTCGGCCAGCACCACGATCTTGCGCACTGTTTCAAAGGCGGCAAGATCCTGGGAGCGGGCGGCGACTCTGGCCAGCAGAAAGGCGTTAAGCTCCGGGCGTCCGGCCTGCTCGGCCGGGCTGAGCCCGGCCAACGTCGGCAAGGGGCGGCGGAGATCCAGGTGCTCGTAGTCGGGGACGATCAGGGCGCTGAGGTAGTTGCGGCGATCGCCGTAGACCACCGCCTGGCTGATGAACTCGTCGGTGGTCAGCAGGTTTTCTAGATACTGGGGCGCGATGTTCTTGCCGCCGGAATTGACGATGATGTCCTTCTTGCGATCAAAGATGGTGAGATACCCGTCGTCAAGTCGGCCCAGATCGCCGGTAAGCAGCCAGCCATCGCGGATGACCTTCGCGGTTGCCTCGGGATCCCGGAAATACCCGGGGGTGACCGAAGCACTGCGGACCGCCACCTCGCCGTCCTCCAGGATCTTCACCTCACAGCCCGGCAGCGGCGGCCCCACCGTACCGGGGCGGATCCGGTCGAGCTGGTTGACGGCGATGACCGGGGCATGCTCGGTGAGGCCGTACCCCTCCAGAATCTGTACCCCGGCGGCCAGGAAGAATTTGATGATCTCCGGGGCCAGCGGCGCCCCGCCGGAGACGAAAAAGCGCAGCCGCCCCCCCAGGCGTTGCCGGAGTTTGCGGAAGACCAGCCGGTCAGCCAGCCAGAACTCGAGTGAGGCTGAGACTTGCGCCGCCCCGCTCCCTTCAGTACGGCGCCGCCCCACAGTCATGGCCCAGGCGAATAGGCGCTGCCGCAGGGGCGAGGCGTCATGCAGCGAATCGTTGATCCGGCCATACAGCTTTTCAAAAAAGCGCGGCACCCCCAGCACGATGGTCGGGCGGATCTCGCGGAGGTTGTCGGCCACGGTCCGGATCGAGGCGGCATAGGCAATGGTGGCCCCGGCCAGCAGCATCAGGAACTGGCCGGCGGTCCGTTCGAAGGAGTGGCTCAAGGGCAGGAAGGAAAGGCAGAGGTCGTCCTCCCCCACCGCCACCGCTGCCAGCCCGGCCGCCGCGTTAGCCAACAGGTTGGCGTGGGTGAGCATGACCCCCTTGGGACTGCCGGTGGTGCCGGAGGTGAAGATAATGGTGGCACAGTCGCCGGGTTGCAGGGCGGCCAGTCGGGCCGCCAGCGCCTGCTCCCGCTCCGCGCCCCCCTCGCGCCCCAGGGCTAAAAGCGCCGGGTAATCCAGCCCGCAACCGCCGGGGGAATCACCACCGCTGGGGTCGAGGGAGATGATCCTCCGCACCGGGGCGGCGCAGGTGGCCAGCATCTCCGCCTTTTCCGAGCGGGCCACGAAGGCGATATCGACCCCGGCCTGTTCCAGAATGTAATTGCTCTGGGCGGTGGTGCTGGTGTGGTAGATGGGTACGGTGATCCCCCCGGCGGTCATGATCGCCAGGTCGGCGATCAGCCATTCCGGCCGGTTGTAGGCCATGATCGCCACCCGGTCGCCGGGGATGAGGCCCAGCCCGAGCAGCCCCTGAGCGGCGGCCCGAACCTGCTCGGCTAGCTGGTTCCAGCTCATCGGTTGGTAGGTTTCTCCGACCTTGTGCAACAAGGCGGCCCGGTCGCCATATTTGACGGCCTGGCCGAAAAACATGGCGGGGATGGTTGCCGGTATTTGTTCAGCCTTTTCCTGCAAATGTGGCCCCGTGCAAAGCAACTAATCCTCGTAAAACTTCCGGCCGCTGTCGGCCAGGGCCACGAGCAGCCCGGCCGGGGCATACCGTTTCCCGGCGGTAACTTCCAGTTCCCGCAGTTTCTTGACCACGTTGATCGCGCTACGGTCGTCGGCATAACGGAGGATGCCACCGGTGTACGGGGGAAATCCGGCCCCGAAAAGCATGGCTGTATCGACGACGGCGGCCTCGGCCACCAGCCCTTCCTCCAGGCAGCGCACGCCTTCGTTCAACAGCGGCAGGAGCAGCCGGTCAACGATCTCCGGCGGCGGCAGTGGTTTCTTGGCGGGGGCGGGCAGGTTGAGCTCCGCCCCGAGTTCCGTGGCGACCTTGGTCCGGCGCCCCTGCTCGTAGCGGTAGAAACCGCGGTTGCTTTTCTGGCCCAACCGCCCGTTCTCGACCATTTTAGTCAGCAGCATTGAGGGTTCCATCCGCTCGCCGAAGGTGCGATGAAGGACCTCAGCCACATGGGCGGCAATATCCAGCCCCACCAGATCAAGCAAGGCAAACGGCCCGACCGGCATGCCGAAGTCGGTCAGGGCGCGATCGATATCGCCGATCCGCTGGCCGCCTTCCAGTAGCCGGACCGCCTCGTTGAGGTAGGGCAGGAGCAACCGGTTGACCAGAAAGCCGGGCCGGTCCTGCACCAGTACCGGGATCTTGCCGAGCTGGCGGGCCAACGCCATGACCGCCCCGCAAGTCGCCGCCGTGGTGTCGGCGCCGCAGATTACCTCCACTAGCTGCATGCGGTCGGCAGGGTTGAAAAAGTGCAGACCGGCGACCCGACCGGGGTGGACCACGGCCCGGCCCAACTCGCTGACCGATAGTGACGAGGTGTTGGTGAGGATCAGGGTGTCGGCTGGCACCTCCCGGGCAATATCGGCCAGCACCGATTTCTTGACCCCCATGTTTTCCGCCACCGCCTCAATGATCGCCTCCTGGCCACGCAAGCCGCGCAAGCCGGTGTCGTAAGTAATCCCATGCCTGATCCGGGTCGCCTCGGCGGCGCTGAGCCGGCCTTTTGCGACGCTGGCCGCCAGGTTTTCCGCGAGAAGCCCCAGCGCCTCCTTGAGGCCTTTGAGCGACCGATTGAGCAGCCGCCCCTGCACCCCTTTTTCGGCCAGCAAGGTGACGATGGAACCGCCCATCACCCCGGCCCCGAACACCGCCACCCGGCTGAAGCGGCGTGCTTCGGCGGGCTCCTTCTTGGTGAAACGTTCGCGGAGCCGGTAAACCTGCTGGAGATGCCGGGCGGTATCAGTTATCGCCATTTCCCCCAGGAGGTTGGCCTCGGTTTCCAGGCCGTCGGCAGGATCGAGATCGTAACCGGCTGCCACGGCGCTGATGGCCGCATCAATGGCCGGGTAGTGGCCGCCACTTTTGCGGCGGGCTAGCTGACGGGCCCGCTGGAACAGCAGCTTGCGCCAGGGGGACAGGCGGGTCAGCAGCTCGGTGTGAGCGACCCGGCCACTCTGGGGATGGCTCGAAATCAGGCGGCGGGCGGCAGCCAGCAGATGTTCCTTGGGGACGATCTCGTCCAGCAACCCGATCCGGCGCCCTTTGCTGGCAAAGACCCGACTGCCGCTGGTGATCAGCCGCAACGCCTCGGAAATGCCAACCAGTCGCGGCAACCGCTGGGTGCCGCCGAAGCCGGGAATGATTCCCAGTTGGGTTTCTGGCAGACCCAGGAAGGTCTGGGGCTCGCTGCTCGCGATCCGGTAGGTGCAGGCCAGGGCCAGTTCGGTGCCGCCGCCCAGACAGGAGCCATGGATAGCGGCCACGCTGGGGCAGGGCAGGGCGGCTAGCTGGTTGAAAATCTCTTGCCCCTGACGGGCCAGGGCCCGGGCCTCGGCCGCCGTGCGGATCCCCTCGATGACCGAGAGATCGGCCCCGGCGCAGAAATTATCCGGTTTGCCGGAGATAATGATCAGGCCGGTAAGTTCCCGATTGGCCGCCAGGGTGGTCAGATGGTTGCGGAGCTCGGTCAGCACCAAGCGGTTCAGGACATTGACCCGGGAGTCGGGCTGGTCCAGGGTGAGGATGGCGATGGTGCCGGTGATCTCGCTGCGGATGAAGTCGGTCATGGGCGGCCTCTTTCGATGATCAGGGCCGCGCCCTGGCCGCCGCCGATGCAGAGGGTGGCGAGCCCCAGGTCTACCTTGCGGCGGCGCATCTCCAGCAGCAGGGTCAGAATCAGCCGGGCGCCGGTTGCTCCGACCGGATGGCCCATGGCGATGGCGCCACCGTTGACGTTCAGGAGGCTGCGGTCGAGCCGACCCAGAGCGGGACGGTTCAGGTAGCGCTGGGAGAGTTGCGCGTCGGCGAAGACCCTCTCGTTGGCCAGCATCTGGGCAGCAAAGGCCTCGTTCATCTCGATCAGGCCGAAGTCGGCGAGCTTCCGGCCGGTGCGCGCCAAGAGTTTGGCGGTGGCGTGGGCCGGGCCCAGCCCCATCCGCTGGGGGGCCAGTCCGGCAAAGGCATGCTCCCGGACATAGCCGAGGACCGGCAGGCCGTAGCGGAGTACCGCCCGCTCCCCGGCCAGCACCAGGGCTGCCGCTCCATCGGTGACCTGGGATGAGTTGCCAGCCGTCACCGTGCCGAAGTCCCGGTCGAAAACCGGATGCAGCCGGGCCAGGAGTTCCCGGCTCTCGTCGTTCCGCACCCCGTTGTCGCTATCCACCTCCTGCTGGTAGTCCGGGGGCAGGAGCACGGTCATGATCTCGTCTTTAAAGCGACCGGCTGCCTGGGCCGCCGTGGCCCGCTGGTGGCTCAGCAAAGCGAATTCGTCCTGTTCCTCCCGGCTGATACCCAGCTCCCGGGCCAACACCTCGGCGGTCTGGCCCATGTTGAGGCCACAGGTCGGATCGGTGAGCCCCTGCAGCAGCCCGATTTTGGGAATGAAATCATGGGGCCGCAAGCGGCGCAGGTTGCGGAGCCGCTCACTCAAGGTGCGGCTCTGCAGGTAGTGGCTGGCGATATCGTGGAATTTTTTGGAGAGAAAAAAAGGGATGTTCGACATGGACTCGACCCCGCCGACCACCAGCAGCTCGGCCTCACCGGTGGCGAGGGCCTGGGCCCCGGAAACCACCGCCTGCAGCCCCGAGGCGCAGTTGCGGTGGACGGTGAAGGCCGGGACCGCTTCCGGAATGCCAGCGGCCAGGGCGATGACCCGGGCGACGTTGACCGCCTCCAGGGGCTGGGCGACGTTGCCGATGATGACCCCGTCGAGCCGGGCGGGATCAATGCCGCCCCGGGCGATCACCTCTTGCACCGCCAGGCGGCCCAGCTCCACGGCCGACAAGTCGGCAAATCTGGTCCCCGCCTTGATAAAAGGGGTTCGCACCCCCGCGACTATGGCAACTCGCTCTCCCATGCCGTTTCCCGTAAGAGGTTTTATGGCGAGCCGATCCGTCCGCCGCCTTGGCAAAAGGATATACTACTTTGGTCGATTCCGCAGTCGCAAAATGGCCCGGACAACTTTAATCAGGGCAGTAACTCCGTGAGAGCAGCTCCCTGTAGTAGATCCTTTTCGCACGGCGGCGTGGGAGCGGCTTTAGCCGCGAATATCAGCGGCACAAAGTTCGCGGCTAAAGCCGCTCCCACCGGCCCCGCGAAAAGGATCTACTACAGGG
>Ga0334722_10001900_pt1 | contig 24704 bp, 20 predicted proteins | sample C3_bottom_MG_FD_207210 | JGI IMG/M metagenome (GOLD analysis project Ga0334722, IMG submission 207210) | Sediment microbial communities from Yellowstone Lake, YNP, Wyoming, USA - C3_bottom | ecosystem: Environmental > Aquatic > Freshwater > Lake > Sediment | place: USA: Wyoming | collected... | reverse complement strand
CCAAAGGCTGAAATGCCATAGATAACCCCGAAATTAACGGTCTTGGCTACCCTTCTCATCTCTTTGGTGACCTTTTCAAGGGATACGGCATAAATCTCGGCAGCGGTCCTCGTATGGATATCAAGTTCCTGTCTGAAGGCATCGATCAGCCCCTGGTCCTGGCTGAGATGCGCCAGGACCCTGAGTTCGATCTGGGAATAGTCGGCAGAAAGAAGCAGGTGCCCCTCTTCTGCAATGAAAGCCTCCCTTATTGGCTTTCCCCATTCACCTCTAACCGGGATATTCTGAAGGTTCGGGTCGCTGCTGCTCAGTCTGCCGGTTGCCGTAACCGTCTGGTTGAATGACGTATGGATGCGTCCGGTGTCGGGATCGGCAATAGCAGGCAGGACATCCAGGTAGGTTGTCTTGAGCTTTGTAAGGGTCCGGTAATGCAGGACCTCCCCCGGCAACTCGTGCTGGGATGCCAGTTCTTCCAGGACGTCGACATTTGTTGAAAAGCCTGTTTTGGTCTTTTTTGACGGAGTCAGCCTAAGCTGATGGAAAAGAATGGAGCTGAGCTGCTTCGGCGAGTTGATATTGAACTCTTCGCCGGCAAGAAAGAATATCCTCTGCTGGATGCTCATGATCTCTTCCGTTATTGTCCTTGAAAGTCTGTTCATTTTTTCAGTATCGATCTTTATACCCGCCTTCTCCATGTCCGCCAGAACGAGGATCAAAGGCATTTCAACATCGAAGTATACTGTTTCAAGCCCCTGCTCTTTCAGCTTGCCAAAGAGCAGATCCTTCAATTCAAAGGCCAGGGCAGCATCCTCTGCAGCATAGGCGGTTGCCTCGTCGAGCGGGACCTCTGCGAACGTGGCCCTCTTCCTGAGTATCTCGGCAAACGGCCGCTTGCGTTTCGAGAGGTATTCGAAGGAGACCTCGTCCAGGCTGTGGTTTGACTTGTTCGGGTTCAGAAGATACGCGGCAATCATGGTGTCATAGAGTGTCCCTTCGACCCTGAGATGCTCCTGTTCCAGCACCATCATGTCGAATTTCAGGTTATGCCCGACCTTGGCGATCTTTTTGTCATGCATCACCGTCCCAATGGCGTGGAGTGCCGGCCGCTTGCCAATCTGGCTGGCTGCGTCGTTGAGGCTCGGGGCATGTGTCAGCGGGACATAATAGCTGAGTTCTTTTGCATTGCATAGGGAGATCCCGACAAGGCTGTCTGTAAGTGCATTCCTGCCGGTTGTCTCAACATCAAAGGCAACCTCATCCCTTATTGCCGCAAGGTACTCCTGTAGTTTCTCAAGAGAAAGGATTGTTTCATGTCTGCGGTCTGACAAGGCAGATGCAGGCAGCATACGCATCATGCTCGTAAACTCGAGTTCCCTGAAGACCGAAAGCAGGGCAAGCCAGTCAGGTTCCTTCATTGCGAGTTCATCCAGGTTCAGCTCAAGCGGCACAGCAACATCAATGGTTGCAAGGGTGCGGCTTAAGCGGAGATTGTCGAGGTTCTCGGCGATCATCTTTCTGAACCGTTCCTTCTGTATTCTTTCGGGGTGCTCAATGATCTCGTCGAGACTGCTGAAGGTGGTGAGGAGTTCCCGTGCGGTCTTTTCGCCGATGCCTTTTACCCCCGGGATATTGTCAGAGGCGTCCCCGGTCAGCGCCATGAACTCGGTTACCCGTTCCGGCCCTATCCCGAACTTCTCCCTGACATATGCCGTGTCGAGCACCCTGTCCTTTATAGGGTCGAATATCTGGATATGGTCGTCGACGAGCTGCAGCATGTCCTTGTCTGCCGTAACGATATAGACATGGCTGCCCATCCCGGCAAAATATTTTGCAATGGTGCCGATGATGTCGTCCGCCTCATATCCCGGGATCTCGAAGGTCTTGATATTGAACGCAGAGACCAGCTTCCTGATATACGGGAGCTGCCTGACCAGTTCGTCAGGTGTCTCCTTTCGGTGCGCCTTATAGTCCGCATAGAGCATATGCCGTTCGGTCGGCTCGGGGGTATCAAACGCCATGACTATGTAGTCGGGCTTTTTGTCCTTGATGATCTTCATCAGCATATTGGTAAAGCCGAAGACCGCGTTTGTCGGCAGACCCGCCGAGGTGGTAAGGCCCTTTACCGCATAGAAGGCGCGGTAGACATAGGAATTCCCGTCGATCAGGTAGATGTTCATAAGAGATTATACCACCACAGTCAGACTGTGCGGGCGTGTTATAGTACAAAATAAAATAGATGTTACAAGGCCGAGGGGGTATCACTATGCTGAAGTCTCTGGTTAAGGGGTGGCTGACTGTTGTCGTGGTGCTTTTCTGTTTGTCATTACCAGTGATCCGCAGTTCTGTTTTTGCATCCATCGCCCTTCCTCAGACAGGACAGACAAGCTGTTATGACGCAAACGGAGCAGTAATCAATTGCGCCGGAACAGGTCAGGATGGCGGCAGAAAGGCCGGCATTTCCTGGCCTAACCCAAGGTTTTTTGCTGGCACGGGTCCGACAGCCGGCTGTGTTACAGATAATCTTACCGGTCTGATGTGGTATAAGCCCGCTACTTTCGGTCTCATGACATGGCAAAATGCGCTCCAGACGGTAGATACATGGAACACCTTTCTTTTCCCGTGTAATTTTTCAAACTGGCGGCTCCCAAATATTTTTGAACATTACAGCCTGATGAACGCCGGCGTACCTGATTCCATTGCCTGGCTGAACACACAGGGATTCACCCTGGACCCTGACCCTGCTGCGAATAGCTACTACTGGTCTTCTGATACAGTTGTCGGCTCATTTCCGACAGACCTGGCTTATGCCACACGCTATTCATTCGGTGATTTTGCCGGCTTCTTTAAGGGAATTGATTTCTTTAAATTGATGTTTGTCCGCAATGCTCTGGCAGGGCCGGCAGCCCTGGGGCGCACCGGACAGACTGCATGTTATGACGCGGCGGGGGCACTACTTCTGTCCTGTACCGGCACCGGGCAGGATGGGGAATTCCAGGCCGGGGTAATCTGGCCAACACCGCGGTTTACCAACAACGGCAATGGAACAGTCACTGATAACCTTACCGATCTGATCTGGCTGAGGGATGCAGGCTGTATGGGTTTGAAGACCTGGGACGCTGCACTTACGTCCGTAAAATCGCTGCAGGATGGCCAGTGCAACATTTCTGACGGATCATCAGCCGGAGAATGGAAACTGCCCAATGTCAGAGAACTGCTCAGCCTGGTCGATCTTTCGATCCCTCCTCCTCCGGTGCAGGCAGGGACCCCGTATTGGACATCCACATCAGTTGCCCGCGATCCGGGGTCATTGGCATATATTGTTACTATCGACGACGGCACCGTGCTGACAGATGGCAAAGCACTGCAGAACCCGGTATTGCCAATGCTTGCAAGGAGGATTCTGAGAACCAGTCAAAGTGCTGGTGGATTGGCCTATCCGCTTTGTTCGGCAGCCGGGTGCTGGTATGGCGAGGGGGCGACGGTGAAGCTCATGGCCATGCCGGCCAGTGGATATACCCTTTCGTTCTGGGTCGGGGACTGTGCCGGATTTTCCCTGTTTCAAAACGTTACCATGGACACAGCAAGAACCTGCACCGCAGCTTTTGCATCCTGTCCGAACAGTCCGGTAAAGAATCAAACATCAGGAAATGTCGGGCCGTCAATACAGGCCATTTATAATGACTCCGCTACACTTACCGGTCATACTCTTCTGCTTACGGCAACAGACATCCTCGGGAATGTGATTTTCGATGCAAGTCTTCGCCAGAATCCAACCCCTGTTGATATTACGCTGCAGGGTGGCTGGAACTGCACGGATCTCAGCAGGGCTTTCGAGGCGTCATTTATTAACGGGACGGTAACGGTTATCAGCGGAAGTGTTGCCCTGGATGGTGTGATCATTCACTGATGGAGGAACTGGTGGCCCTTATTGATCCCACATTGATGACTCAGATCAGAAAATCCCTTCAGATCGAATAATACGAGGCTGTAAGACCGCGAATAGCGCTTACTGCAGAATCAAAATCTCCGCGGAAATTGGCATACTCACGAGAAGATCTGGACTGCTCGTCTTTTCGGATATCATTGATTTCATCAAAATGGGCCTCGAGGATGTTGACAACATCTCCGTCAAGGGCATTCCTGCCGACCATGTCATGCAGAATTCCGAGCGCCTCTTTTTCATCCATACCTGCCCGGTAGGGCCTGTCCTCGGTCAGGGCGGTAAAGACATCTGCAACAGCCATTATTCTCGACCCCAGAGACAGGCCGCTGCGGTCGATATGAAAAGGGTACCCGTTTCCGTCAAGCCGTTCATGGTGCAGAGCAGCCCATTCGCCGATAGTCCCGAATCCGCTGACCCGGCTAAGCACGCGGTGGGTATAAAAAGTGTGCCGCCTCATGTTCCCATATTCAGCAAAGTCGAGCGACTGCGGCTTATCGATGATCTCGGAGGGGACCGCAAGCTTGCCGATATCATGGAGATAGCCGGCGATTTTCATCGCCCTGCGGTCTTCACCTCCAAAACCCGAAAAGCCTGAGAGCGCCTCGGCAGAGGCCGCAACCCCGCATGAGTGTACTGCCGTAAAGCGGCTCTTGAAATCGATAATCTTGCTTATCAGCCGCGCAAATTCGAGCAGTTCAGTGCTGTTGAGTGCATCCTGGCCAATCTCAAGTTTATTCTTGAGATAAAGGTGAGATGGGGAGATCGCATCCAGCCAGAAAGACTCTCTGGTTGAGAGTTTCATGAATGTCCCGACAACCTCAGGCATGAAATATCTGCCCGCACCTGCAGATATTCTCTCGTTGATGCCCGGGACTGCTGCGAGTATGTTCGGTCTCTGCGGCATCAGTACGGCAACTCTGTCGGCAACGTTCAGGATATGGCTTCCCAACGGCAGGCTTCGGGACCGTTGACTCTCAAATGAGACATGGTGGTGCAGCACAATCTCTGCGACGCGGCTGAATCTGCTGAACATTGAAAGCAGCCGGTAGCCGGCAACCTGATGGGCTTCCAGGTTTTTTGCCTCGAACTCCATGATCCCAAGCCTCTCACTGAGGGAAAGCGCGCCGATATCGTGCAGCACTCCGGCCTGAGCAATATCTGTCCTCTCTGTTTCGGACATTCCCAACCCAGCAGCTATTTCAGACGCTATGTAGGCGACCCTGGTGTGATGGCCCGCGATCTGCTCGCTGATCAGATCTATGGTGCCGGCGATCGCAAGGACAAGGTCTGATAAAGGAACGGAACTGTTTTCCATCGTCTCAGCCGCGTGACCTCTATGCCCCGCGCCTCCTCGATGACAGTATATCACGTATACTGACGTCTTCCCTCATCATTACAGTGACATGATCGGCAGTGCAGGGCCCCTTGTCAGGGGGAAAACAGCTCAGGTGACAGAGCATTGAAGCTGTTGTGGACCAGCGGTTATACTAGAAAAACAGTCATGCTTATGTGCCTGACGCAGGCAGCTGGGTTTGTACGAGACTGAAAGGAAGATCATGGAACTCATTGCATGCACACATTGCGGAAAGAAGGTAAATCCGGAGAGTATGTATTGTCCGTTTTGCGGCGGCAGGGTGCAGACCGGGCAGACCATTGCCGACCCCGCGTGCCCCAGATGCGGGACCGCCCTTGAGTGCAAAAAAAAGAACGATGTTGAAATAGATCAATGCCCGGGATGCAGCGGGCTTTGGCTTGATCGCGGAGAGTTCAATGTCGTGACCGCTGAGTCTACGGTTTACCGGGAGGAAAAACTCAAAGAAGAATATTCCCGTCCCGGTGTAGTCGAGAAGATAGAATATATTCCCTGTGTCCGTTGCGGCAAGCTGATGATACGCAAGAACTACGGGCGCATATCAGGGGTGATCATAGATGAGTGCGCCAACCACGGTGTTTGGCTCGACAGCGGTGAACTGGAGAAGATCCGGCACTTTATCCTTGACGGGGGCCTCGAGAAGGAACAGTTCCGGGAAATCGAGCAGAACCGCCAGGGACTCAGGGATCTTGCCCAGCAGGTGGATGATGTTGCCTTCAGCCACAAACTGATTCACTACTGGAACTGGAAGAGATGGTTTTTTTGATCCGGGGCTTCTTGTCACCGAGGCTGAGAAGGTTATTTACTGTCTTCCTTCAGTTTGCCCAGTTCCCGGAAAACTTCCTTAATTCTTGGATCTTCAATCAGGGCGAAAGCCTTTTCATGCCGTTCTCTTTTATCTTTTGGACCGGGGTAACCGCCGAAGGCATAAGCAGTTGAAGGACGTATGCGGAGAATGAAGACACCGTTGTTGTTTTTGGGCAGAATTACCGGATACTTAAGAAACATTGCCGTCTCCGGGTATGTCATACGCCCTGCATAAATACGCTTCCCGTCAACTGTAAGGACAAAGACCTTCATTATCTCCACGATCGGGCGCTCTCCGTATTTCCGGAGCATTTTCCCGGAGGTCTCTTCGGTCAGGACAAGCTCCTGATTATTCCAGTCGTAGGACTTTATATCCTTATCCGTAATAAACGGCCTGCTGCTGAGTCTGTACTCGTCAGGGTCCTGGATAGCGAATTTATCAGGGTGCCCTTCTTCTGCAAGATACAGGGCAAACCGGAATGCAGGTGCATCTTTTGATGGCTCTTCAGAAAAAGAATTTCCCGGGATATGAAATAAAAAAGTTACAAATATCAGTATCCAGAAGGAACGGTTCATAATCCCCCGCTTCATTCCTGATTTTCCTCCAGTAGTCCTGCTACCCTTTTAAACTCCTCAATGCTTAAAGTCTCAGGTCTTCTCTGCGGGTCGATCTCTGCCTTTGCAAGCATATCTCTGACAGCCGGGCCAAAAGGCTTCAGGGAGTTTGAAAGCGTTTTCCTCCTCTGTGAAAAAGCAGTCCTGACCACCTTGAAAAAGAACTCTTCAGCCCCAGCGGAAACAAGAGGTTCTTTTCTCAATGAGATATGCACCACGGCCGAGTCGACCTTCGGCACCGGATGGAAGGCCTCCTTCGGGACTATGAAGTTCAATACCGGGATTGCAAAGCACTGGATCGCTATAGAGAGCACCCCATAATCTTTACCCCCCGGCGGGGCGACGATCCTTTCGGCAACCTCTTTCTGGATCGTCAGGGTCATTGATTCAAGATTCTGTTTTGCCTCAAGCAGCCTGAAGATGACCGGCGTGGTAATGTAGTAGGGGATATTGGCGACCACCTTGAACCTGTCGATCTCCTCGAATCTGAACTTCAGGGCATCGCCCTCGATCAGTTCGATATTGTCATAGCCGGACAGCTCACCAACGAGCTTGATGCAGAGTTGGTGGTCCAGTTCAATAGCGATCAGCTTCCGTGCCTTTTCTGCCAGCAGCCTTGTCAGTGTGCCGTGGCCCGGCCCGATCTCGATGACCGTGTCATCCGGGCCGATCTCCGCGGCCTCAACAATTCCGCTGAGTATCGCACGGTCAAACAGAAAGTTCTGGCCGAGACTCTTCTTTGCCATTCAGATCCTCAGCCGTGCAGCGAAGGTAATCGCCTCGGTCATGCTCGATGGGTCTGCAACGCCCTTCCAGGCAATATCATATGCCGTGCCGTGGTCCGGGGACGTCCTGATAATCGGCAAGCCTATGGTCGCGTTCACCCCTTTATCAAAGGCGATCATCTTCAGGGGGATCAGCCCCTGGTCATGGTACATGCAGACGATAATATCAACAGCGCCGTTATAGGCCTTATGAAAAAGCGTATCAGGCGGGTGAGGCCCTGTGCAGTCGATTCCTGACAACCGGGCCGCTTCAATGGCAGGAAGGATCGCATTGATCTCCTCGTCACCGAACATGCCGGCCTCGCCGGCGTGGGGGTTCAGGCCCGCCACAGCGATTCGTGGTTCTTTTATGTCCATCATGTCACATGCCCTCCTGGCAAGCCTGATCGTCTTCAGCACAGACGCTTTGGTAATCATCGCCGGCACACTCTTTATCGACGTGTGAATGGTAACGAGGATTACACGCAGCGGGCCTCCTGCAAGCATCATTGCATAGTCTTTCGTCCCGGTCATTTCGGCGATCATCTCGGTATGGCCCGGCCAGGTCACACCGGCAAGCTTCAGGGCCTCCTTGGTGATCGGTGCGGTCACCACTGCATCGACCTCATGACCGAGTGCAAGATCAACGGCCTTTCTGATATATCCGACGCAGGCCCTTCCGTTGTCTGCTGTGGCCCTGTTCTTTTCGAAGGTGCTGCTGTCCGTGGTTGCAAGGTTCTGGTCAATAAGATTCAGGACTTCCGGGGATGACAGCGCCTGATCAGGAGATTGGATCAGGTTAAGTTTCAGCGTGCTGTCCGTTAAGCGTAGTGCTTCTTCGAGAACCAGCCGGTCACCGACGACTACCGGGACACAAGATTCCCGTATCACGATATCGGACACTGTCCTGACTATGATCTCCGGGCCGACTCCCGCAGGGTCGCCCATGGTTATGGCAATTTTTTTCATTCCCCGATGATCTTGATCAGCGCCCGTTTTTTTCTTCTGCCGTCGAACTCGCCGTAGAAGATCTGCTCCCAGGGGCCCAGGTCGAGTCGGCCTTCCGTGATGGCAACCACCACCTCGCGGCCCATGATCTGGCGCTTCAGGTGAGCGTCCGCGTTATCCTCTCCCTGGTTGTGGCGGTAGGACGACACAGGCTCATGCGGCGCAAGCTTTTCGAGCCAGACTTCGTAGTCGTGATGCAGGCCTGACTCGTCGTCGTTGATAAAGACCGATGCCGTGATATGCATTGCGTTGACGAGCACGAGACCTTCCATGATCCCGCTGTCTTTCAGACAGGCATTCACATCCGGCGTGATGTTGACGAATGCCCGCCGGGTCGGTATATTGAACCACAGTTCTTTCCGAAAGCTTTTCATTGTTTCCCTATAACAGATCGAGATATCATCTTATCATTATACAATCTCTGTTGATGAAATAAAAAAGGGCGGGATATTTCCCGCCCTTTTCCGGAATTTCTTAAGTGCTGCTTTACCCTTTCGCAGTTCTCTTTCTTCTCAGGTAAAAGACGGACCCGAGTCCGGCAAGTGCAGTAAAGAGGATCATCCCCCATTCGTTCATTGTCGGAACAACTGCAGAGCCATTTTCGTCCGCAGCAAGGCTCCAGTTCGGGACCACCGGCAGTGTATTGATTACCGCGCCGGTATCGGGGTTCACTTCATAGATGGTTTTTCCGCCGCCGCCGACGTCTCCCAGAAACAGGGTCTTCCGCGAATATGAATACCCCAGACCAAAGATGTCACTGACAGGCGCAGCGAAGGAGTTCTTCACCACACCGGTCAATGGATTTATTTCGTATATCATACCGGTAAAAGCATCCGATGCAAAGAGGGAGTTCCTGCCTCCGGCAAAAGTCAGACCGCCGTAGATGCTTACGCCAGGAGTGAGGACCCTTATGTGCGCGCCAGTATTCGGATTTATGACATAAATAAGGCCCCCGGCAGGCTTCACTGCGTTGGGGGATATGTTGTTTCCCGCAGCCACGCCATAAGCAGCAGCCTGGTTCAATCTACCTGCTGCAGCTGGAGCTCCGCCGCCTGAATAGTCCAGCAGATAGAGCTCGGTCCCGGAAAAGCCGAGACCGTCGATTGACGGAGAAGGGCCTGGAAAGGAGTTGATCACTCCCCCTGTGGCTGGACTTAGTTCGTAGATGGACGATCCGCAATTCTGGAAGAAGAGCCTTCCGCTCGCAAAAGCCAATCCGCTGCAGCCGCCGCCTATCGGTATTGGTGTCGGGTGGCTGCTGATGACCACTCCGGTGTCCGGGTTCAGTTCCTCAATCGTGCCGCTATCTTCGTTCGTATGAAACAGCCTGCCGGCTGCCGATGCCTGGCCGATAAAGGCCAGCGAGATACAAAACACGATGCACAGAGACCATACATTTCTCATAAGTAAGTTTCCCCCCATAAATATAAATTGGTACACAGTATAAATGTCATTATGGAGAAAAGTAAATACTCATTTCTCCTGCCGCAGTGGGATCGGGTTGCTATATAGTTATTATCATTTTTTCACGCGCTGTGTTTGACGGACATCGGCCTGCGGGGTTATCATAAGCACTATGCTTTCACCCGAAAAACAGATGGAGATTATAAGGCGCGGCGCTGTCGAGATCATCAGCGAAGAGGCGCTTCTGAAGAAGCTGGAGAAGTCCTGCGCAGAAGACAGGCCGCTTCGGATCAAGGCAGGGTTTGACCCCACAGCGCCGGACATTCACGTCGGCCATACCGTCCTGCTCGAAAAGATGCGCCAGTTCCAGGAACTCGGCCACGAGGTTATCTTCCTGATCGGCGATTTTACCGGCATGATCGGCGACCCGACCGGCAAGAGTGAGACCCGGAAGATACTGACCAACGAGGCGGTGTTGCAGAACGCTGAAACCTACAAGATCCAGGTATTCAAGATCCTCGACGCAACAAAGACACAGGTCCGTTTTAACAGCGAGTGGCTTGGAAAGATGACTGCCATCGAGGTTGCTCAGCTCGGGGCCTTCGAGACGGTCGCCCGCATGCTCGAACGGGAGGACTTCAAGAAGAGGTTCAAAAACCAGCAGCCGATCAGCATCCTTGAGTTCTACTACCCTCTGTTCCAGGGCTATGATTCCGTTGCGCTCAGGGCCGACATCGAGCTTGGGGGTACGGACCAGAAATTCAACCTCCTCATGGGCAGGTCAATGCAGAAGGCGATGGCGATGGAAGAGCAGGTTGTCCTCATGATGCCGCTCCTTGAGGGCCTTGACGGGGTGAATAAAATGTCGAAGAGCCTCGGCAACTATATCGGCATCAACGAGCCTGCCTTCGAATATATAAACGGTGAGCTGACCGGCATGTTCAAGAAGGTGATGAGTATCCCCGACAGCATGATCGAACGCTATTTCGAGCTGATCAGCCATATCCCGGTGGATGAGTTCAATGCCCTGCAGAAAGGGTTGAAAAACGGTACGAAAGATCCGCGGGATATTAAGAAAGAACTTGCGATGGAGCTCGTAACGAGATACCACGGTGCAGAGGCTGCCGAAAGGGCAAAAAAAGAATATGTTGATTTCCTCGAGAACAAAAAAGTTAATCTTGATTCAATTGCAACGGTCGAAATCAAAATTTCTGCTGCCGGCAGAAACAACTGGCTTCCCTGTGTGATGAAAGAGAACGGCCTGGCAAAGAGCTCAGGGGAGGCGATCCGGCTCATAAAGCAGCGGGGAGTCAGACTGAACGATACGGTCGTCGAAAGTTCTGATACGGTCCTTCCCGAAGGGGAGCATATTGTCCGTATCGGCAAAAACAGGATTTTGAGGGTTATTGTTTCCTAGTCTTTGGGGTTTTCCTCATGATGGCTCCTTTCGCTAGAGGCGTCTTTAACCAGTCTGCTTCGCCGTTCCAAAAAACAGTTCTGAAAAGCTGAAACGACCGAGATCTGCAGGCATTAACACACGGGATTGCAAAATTAGAGAGACGTACGCTTGCCACTGGCGGCAGGAGGCCTTCGCCCCAGGTCCGGCAGAAAGGCGGTCATAATGCCAAGCAACGGCAGATACGAGCAAAGGTGATAGACGAATTCTATGCCGTGCCGGTCTGCAAGCCTGCCGAACACCGCCGCGCCAATGCCAGCCATGCCGAAGGCTAAACCAAAAAATAGGCCGGACACCGTGCCTATTTTGCCTGGGATGAGCTCCTGTGCAAAGACCAGGATAGCCGAGAATGCAGAGGCCAGAATTAATCCGATAATAAATGCGAGGATGCCGGTCCAAGGCAGGTTTGCGTACGGCAAGGCCAGCGCGAACGGGGCCGCTCCGAGAATTGAACCCCAGATAACGCGCTTTCTGCCGATGCGGTCACCTATGTGGCCACCGAAAAGAGTCCCGATTGCAACAGCAAACAGAAACACGAAAAGATGCACCTGAGAGGATTGCACCGAGAGGTGAAAACGGTGCATAAGATAAAACGTATAATAGCTGCTCAGGCTTGCCAGGTAGAAAAACTTCGAGAACATCAGGACCAGCAGAACCAGTATGGACAGAATGACCGTGCGGTTTGGCAAATCCGGATGCAGGCCCCGATGGGCAGAACTGCGGACTGTAAGCGCCTTGTGACTGCTGTACCACCTGCCAACCTGCCAAAGCACCAGGATTGCGAGAAGGGCCGCAAGTGAAAACCAGGCAATGCTGCCTTGCCCCCGCGGGATGACGACAGCTGCAGCCAGCAGGGGACCCATGGCCGTACCCGTATTTCCTCCGACCTGGAAGATGGATTGTGCCAGCCCATGCCGTCCCCCGGATGCCATGCGGGCCACACGAGAAGACTCCGGGTGAAAGATAGCCGAACCGGTACCTACTATCATGGCTGCAAGAAGAATTTCTGTATAGCTCTGGGCGCTCCCCAAGACCACAAGGCCGACCAGCGTGCACCCCATGCCGAAGGCCAGCGAGTATGGTTTCGGGTTGCGGTCTGTGTAGAATCCGACAAGGGGCTGAAGCAGGGAGGCGGTAAGCTGGTAGCTGAGCGTAATCATCCCGATCTGCCCGAAGCTGAGCTGAAACTCGCTCTTGAATAGCGGATACACCGCAAAGATCAGCGACTGGATTGCATCATTCATAAAGTGTGAAAAACTGATCGCGCCCAGCACCTTAAAGCGGGGGCCGTCCTCCACCCCTGAAAGTCCGTGAGTTACCGCATTGATTTTATTGTGCTTGTCTTTCATGACTTTATTAAAATCGGCTTTAATGAAGCGGTTCCGGAAATTACAGCAAAAGTTCAGAAACGCTTTTTTTACTATACCATTGACTTGGAAAACTCTGCTATTTTCTCTGCTTCTTAGCGCGAGGAACTCCGCTGCGCCATAGGTGCATCATCCTTCCCGCCATATTTGTTATAATGCAGCATGATCCCGACCTATGAGATAATCTTCAAGTTGCTGCTGGGGACCGTTCTTGGAGGCATCATCGGGTTTGAGCGCCAGACGCACGGCAGGCCTGCCGGGTTCAGGACGCAGCTTCTGGTCTGTGTCGCGTGTGTGCTGATCATGATGATCTCTGAAAGCTATTACAGCCAGGGCCAGAATTCCATGTATGCCCGCATCGACCCGACGCGTCTTGCTGCGGGTGCGATGACCGGTGTCGGCTTCCTGGGGGCAGGGGTGATACTCAAGACCGGGGTTTCGATTCAGGGCCTTACGACCGCTGCCTGCATCTGGATCGTCTCGGCAATCGGGCTGGCGATCGGCGCAGGGCAGTACGTGGCGGGGATAGCGGGCTTTGTGATAACGTTTTTCTCTTTGTGGGTCCTGCGGCTGTTTGAATCCCGGATTCCGACGCTGATCTATAAATACGTCACCCTTGTTACGGATGAGAAGGGCGATGAACAGGCGATTACGACCCTCTTTCGGGAGAGGGGCTTTGAGATCGTCAAGATGGATTATAAGGTCAGGATCCCTGAAAAGGAGAAGACCTATGTGTTTACTGTCACGGCCAAAGGCGGGATCAGGATGAGGGACATTATCGACGATGTCACCGGGCTTGCCGGTGCCAAAAAACTAGAGATCTCGAGCTGATTTTTTCCTCAGAAAATCCTTCGCCAGCCTGATCATGCCGTGGACCTTAAGGTCGACGTAGTTTCCTTCCTGCTCCAGACGGGAGATTTCAGAATCAAGAACCTCCATCGGCACCCGGATCGTCTCCATGTTTTCGGCCTCGTCCCGTTTGCCTATGCCGACAAAGGACAACCCTGAGGCTACAAAGACGTCCAGAATCTCGGACGATGACCCGGACGACGCAGGCCCGGAGATCAGAAAATCCATATCCCTGGCCGCATACCCCGTCTCCTCGATCAGTTCGCGGCGTGCGGAGGTCTCGGGAGTCTCCCCGATATCGATCAACCCGGCAGGGAGTTCTATGACATAACCGTCAACCGGTGGCCGGTACTGCCTGATCAGAATAATCGCGCCGTCGTCCGTGAACGGCACAATCACGACAACTCCGCTGCAGCCGATCCTCTCGATCGTCTCCCAGTTTCTGACCTTCTGATCCGCACGCTGAGCTGGATCATGGTCCCGTTCATCGATATATTCGACAAGAACACTCCGCAGGTAGTGCCCTTCCCAAAGCGTTTTTCTGGTGACGACCTTCATGAGCCGGGCTTACTTGCAGGCCTCGGCAGCGCGCTGAAAGAGTACATCCATAGCCGACGTCTTTTGGGCTATCTCCTTCAGAATAGCGGCGAGTTCAGGCTTGCCGGCAGACGCGGCCTTATTCCCCCACTCGCCATAGGTTGCGGCGTGTTCCCGGTTGTGCTCAAGCCAGTGGCCGAGCAGATGGTTCAATTTGTCTATTTCGTTCATGGTTCCTCCTCTTTTTCGGTTGTTAGTGCGTCCCTGCAGGGACAACGGCAGTTCCAGGTGATTATCTTCAAGCAGTGCCCTGTCAGAGAGGATTTTCTCTGACGGGCCGTCAGCCATTACTTTCCCGTTTTTTATTACAATGCACCGTTCGCAGACATCCAGGATAAGATCAAGGTCGTGCGAGGCGATAATCTTGGTATGTTCAAAATCATTCAGGAGATTAATAAGATAACGCCGGGCGCGCGGGTCAAGGCTGGAGGCGGGCTCGTCCATGACCAGAATGTCCGGCTGCATCGCGATGACCGAGGCGATGGCCACTGCACTCTTCTGTCCTCCTGAAAGATGGTGCGGCGGCTTGTGCATCAGGGCCAGACTCCCGACTCTCTCGAGCGACGTCTCGACCCTCTCCCTGACCCTGTCGGGCGCAAGCCCCAGGTTGAGGGGGCCGAAGGCCACATCGTCAAAGACCGTCGGCATGAAAAGCTGGTCATCGGGGTTCTGAAATATCATCCCGACCTTTTTTCTTATCTCCCTGCGTGTTTCTTTGGTCACCTGATGATCGCCGATGTCTATAGTTCCCTTCAAGGGCAGCAGGCAGCCGTTCATATGCAGCAGGAGCGTGGATTTTCCGGCACCGTTGGCGCCGACAATTCCGACAGATTCACCGTGCGTGATCCTGAAGGAAAGACCGCTGAGCGGTTCAGTTCCGTCCGGATATTGAAAATATACATCCCTGAACTCTACGATGTGATGGCTCATGGCCGGAGGGTCAGCGTTGCCAGTCTCCCGATTATCATGGCAATATTATAATGCCTGAGCAGCAGAAAAACCGACACGCCAAGGACAACAAAAACAACATCACGAGGGGCCAGCGCGTGTTTCCTGACGGATACCAGATTTCCGGTGAAGCCACGGGAGAGCATGGCCTGATATATCCGTTCGGAGCGGTCCATGGTGCGCATAAACATCATGCTGACAAGGTTGGTAAATGTCTTCATATCCCGGCCCCGGTTCCCGAAGGAGCGGATATCCCTGGCCCTGACAATCTTCATCGTCTCCTCCATCAGTACGAAAATGTAACGATAAAGAAACATCAGCTGAGCAACAAATACCTCCGGCAGCCCGAGTCTGCGCAGCGCGCGGCAGACGCCCGGGAACGAGGTCGTTGCTATCAGCAGCAGTCCCGAACTTATCGTCAGCAGGAACTTTGTCATCACTGAGGCGAACGATATCCAGCCGCCGGAGACCGGGAGGCCGAAGACATGCAGCAGCGGAGTCCGGTCGAGGAGCGGGTTGAAGATGCCGATAAATAACGCAAAAGGAGAAACGATCAGGATCTTCTTCAGTATAAAACCCGCAGGGATCTCCCCGGCTATCACTAAGAAGGCAGGAAAAAACAGCAGGGGAACAAGCCCCGAGAGGTCATACTTGGGAAAAGAGATGACCGTAAATATGTATGCAAAGGTGACAATAAGCTTCGCCCGGGGGTCAAGCCGGTGGATAAGGGTATTCTGATACGAGAGTGCATCAAGATACCCGAGGCTGAAATATTCCGTGTCAAAAGCCATAGTAGCGTATATTGCCGGATCTGCTCCTGTGTGTCACCTCAAAGCCAAGGCCCGGGCTGGCAGAAGCGGATCAGGGAAAATTCTCCTGAAGCACAAATTAAAAAGCCACAAAGGCTTCTTGTCGGATTACTATCCCCTAAGAAAAGCCTTCGTGGCTCAGTGTTCTACCTCATGCTACCACAGTCCTGCGACGTTATGCAAATGACAATTATTTTTTGAAAAGCCTCAGATATTTTCCATAGCCTTCTTTCCCGAGGTCCTCCTTTGGGATGAACCGGAGCGAGGCCGAATTCATGCAGTATCTCTTGCCTGTCGGCGACGGACCGTCATCAAAAAGATGCCCGAGGTGGGAACCCCCCTGTTTGCTTTTGACCTCGGTCCTGGTCATCGCGTAGCTCGTATCTTCTTTTTCGACAATGTTGCCCGGTTCGAGGGCTTCCTTAAAGCTTGGCCATCCTGTGCCTGAGTCGTATTTGTCCAGGGAGCTGAAGAGCGGCTCTCCCGAGACAACATCGACGTAGATGCCCTCTTTTTTGTTGTCCCAGTACCTGTTGTTGAAAGCAGGCTCTGTGCTGCACTGCTGGGTCACCGTGTATTCAAGCGGCGTAAGCTTCTTCTTCAGCTCTTCCGGTGAGAGTTTTGTATAGGCACCAGCGGTTGGTCGCGATCCTTTCGTGTGTTCTTCGCCTTTCCAGGTCTGCTCAATAAACTGCTCCCGTCCCGAGCCTGATTTATAGCGTTTGTATCTGTCAGGATTTTTCCGGTCATAGTCCTGGTGATACTCCTCTGCAGGGTAGAACTCTGCTGCAGGCAGTATAGCGGTGACAACCGGCCTGCTGAACTTTCCTGATCTATCGAGTTCCGTCTTTGACTTCTCTGCCAGCTGTCTCTGCCCATCGTTATGAAAATAGATGGCAGTGTGATATTGAGACCCCCGGTCAGCAAACTGTCCTCCTGCATCAGTCGGGTCTATGTTCTTCCAGAACGCCTCAAGGAGTTGTTCATAAGAAACTTCACCAGGATCATACGTCACTTCTACTGCCTCAAGGTGACCGGTCGTACCTGAAGAGACCTCTTCATATGACGGCCTTCCTGTGCTGCCGCCGGTGTATCCTGCAACAACCTCTTTGACGCCTGCGAGGTTTCTGAAGGGAGGGGTCATGCACCAGAAACAGCCGCCCGCAAACGTAGCCTTCAGGTATTTTTCCGAAGACTTGTCCTTTTGTGTGTTCCCGGGTTTATTGTCAGCCTTTGCATTAAGCATCATAGTAAAACCTCCGATCGCAATTGCTGCCGCGAGGATGAATATCAATTTTTTCATATTTTGATCATAACTCGCATTAATGAAGAAAATATGAAAGCTGACGTTTTACGGATACATTCTGATCAATATTATGCTGCATTTGTTTTATGAAATGGCGGAGGCTCATGGTAAGGGGCGGATGGGGAAGAAATTATTGTACGACACCTTATAAAAGAAACCTGTTGCGGTACGCTCAATACGACGTCTATCGGGGAGGTAACCCGGTTGCCATGTAATAATTATGTCGATTACAAGAATTTCTGAGCCGCCTGACCCCGTATACTCCTTGTCCTGAATGCCTTCGGGACTGCAATGCAATATTAAGTTTCAACCTGGTGTTTTTAGGATAACAGTGCTATTTCCCCTGTCTTAATTTTACCCTCACCCCATTTCTGACCGTGTCATCGGGATGGATGATGACCTTTTCGCCTTCAGCAATGCCGTTCAGCACTTCTGCGGTCGACCCGGTGCGATGGCCGATTGTCACCTGTTTGAGTCTTGCCCGGCCTGCCTCGTTTACAAATACCCCCCACCCATCGCCTTTCCTGAAGAGCGCGCTGACCGGCACCTGGAGCACATCTTTCTGCTCCCAGATGATGAACTTCGCCTCAACCCGGTAGCCGTCTCCCAGACGCCGCATCTCCTCGGGGACAGAGGTTATGTCGGCAATGACAAGGACGCGCTGCTCTTCGACACCGAGGCTTGAGATCTTGGTGAAGGCTGCCGGTTCGACAACGCGCACGATTCCCGAAAGCGGGGTGCTGCCCCCCCAGCGCTCAAAGAGCACGTTTGTGCCTGGTTTTATTGCGACCGCATCAGCAGACAGTACTTCAACCTTCACCTCGATCGCCCCGGGATCTCCGATGTCGATCAGGGGATCTCCGGCATTTACCACGCCCTCGCTCTCCCGCTGCAGCTTCAGCACGCGGCCTGCAACAGGAGTGGCTATGACAGTCGTCCGGTGGCGGTCGGCAGCACGGTCTGCGGCAGAATGCCCGAGTGTCGCACGCGTCCTGGTGTGTTCGAGCCGGGCGGTCTTTACTGCAGCAACAGCGGCAAGGTGATTGGCCACAGCTTTTTTTGAGTCGGCCTCGGCCTGTTCGAGGACATCCCTGGCAATATATCCCAACGCGTTAAGCTTTTTCTGGCGCTCGAGATTATTCCTGCTGTAAACAGCGTCAGCCTCGGCGGCACGCTCCCGTTCTTCGGCAGTATTTATGGCGGACTGAGCTACGATAGCTGCTGCCTCTGCCTCGGCACGGCTCCGGGGATCAAGCACGCTGGACTGTACGGGCTCAATCACCGCTACCTGCTGTCCTTTACTTACGATGTCCCCGACCTTCAGTGTGATCCTTCTTATGAAACCGGATACCGGGGAAGAAATAACAAACCTGTCCCTGACCCTTGTTTTTCCCTCCTCCTCGATCGTTACGGTCATCGGTGCGCGGGAAGCCTGCGCTACATCGACAGGCACGGGCTTTGGGAGAAAGCCATAGACGAGCGCGAGGATAACGGCTGTTGCTACCGCGATGATAAATATTCTTCTGCGTGTCGTTGCCTGCATCTGTCTATTCTACTCCTTTGTCTTAAGGACCTCTACCAGGTCCAGGTGATCGAGCTTGTGCCTGACGATAAGTCCGGAAAGACATGCCGAGATGAGCACGACCGTTGCTGCCAGGGTGTAGGTGTCTGCCTGGATCACCACCGGTATCCTGAAAAGATCTGACTGCAGGGCGCGGGCAATATAGCTGCAGATGCCCCTTCCTATGAGGAACCCCGGCGGGACAGAGACGAGAGTGAGAAAGGCCAGTTCTCCAAGAAAGATATATGAAATCTCACCCCGTGTGTACCCCAGCACCCTGAGGCTTGCAAGTTCACGGCTCCGCTCTGCCAGCGAGATCCTCGCGGTATTGTAGACGACCCCGAAGGCAATGATTCCCCCAAGTATGGTCGCGATGAACGTGAAGAAGAGGAGGGCCTCTGCCTGTGTCTGGTAAAAGTTCCGTATCTCTTCTTTTCGCACCACGGCACCTGCAACACGGGGTGCCTCTACGAGCTTGCGGTATATCTGTGCCTGAAAAAGCGGGTCTATTGAGAGATAGGCCCCTGATATGGCATTCCCTTCTTTCATCAGGCGGTTCAGCGCAGAAAGATCCATGAAACCCATCAGCCCTATGTATTGCTTAACGAGGCCGACGACAGGGACCTGAAGCGAGGGCCGGTTTCCTTCGAGCACGTCGACCGTAAGCAGGTCACCTTCTTTTATGCCGAGCATCGCCCCAAGGTAGTCGGTCAGAAGAATCCCTGATTTCGGCATATCGACCGGTTGCAGCCGTACATCGAGGAGACGATAGAGACGGCTTCCACCGTCTGCCACGGATTCTGTTCCTTCTATGGTAGTGCGATAGCTCCTGTGGCCGAACCTCAACTGTGCGGGCACTGACCTGAAGGGTTCAGCATACTCGATCCCGATGATGCGATTCAGCTCGAAGAGCGCCTTCCTGGATGTCGGCTCGACAAAGGTTACGGTCATGTCCTCCCGGTGATGAAGCCTGAACTGGACATCCACCATGAAATCAACCGCATCCTTTGAGAACATTCCGGCCACCATGACAGCAGAGGCCAGGGCTATCCCGAGGACCGAGAGCAGGGTCTTTATCGGGCTGCGTTCGAGATTGCGCAGGATGATGCGCGTCGGCTGTGAAAGGACTTTGCCAAGACCGAGATGTTCGAAGACGGTCTTGCGGTACTGGGCCGGGAGTTCCGGCCTCATTGCCTCTGCAGGGGGCAGGAGCGCGGCCTTCCGTACCGCATAGAACGTGCCGGCAAGTGCAGCGAGAAGACTGATGAGGCTTGCGCTGATAACAACAGACGGCCTTAACTCATACATGAGAAAGGGAAAACGGTAAAATTCCATGTAGATCCTGCCCAACCCCCTGCCGAGCCAGATCCCCGCCCCGGTACCGATTGCTATACCGATAACGACAATCAGGACAACCATCTTCATAAAATGGATGCCGATGCTGAAGTTGTCGTATCCAAAGGCCTTCAAAGCAGCAATCTGGTCGCGCTGGGTGCTGACCGTTCTGGTGATCACCACATTGAGAAGAAACCCCGCAACAGCAATAAAGATCAGAGGGAATATGCCCGCGGATCTCTCGAGCTGCTTGAATTCCTCGGTCAGGAACCGGTTCGACATCTGGTCCTTCCTGCTGTAGGACCCGAGACCGCCATATTGCTCCAGAAGGGAATCAAGACGGTTGATGACATCCTGTCTCTGTGTTCCTGCAGACAGGGTCAGTGCGAGGTCGTTGAAGGCGCCTTTCATGTCATAGGCGGTTGACATGGGGGTGCGGGCCATCCAGAGTATGGCATATCTTTTATAATCCGGGCTCAGTGCGCCGGGTCTGGACTGCAGGACGAACTCCGGCGAGAGGGCGATTCCCGTGATGACCAGGGTCTTCCATCTGCCGTTGATGACCGCCCCAAAACTGTCCCCCGGCGAGAACCTGTGTGCATCGGCAAAGGCCTCGCTCACGACCACCTCATTGTCCTTGTCAGGGTCGACAGGTCTCCCGCGCCGGATAAAAAGCCTGTTGAGTACGGGACTGCTGAAATCGGGCACTGAGATCAGTTTTGCTGTTACTGGTTCAGGGAATCCCTTGATATCGAGCTTTACCTGGGCCACCACCCTGGTTTCTACCTGATTTACCCCCGGTATTTCGCTCACCCTGAGCCTGACGCTTTCAGGGGCCCTTTTCAGAGATGCAAAGATCTCTGCAAAGCCATAATCCTCATAAAAACGGTCTCTTGTCTGGTTCAGGGACTGCATGGTACTTATAAGCAGGACATAGGTGCAGACACCACTGGCTATAACCAGGCAGATCGCCAGGACCTGGCCCTTCATCTTCCAGAGATCTCGCCAGAGCTTATGGTCGAGCGCCCTCATGTCGTCACCAGTGGAGCTCCCGCGGGGCTTTTTTTGCCTCGTTGCTGCTGATTGTTGAGACAAGACCGTTGCTGAGATGGATCACGCGGTCTGACATGCCGGCTATGTCGACGTTGTGGGTGATAATGACCGTTGTTGTGCCGAGCTCGCGGTTGACCCTCTCTAATGCCTCCAGCACAACAATCCCCGTGCCGGAATCGAGTGCGCCGGTCGGTTCGTCGCAGAGCAGGACATCCGGGTTTTTCGATATGGCCCGCGCGATTGCAACACGTTGCTGCTCACCCCCTGAAAGCTGTGCAGGGAAATGATCCAGCCGGTCAGCAAGCCCGACCACCGCAAGTGCATCCTCCGCTTTCATGGGTCGCTGTGCAATCTCGGTTACGACCTCCACATTCTCCTTTGCCGTAAGACTCGGGATGAGATTGTAGAACTGAAAGACGAACCCGACATGATACCGCCGGTATTCGGTCAGCTCCTTTTCAGTCGCCTGCGTAAGATTTTTACCAAGATACGTGACCTGACCGCCTGATGCCGTATCAAGGCCGCCCAGGATGTTCAGAAGCGTTGACTTGCCACTGCCGGAGGGGCCCAGGAGAACGACCAGTTCGCCTGAATAGAACTCAAGGTCGATCCCCCGCAGGGCATGTACCTTCACCGCCCCCATCTCGTACACCTTCGTCAACCCCCTTGTCTGGAAGACAATATGGGGTTCGGGAGAATCTTTATGTACTGGAGTATCGTTCATAATCAGCTTCCAGTATACCTCACAAAAGCACCTTCAACCAAAGGTCATCGCAATAGGGCCGCTTTGGCAGAACTTACCGGTTTCTGGTAAAGTTAATACCACTATGAAATGTCTCAGGATAACCAGCCCTTCAAACCCTCATATCAGGGAGATGCTTTCGATACTCAGGAGGCGGTCGGAACCCGGAGACCGTTTTTTTCTGATCGAGGGGATCCATCTGGTCGAGATGGCCCTTGATGCAGGCGCTGCAATCAAAGAGGTCTTTTTTACCCCGCAGTTTGACTCGAAAGAGGAAGGGGTCCGGATGCTCAACCGGCTTGCAGCCGGCGGGATCAGACTGGTCGAGGTCACCGGTCAGATCATGAGCAGGCTGACCGATACAGAAACACCCCAGGGAATTGCTGCTGTTGTGAGACATCAGGCAAAACGGCTCGGCGACCTTACGTTAAGCAGCAGGCCCCTCCTGGTCGTCCTCGACAGGATTCAGGACCCCGGCAACCTCGGCACCATAATCAGGACATCTGATGCAGCATCCGGTGATGCCGTACTGTTGCTGCCTTCCACCTGTGATCCCTTTATGCAAAAGACGATCAGGTCGACTGCGGGCAGCATCTTCAATATCCCGGTGATTCAGGTGGGACTTGATGAACTTACTGCCTTTCTTCGGGCATCGGACGTAAAACTGGGTATAGCATCATCAGATGCCCGGACCGCGCTGTTTGAAACAGACCTGAAGATCCCGGCGGCATTGGTATTTGGCAACGAGGCCCAGGGCGTGAGCAGTGAGATGCGGGAGGTTGCGGACTTTTCCTTCAGGGTGCCGATCCCCGGGAAGGCCGAGAGCCTCAATGTCGCCACGGCCGCTGCGGTCTGCGTTTACGAGGCCATCAGGCAGCGGCAGCAGATACCCTGACGGTGCATTGCGGCAGCCAGAAAAACCTCAAAGACTCTGTAATGCAACAAGATCAGGTCATTAGTCACGCAAACGTAGTCGTGACGAAGAGTTAAATCCGAAAACAGGTTGGCAGGCCCCATGAAAGGGCTTCAAGGAGTTGCAGACAGCGTCTTTTCGGCCTTCCTGTCTGCCGCTGATGTTATGTTTTATGCAACAGTCAGGCTTAGAAGAAAATCTTTTCATTTCGGGGCGTGGACTTTTGCTTCCTTTTTATTTCCCTTGTTGTCTCCTGCTGGTTACCGTTTCACCGCCAATTCCCCAGTTGTCTGTATCGACCTCGTCAATCACGACAACCGTTGTCGCCGGGTTTTTCCCCAGGATGTCGCGGAGCAGGCTAGTCACCCCGCTGATAAGCAGCGCTTTTTGCTCTGCGGTTGCACCATCTTTCGTGATTCTGATATTTACATACGGCATTGCGGTTTCACCTCCTGAATGCGCTGCTAACGCGAGGGTTTGAACTCCTCGACGAGTTTGTTGAAATCCTCTTCCCCCATCTCCTTCGTCAGATCGGTGATGAGGCTGTGAACGATATTCACATTCGGAGACCCGAGCTTTTCGAATATATCGAGCGCTATGAGATAGTCGATGAAGGCATCGATATAGTTCTTCTTCAGCTGCATTACCCTGCCGACCATGCCGATGCTGCTTCCGACGCCCGAGATATCCCCTACCTTCCGTGCAATCTCAAGTGCCTTCTGGTAAAACTCAAGCGCCTGATTATAATCGCCTCTGCTCTGGTGCACGATGCCGATCTGGTGATAGCTTTTTGAAACACCGGCAATATCCCCTATTTTTTCAGCAATCTCGCAGGCCCGCTGGAAGTGTTCAAGTGCATCCTGGAAATCACCTTTGTTCTGGTGGACCATTCCGATCTGATGGTAGCTTTTTGAGATGCCCGAGATATCGCCTATCTTGCCGGCAATCTCCCGGGCCCTTTCATAGAACGCAAGCGCCTGGTCGTAATCGCCTTTGCTCTGATGGACTATCCCCATATTGTGGCAGCTCATGGCGACTTCTGACTTATCTCCAATCCTTCCGGCAATTTCGAGCGCGTTTTGATGATACTCGAGCGCCCGGTCATTGACTCCTCTGCTCTGGTATATGATGCCGATCTGATTGCAGCTCCGGGCTATGCCCGCATCGTCCTTGAGCCTGGTGGCGATGTCGAGGGCTTTTTCCGAGAGTTCGAGGGCCCTTTCATAGTCGCCCTTGAGCTTGTGGAGGAGGCCCATCTGGCCATAGATCCTGAGGATGCCGTAGAAGTCTGCTGAATTCTGTTTTATCTCAAGCGCCTTGTGCGACAGATCCAGCGCGCGGTCATAATCCCCGCGTTTCTGGTAGACAATGCCGATGTTCTGATAGCTGACCGACTCCATAGCGAGATCCCCCATGCTGCCGGCTATCTCGAGGGCCTTCTGGTGGTTCTCAAGGGCAAAGTCATAATCTCCCCTGTTCTGGTAGACAATGCCTATCTGGTTGTAGCTTCGGGAGATGGCGGCCATATCCCCGATCTCTTCGGCTATGGCCAGGGCCTTCTGATGATATTCGAAGGCCTGATCATAGTCCCCGCGTTTCTGGTGTACAATCCCGGTCTGGTGGTAGCTCCTGGAGATGCCTGCCTTGTCCCCGATCTTCTCGGCTATAGCCAGGGCCTTCTGATGGTATTCGAAGGCCTGGTCATAGTCCCCGCGTTTCTGATGGATGATGCCAAGCTGGTTAAAACTCTTCGCCACCTCAGCCATGTCTCCGATTTTCTCGGCTGTCTTGAGGGCCTTCTCCGATAATTCCAGCGCGCGGTCATAGTCTCCCTTGTCCTGATAGAGCAGGCCAA
>Ga0334722_10001899_pt1 | contig 24711 bp, 38 predicted proteins | sample C3_bottom_MG_FD_207210 | JGI IMG/M metagenome (GOLD analysis project Ga0334722, IMG submission 207210) | Sediment microbial communities from Yellowstone Lake, YNP, Wyoming, USA - C3_bottom | ecosystem: Environmental > Aquatic > Freshwater > Lake > Sediment | place: USA: Wyoming | collected... | reverse complement strand
CGAACCAAGTTTGTACCAAAATACAGTGGTTGTTACACGGCGCTGTATTTTCAAGAGCGAAAGCCAAATACCATAAGGTACCGTGTGACATCCATGCCTCTTTCGTTCAATGGTAGGACTCGTGGTTGAAGGCCACACAACAAAGGTTCGATTCCTTTAGGGGGCGCATCATGAAGTGGTGCAGATAGAGTTACTTCGTAAAACCGCGTGATGTTGGTGCGAATCCAACCCTCCACACGTTTTTCATATGTGGAAGGTAGCCCAAGAGTGAGGCAGCGGATGGCGAAAGCCAAGCTACTTTGTCGATTATTCCCTTTATGTTTATAATGAGGATTGTGAATGAAAAAGATTTCTGAATACCCTGACGCTGTAAGAATTATCTTTCTTGACTTTGATGGCGTCATGCTGTCTATGGATTATCTTCATGCAACAGGGAAGTATGATTCTTTTGACCCGAATTGTTGCGTCATTCTAAATAAACTTCTAAATCAATTTCCTGATGCACGAATCGTTGTGAGTTCTTCGTGGCGAGTTGGTATGACAATCGACAAACTCAAAGCATTGTTCGCAGACCACGGGATTGACCCAAACAGAGTTATTGGTTATACACCGTGGATAAATACTTATCTTGAACGTGGCGCAGAGATTCAAGATTGGCTAGACCGACATCATAAAGTTGATTGTGTAGTTAAAGACTTCATGATTATTGACGATAACGTGGATGACATTCTCTCTCACTTCAACAGACAATTTGTTGTTCACACAGATGAAGATAAGGGCTTGACACATTACGATTTGGATGATATAGTCCAACGATGGTCGCCTAACGACGGCCGCACAAAAATTCTGTAAGAGGGAGGAAATCAAAAGATGAAGAATTCGAAACCGGCAGCAAAGAAGGCAGCAAAGAAAGTTGCAAGCAAGAAGTCCAAGTAGTTCATGTGCGCGTATGTGCGGGAACTGGCGGCGTCTGCCTTAGCGGGTAAAGGTCGTGCCAGCCCGCACATATCAGCATGTACAAATGTTTTGAGGAGGAATCGTAAATGAAAAGACTTATCATCTATCACCCAAGCTATGGTCATATCGATGTTAAAGAAGGTGAAACAGTCCAGACTGGTACGTTTGCCGGATTGAACATCGAAGAAGCATTCAAGAAGATTGTTACAGAAGGATATGGAGAACGCAAGCTGAAACCTCTTTTCGGTGTTGATATGAACGACGGAACAAGTCTGATTCTCAAGCAGAATCAAGTCGGTGATATCAATCTCGCTGATGTGAACGAAATCACCGTTATGTCACCTTTCTCTGGTGGATAATAATGAATCCTCGATATCAACAATATATCGATGATTGGAACAGACTGAAGAGTCCTCATTATTCTCTTTGTTTAGAGTACATGCCTCATCAAGACTTGCATCGAGTCTTTTTGAAAGTTCATGGCACTCCAGAACTGTATGTAACATACGAAGCACAGCATTATCAAGTAATGACTGTTTCTGGGCATCGTATAGCGAATCTGTATGAGCATGACATTGATGGGCATCGAGAATATCAGTTCGCAGTCAGAGAATCACCTGAGAGAGTGTTTCAAATATCAGACCGAGCAATCCCCGACCTGATAGACCCAATAACAAGAGTTTCTATCAGAAGAGAAATGTTCGAAGCTCTCAGACGCATGAACGATATGATAAGCCGTGATTATCGTAGACCTCATGAACGCTTTCCACGTGAAACACCGTGGCATGATAGACAAGAAGTGTGGGATGCGCCAACAAGATATCCACATGCGATGGCGTCAGAAGGACAAAAGAGTTCTGCTGAACAGCTTGAGATTGTCAAGAAATCAGAAAAAGCTCTCCGAGATGTTATCGGTGACGATAAGTTTCAGATTTGGAAGCAGACACAAAAAATAGAGTTCGATGGCAACAGTGGTACATACACTCTTAAAGGTAATGAATGCTTTCTGAAAGTATTTGTCAAGATTGGCCCAAAGACTATCGAGACAACGTATCCTATTTGCATTCAACCAGATGTAACAAATATGCCGTTATGTGATACACTTGCATCAAAGTATCTGATGTTGCAAAAAGACGAGAACTACTTCTTGACAACTGGATTCTTTCGTGATAGTGTTCACATACCAGACGAGTATCAGAACAGAAACAATGAGCGAGCCCCAGCAGGCTTGTTGAGAAGAGTAGCCGAGAGAATAGGATTATAATGAGTAGAAAATCATGCTTTGGTGAAAACATTCCGTGGTGGAAGGATGCTATATACTACCCCCTTATTCGCACTTGGAATCGAATTGAGAGCATTCCGAGAGAGATTAAGTGGTTTGTTCAGCGTGGTTATCGTGGATATGCGGATTGCGATTGTTGGAACATTGACAATCATCTTGCAGATATTATCCCGAAGATGCTCAGACAGCTATCTAAATACAATCACGGTTGCCCAGACGCTTTCACAAGCAATGACCCAGAGTTCAACTGTGACAAATGGGATAAGAAGTTGATTGAAATGGCTGAGGGATTCGAAGCGTGGAATTCAGTCATGGATATGACGAACGACAACCCCGAGTGGCAAGCACTGTACAAGAAGAGAAATCTTCAAATGACTTCTGTACCTGTAGAAGGTAAACCGCATCTTAGAGGTATCGAGTTTCAGACAGACTTGACAGATGCGGAAGAAGCACGATTCAAAGAGCTTGGCGACCAGATTCAGAAAGAACAGATGGTGAAGTTTCATCAAGCAATGGATGACTTAAAGAAACATTGGGGAAGTCTATGGGACTAAAAAGATTACTGTTCCCTCGGTTTAAAAATTTTTGAGGTGGTGTAGAAAGGGTTACTTCTTAAACCAGCTTTTGTGGGTTCGATTCCCACCCAATCTCGCAAGAGAGTGGTCGACTAATGGTAAGTCAGCCGGATGGCGCAAGCCAAGCCTACCTTTTCGCTTATTCCCCTCATTTTATTTTTCTACCCAGTAAAGTGTAATAGCACACTACTCAAATTTTATTTTAGTTAAACGGATAAGAGTGAAAATCTTCGGTATATAAATACTAATGCGATAGTAATTCAACGGAATAGAAATTGTGCCTTCTAAGCACAAAGTTGGGGGTTCGAATCCCTCCTATCGCACAGATTTTTATATAAGGAGATTTCATGAGAAAAGATAAATGTAGCAAATGTGGGAATCTTATAAGTGCTTGTAATTTAAGCAAACATGAAAAGTCTTGCCGGGGGGTGTATAAACCTTTCGCAAAATTAGATAAATGTAAGCATTGTGGAATTAGTTTGCTTGAGCTATCTAACTCAGCAAAAGGGAATCATGTATTGTGGTGTGATGAGAACCCAAACATTATATCACAGAAGCAAGACTTTTCAAAAAGAAAAATTGACTGGACTGGGAAGAAAGCATCATCTGAAATGGTCGTTGCTATCTCTAATGGGGTAAGAAAAGCGTGGGCTGATGGTAAATATAAAGATGCTGTTAGACCTATTCACGGAACCCCTCACACAGAAGAATCAAAACAAAAGATAAGAATCAAAGCCCTTGCAAGTAACCATAGAAGGTTGCAAAGGTTCACTCGACTTTATGTGACAAAATCTGGGAAAGAAATTCTTTTGGATTCTTCATGGGAAGAAGCTCTCGCCAAAAGATTAGATGAATTGAACATTGAATGGGAAAGACCAAAACCTTTCCCGTGGTATGATAGTAAGGGAATTCGACATAATTACTTTGCTGATTTCTATTTACCGTTATATGATTTGTATCTCGACCCAAAGAATCCCGGAGCGATGTTAAATCAAAAAGAAAAAGTTAGTTGGCTGAAACAGAACATAAGCAATCTTATATTTTTGAATTCATTACGAGAATGTGTAGAATTTACAGTTTAAGGAACTACCGTTGTAAATGGCTTACTACCCCAATCTGGTAGAGGGAACAGTTTCAAAAACTGTACAGTCTCAGTCCGAATCTGAGGTAGGCTACACAACACATACCCCTGTAGCGCAATTGGCAGTGGCGTTCGCCTTAAGAGCGAAGTGTTACGGGTTCGAATCCCGTCAGGGGTACACCTAGAGAATCATCCTATTCGAAATTTCTCAAGGGCTTTTAGCATAGTCTGGTTAATGCACTCAGCCCATAACTGAGCTATCGGTGGTTCGAATCCATCAAGGCCCACAGGAGGAATTTATGATATCAGTTTGGATTTTAGTTGTGTGGTTTGGTTGGCCAACAAGTTTGCCAAGTTCTCACCCAGTGAACTTAGGAGAATTCAGAACGAAGTCAACAGACACAGAAATATGCACAAGGTATGTGCATAGAACAGAAATAGAAAGATGTCCTTCAAATTCGTAACAAATACAAAATGTGAATTCTATCCATGTCACAGAAGTAAGGGTTGGGGATGAACCTTTCAACTGTCTCTTCTGTTGGTGCCCAGGATATCTACTGCATTGTTGTGGTGAGTTCGTGATGCGAGGTGATGTTAAGGATTGCACAAATTGTACAATACCCCATGAAGAAGGTGGGTATGAATATATTCTTGAAGTAGTGAAGCAACAGGTGTATGGAAAATGAACGAAAATAAACTGGAGGAAGAATGAACATTCAGAGCAGAACACAGAAGTCCATCAAAGCAGGAGATAAGCAGAGAGTCAAGAGAGCTACTAAGAGAGCATATCTTCGCAGTAACCCGAAGTGGCAAGACAATATGAACTGGTCGCTTGCGGCAAAAGAAGTCAAGTAATAAAAGAGGGCTAGATAAATTTATCTAGCCCTCTTTCGTTTTTAGTTCTTTACAGACTCGATTGCTGTTTCTTTCCAGTTCTTCATTGAGACAACCCAACCAAGTGCTGAACCTCCCAATGCGCCCATCACTAGACATACGCTACCAGCAGTTGCGATACCTACGACCATGCCCATCACAACGAACATTCTGACAAACAATGTCGGTTCGATTGTGCCGAATATTTTGTTCATGAGAATAACAGCACTGAATCCACCGAAGTGAACACCTGCTAGAATTCCGACTAGCAACCATACTATAACTCCCGCTACTGCTCCAATGTATGCTCCCGTTTTGACTGATTCGTTTTTCATTTTGCTACCACCTTTCGTTTTGTTAAGATACTTCCTATATTGCATCTTTGATGCCCAATCTAACTCATTGATTTTACTATGTTTGTAGGTTGCACGACTGCGAACGACAGAAGTTATTTTGCATTTTCTTCTTGACAAACCGCTGAACTCTGATATAATTAAATCATGAAAGATAGAAAACTTCCTTGCTACTCGAACGCGACAGACTACGATAAGTACATATTTTGGATGGGTCTGACTGCTGAGGCTTTTGTGAGCAATGTGGTAACGAAACGACAGAAGAGAAAGCATATATCGATGGACATCATGTTTTCTGTTCATCAACTTGCTATGCTCGATGCATCGGATTCTAGGAGGAATCAAAATGATAATGAAACCGACTGATAAAATAAAGGAATTACAAGAGCAGATTCGTAATGAACAAAAGAAGATTGAACGATGCGCTCACGTTTTTGATGAAGCAAAGTGGGACCCAGAAATAGTGAAAGTCGGTTACGGTGGAAAGTATGTCGGTCATGGCTCTGACCCGTGGTGGGAATATGATGGTTATCGTGACAGTGAAACCCCTCGCTGGAGCAAGACATGTGCTTTTTGTGGTATGAAGGTTTACACGACAAAACAGAAAGCTGTAGCTCTCGAACCCGACTTCAACTAGGAGAACAGAGATGGACATGTTTCAAGCCTTGCATCTTCCAAATACAGAAGCATTTTTCGAAGGATGGAAAGCAAAGTCGATTTTAGATAACCCGTACTGGAAGAACTATCCGAATGCTTCTGACGAACAACTGAAAGCTCGCCTTTGGGTTGACGGTTGGTATCAAGCATATATTTTCAAAGGGGTGAATAAGAATGCAGACTAACAGAGGGCGCAACTCAGCTTACGAAAAAGAAACGAAAAAGCAAAGAGCAGATAATGGTGAGATTCATTGCGCTATTTGCCCATACAATCGTGTAGAGAATCAGAAAGGGAAACGCCAGCGTTCTGACAAATACAAAACGAAACGGAAGGGATTCAAAGCGTAATTTAGCTTGACTTAATTATATTTCTGTGTTATCATGTTGACAAGATTAAAGGGAGATAACATGAAAATAAAAGTTACCGTTGGGACAAAGAAAATCGGTTCTGAATGTGACAGAATTATCGATGTTGACGATGATGCAACAGAAGAAGAAATAGAACAAATTGCACAAGAAACGATGTGGGAATTAATCGAATTCGGTTGGAAACGTATACAAAACGAGGAGAAATCTAAGTGGCATTTATGAGCGAAGAAAAACAAGATAAGTTGATAGACCGAGTCAGAAAACTTCTCGCATTAAGTAAGTCCCCGAACGAGCATGAAGCGGCTCTGGCTATGGAGAAGGCTCAGTATCTTCTGAAAGAATACAACATCACGCTCACCGAACTCGAAGTCAAGACGTTCGTTGAAAGAAAAGTAGAAGTCAAAGGAAAACTTGCGAAATGGCAGGCGCATCTTGCAAGCGCGGTAGCAACTGGATTCGATGCAAAAGTCTATCTGATAGGCACAAGATATATTGTGTTTGTCGGTACCAAAGTTGACGCCGAGGTTGCCCAGTACGCATTTGTCTATCTGTTAGCAACAGTCAAAGCCCTTGTCTCGGAATACGTTAAAGAGATTCGAAAACCGAAAGGTGTACACGCTGTTCTCGCCGCAATGGGCGTGGAATTCGACAAAAAGCCGGTAAAGAACGCAACATCCTACGCATATGGTGTAGTGCTTGCCCTTGAAACGAAAATCTCTGAATTTGCCCGTAAGAAGAGTGAAACAGTAGCTCCTATCGGCAGCATGGACTTGATAACTATAAAGGACAGGGAACTTCAAGCATTCTGGGATAAGAAATTCTCGGATGCGGGTGTGTTCAGCACAAAACAGCAACTTGACGATGAAGCCTTCAAGAAAGGTCACGCAGATGGTAAAGACATTCAAATTCATCGAGGGATAAATTGACCGAATCTGAAAACAAACTAGAAATTCTGAACATGAAGCCAACAGACCTGACGATGAAGGTGTGGGTAGTTTTCTTCCACAGAATCCATATGATGTTGAAAGAGATAACAAAACAAAGAAACTTGCAACAGACTTGTTTCAAAAGTGGGAAGAGATTCACGAATACGCTATCAAAACTTTTGTCATTTAAGGAGAAGAATGAAAAACGAAATCATAGCAAAAGTTTATGTGACGAAATATGCACTCTCGACTGGTATATCAGTTTTCAAAGACGTTGAGTGGTGCAGAGAGATTTCCGAAGGTATGATTGCCGGTAGAATCGAGGGGCATTTAACACAACATTTTCATGGTAATGAATGGCATCGAACAAAAGAAGAAGCATTAGCAAGAGCAGAAGAAATGCGAAATGCTGGAATCAAGTCTGCTATGAAAAAAGTGGACAGACTAAGCGATATCATTTTCAAGATTGAGGGAGAGGACTAAATACATGTACGACTTTGAGATTGAGGAAGCGGGAGTAACCGTAGCAGGAACAGATGATTTGATTCCTGGTAAGAAAGTCATTCTTCGCAAATGGGCATATAACAAAGTCACGCCACTTGCAATCGTATCAAAGCGATACCAAGTTATCAAGCATGCCGATGTTGTCAATCAGTTCGAGCAGGCGCTTGATACAGTTGGGGGTAATTTCGTAAATCGAACAGTCACAACATCTCTCCCGCACTATGGTGCAAAGATGTTTCGCAAGTACACCTTCAATGACGTTGCTCTTGAATTTGAGCCCGGTGACCTTGTGAAGCTCTGTCTCGAACTTACAAACTCGTATGATGGAGTTATGAGAGCAGGGTTCAATCTCATTGGTCACCGACTCGTATGTGAGAACGGTCTTATCATCGGTGAGAAGATGCAGAGCATTCATGCAAAGCACTTCAGTTCATTCGACTTGAAAGACTTGTCACAGCGTCTGGAGAACAGCATACCGATGTTTGAACAAGCACTAGAACATTGGAAAGAATGGCGCAATATTGCTATCTCAACAGATGGCGCAGTTGAAATGCTCAAGAAGTCTTTGATTCCTGCAAAGACTCAGCTTGAAATCATCGAGAAGTTCAAGTCAGAACAACCGAACAAATGGGGACTTTTCCAAGCGGCAACTTGGGTCACTTCGCACAAGTATGAAGCGAAGAACCCTGAAAATACAAGGCTTTCAAGACACACAGCAGAGGGAACATTGATTCCCATATTCTACGGAAGAAAAATCGGAGGTCGCAAATGAAGTTTATCAAGTATCGTGCAGTATTCCAGGAACCAGATGAAACACGCTTGAACATGTCGCCCTATAAGATAACGCATCTCGAAGATGGGCAGACAGCACGGGCATTTGTAGAAGCAGAGGACAAGAAGTTTCGCGCATTGATGTCCAATTATCGCGGAACAGAGGCGAGCGAGATTGTTTCAACTTCACTTGATGCACAGAACTATATCAAGGGAGCGGTAGAAGGACTCACGGAACAGATGAAGAGAGCAAAAGCAACAATCAAGCAACTTGAGACATTCATAGCAAAGTAAACATTATATATGAGACTTATAAAATGCGACAATTGTGGTATGAGAAACTGGGGCTGGTTCATAGTACGTTGTGAAGTTTGTAAGACAGTATCAATGGCTCCAATGAGAGACTTGAAAAAGGAGGAAGTAAAAATGAACAGAGAAATTCGATTCAGGACGTTGAACGTAGTAAAACAGAAGTATGATGTTACTGGACGTGTAAAACTTGAGAGTGACCTTGGGACTGACAGAGTTACCCGAATCATGGTAGCAACAGTGCCGCTCAATGACGAATTGACATCATTCGCCATGGACTATGCCATCTGTGCACCGAAGCAGAAGTTCAATCGCTTCGATGGTATGGACAAAGCAGAAGCTCGTTTGATGGGTAAACTGCTCGGTAAATCAGCACAATCGATTCAGTTTGTTCGTGATGCAGAGAAGCATGTGAAGGACCAAGTCATTGAAATCGTTACAGAACGGACCAAAAACATCAGTTGGATGCAAAATCTCGAAATCGTGTAGTCATAAATAAGAATACACACTCTCACTCGCATGGGAAAGGAAACAAGGTCGAAGGATAGGAGTTATATGAAGAAACTATTTGCATTGATGGTGCTACTGCTATTTGTATGTAGCCCAGCGTTGGCTAGTCAGAAAGTGACAAAGCAACAAATTGCAAACAAGAGGATTGTCGAGTATTATGCTGACTACTTCAAAGTAGACAAAGATTTCTGTCTAGCAATCGCAGAAATCGAATCTCATTTTAAAACTGGGGCATACAACAACCCGAAAAAAGGAGAAGAAGATGAATTGTACATCAGCCGTGGGGTAATGCAGTTGACCATTGCCACGGGTATGCAGTTCAATCGAAAGATTCAAAAGACTGAGGATTTGTACATTGCTGAACAGAATATTATATCGGGAGTCAAGTTCATCCGATATCTGTTCAGAGAATATCCTAATGCGAGTATAGACGAGATAGCACAAATGTACAATTTGGGAGAATCGAAGTATCGTAGAGGTTCGAGAAATGCTGACTATGTTTATAAGTTCAGAAAAGCATATCGAAAAGACCTAGACATTCAACCAAAAGTACAACCTTAAAACGAAGAAAATCGACCGTTGCATCAATCAGCCCTAGGCCAAATAGCCTAGGGCTTTTTGTTTGTGTCTCAAGTTTTGCGAGAAGTATAAATACTTGTACGGATGTAAACTGATGAATATTAAGGAGATTTAAACATGGCTATAGGCGCAGATTTTTCGATTTCTTCGGGTGGAGATATCAGATGGATAAGTGGGTCTAATTATTCTGTAATTGAGTTCCATAGATGGTTGGGCGATTTGATGGACGATGCGGCTGCTGCCGGCAACGATATCTTGGATATCACCGATACGACTGCTTCTGAGCGTTCGACAGATAACATCATCACTCTCTTGGCCCCGTACAACATCGATGATACTACTGCTCGGCATTTATACGACGGTTCTATCATTCAAGATGGTGGTGCAACAATTTATGATGGTGTTCTTGTGTTCGCCGCGGCCGGTGCATATCTCGATGTAGTTCAGAATGGTGCATTAGTTAGCCCCAACTTCTGGACCACAGGATTGAATGCTGATGCCACAAACGGTATTTCACATAGATTCATGGTCAAGGTTCGTACAGGTGGGGTTGATATAGACGGTCGTAAACTTATCGGTCAGACCCGTGAATTTGGGTACACATACTCAGAATTCAGAATCAATGGTACATCTCGCGGTAACAACGTGATGGCTTTGACCTATGCAGCTGACCTTAACAACCAAACAGTGATTGCAACAGTATCAGGTTGGTCTGGTATCACAAACACTGAAGGTTATCGTGCAATCGATGTGAACAATGACACGGTTTCAGAATACTACTACTCGGAATGGAATCGTTCAACATTCACAATCAATCAGTTCTACGAAAGAATCAAGTGGTTGACTCGTAGAGGCTCGACTTCGACTATCTATGGAAAAACAGGCAACCTCGTTCGTGGCATCACTCATGAAGTTGCTCTTACAACTCCTACGTCAGGAACATTCAATGCTACAGAACTTGTATCTTGGGGGTCTGGAGCTACTGCTGGTACGGGTATCATGTTTGCTATCGATAGTGTGACAGCAGGAACAAAGATGTGGATTCAAGTTCTGACAGGTGTTGCACCTTCAGCAAGCGTTACAATTCAAGGTGCTACTTCTATCGCACAAACAACAAATACGGGTACTCCAACAGAACGTCCTCTATCTTACCCTCTTTGCGGAGCTTCTACTGGTTCAGCATTGATTGGTTCGTACGGATTTGGTCTTGAGAAAACAGATTTGTCTGCTAATGACAAAGTGTTCGATTTGACCAACACACAAAGAACCCCACCGAACTATGTTACGTTCACAGTTTCTGGTGTGATATCATCACAGGATAGAGTTCTAGTTGGCCCAGCATCAGGTGGTAATCTATATGACTCTCAGTTCACAACGGATGCAACATATTCTGGGGCGGCCGTTGCGTCTATTGCAGTCAGCCCAGCTATTCCTACAGACACCCCTCAAATTGGAACAATGAGAATTCAGTGCAATAGTGGTATATTCAAACGAGTGGAATATGCGTCTTATACAGGCGATACATTCTCTGTTTCAGGCACTGTAGATTTCTCTTCAGATAATTCTACTGCTGGGAATAAGGCTTATGTGAGCTACATCGATAATCTTGCAACTGACGTAGAACCAGATGTTCTCACATCGATTCAGTTTACATCAGTGTATCTCGCAGATAGAGATTTGTTCGTGCGTGTGCGTGATGGTGGTGCAACCCCTATCAAGACATTCGAATCTCCTGCAACTCTCGGCTCTGCTGGTGGGTCTGCTTCGGTGATTAGAACTTCAGACACATAGTTTTATATAGCGGTTACCATTCTCGGAGGTCGTTGCTTGTGTGTGAGAGATAGCATCACTCAAGCTCGAACCTCCGAATATTTTTCTCGTATAAATATTTGCACGGAGGAATCAAAATGAGAAAATGTGGTGAATGTTCGTGGTGTTGTTATTTTCCTAGTATTCCCGAATGTAATAGCAAAGCGAACGAATATTGTAAACATTGCACAGATAACACTTGCGATATTTACGAAACAAGACCTTCTGGGTGCAAAAACTTTCTCTGTTTATGGATGAGACAAGAACAAATTCCCGATATATTCAGACCTGATAAATGTGGGGTCATGTTCGAGCTACCCGACTACTGCAAAACGTATATCGGTCATGTTGTCCCAGGTTCCAATTACAACAATGAAGCAGTTCAGTTGTTGATAAAAAAGATACTCGATGCAGGAGATGCAGTCATAATAGATGATGTGCAGAAACAAGAACACATTTTTTATCTGCCCGAAGGTATGACAAAAGCCAGTGTCTTATTCGATATTGGCCAGGCTTTGGATAGATATAAAGCGGAAGGTAGAAAATGACAGTACCCGCATATACAACAGATTTACTTCCAATTTCAAACGGTGAAGAAGCTACGGGTTATACTGAACCAACAGGCGCCCTTGCTGGCGCAATCACTATGAATAACGCTGACTTCTTCATTCAAGGAACTGCGTGTTGCTCGAAGACCCAGCTTGCCACAGGCTACGCTGGTATGATTTATAACTCTGGTGCGGCAAAATCGTTGTCGGCTGATGGTGGTGTTTTTACTTGGATGTTCTATAGTGCTACAAGTACACTAGCTACTGAAGCCTCTGGTGGTTTTCGTGTCATAATGGGGAGTGCTACATCAGCGTTTAGACATTGGTATGTTCGCGGCAGTGATACTTATGCATACGGTGGGTGGATATGTGTGCCAGTTGACCCATTATCGGTTTCTGGAGATACAACAGATACAGGCTCGCCTAATATGTCATCTCTTCAATATTTCGGAACAATCGCATATGTGCCTGGGCCAAACTTCGCATCAAAAGGAGATGTTAATGGGCTCGATGCAATACGTTATGGTCGCGGCGAAGCTCGTATAGCATACGGTTCAACCGCAGACGGATATGCTACGTTTTTGGGGTATTCCCTTATCAATGACAGTGTGACTAATAGATGGGGTTTAATTCAAGCGCAATCTCCAGGTGTTCATTCTGCTGGTTACTCTGTTCAGGGGCTTGTTGTTTTTGGTTACGGGGTGGCTACAGATTTTCGAGATTCAAACACATCTATCAATATAAACAATACAAAGAAAGTATCAGCTAACTTCAATGGGTTCGAAGTTCGAAATGCGTCAAGCCGAGTTGATTTGACTGCTATATCGTTTACAGCACTTGGTACAGTTTCTCGTGGCAGATGGATAACTACGGACGATGCAGATATTAATATCACTGGTTGTACATTTACAGACATGGCTACATTTGGGTTTTTGCCCAATAGCACCATAAGCACATCGATATTCAGAAGAACAGATAAAATCACTACAGGTGGTGCTACATTTTCGTCATGCACATTTGACAACAACAGAGCAACAACAGCCGTATTAGCCGCATCTCCATCAGCGGCTGAATTAATCACAGGTTGCTCTTTTATAAGTGATGGTACTGGCCACGGTCTTGAAATCGGTGGAACAGCGGCTAACATGGCGCTCACTAATAATACTTGGACTGGATATACAGCCGCTACTTCAGGCAACGAAGCTGTTTATGTGAACATTCCATCTGGGTCAATGAATCTTACAATCACTGGTGGTACTATCCCATCAGTGCGGACAGCCGGTGCAATTGTCACAATCGTTGCTGGTGCTGTGAGTGCTACTGTAACCGTTAAAGATTCGTCTGTTCCACCTGTAGCGATAGCTGGTGCAAGAGTGCTTGTGGTTGCTGATGCGGGTGGGCCTATGCCATCTAACGTGACAGTAACATCTATAGTAAATGATGGTACTACAGCGACAGTTACTCATACAGCACATGGGATGTTGACAAACGATAAAGTTCAGATTAAAGGTGCAAGTCTACTTGCTAATAATGGGGTTTATTCAATTACAAAGTTGACAGATAATTCATACAGCTATACGATGGGTAGTTCTCCTGGTAGTTCTCCAACTGGAACAATAAAAGCCACATATGTCGCACTCTCTGGACTTACGAGCGCAGGGGGAACTATTACTATGTCGCGGGTGTTTACTTCATCCCAACCTATTCTAGGTCGTGTTAGAAAAACTACCGACGCCCCATACTACAAAACAGCTAATATAGTCGGTTCAATAGATAGCGCGGCTGGGTTCTCTACAACAGTTCAGATGTTGCTAGACCAATAATTTAGGAGTATAGAAATATGATAGACCATAGTAAACATAATTCGAGCTTGTTGCCTGTTCTAGGTTGCCCAGATTGTGATAGAGAGATTGGTAGACCAATAAAGAGATGCTTCGGTAAAGGCTCAAGCACTTCTGTTATCCCAACTCAAAAAGTTGAAGTCACTGAACCCACTATTATTATTGTTGATGTAATTAAGAAGTCTCGTAAGAAAAAGGCTTCTATATGACATACGAAGAAAAAGAAAAAGTTCAGACTGATTTAAACAGAAGAAATACGGAATCAGTTATTCTGACTATAGCAGATATGAATGCTCGTATCTATGAGCAAGCCATTCGTATTGATGGACTAAATAACAGTATCCATGTGTTGCAATCTCGCATCACAGAATTGGAAAATCTGACTATCCTGCAAAAGGTCAAATTAACTGGACATGGACCTTCGGTGAAATAGAATGGCAATCATCCCCGGTGTAACCGTAAATTGGGCGTTATCGCCGCGTATTATCAAAATACCGGCGCCCCTAACAGAAGCTACGATATTCGACTTACAAGATACATTACTTGATTTGGAAGACGATGAAGTAGGTATCGCATTCCCATTTTTAAGAAAAACTTCTGGTGGAGAAAACCTTGGTAGTGGTGTCACTGTGGGTTGGACTATGCAGTTGCAAAATGCTCAGATTCAGTTTGAGTCAAGAACGACAGCATTGTGCTCGGGGGTTGCTACTGCTAATGACCCTACTGGAACTATTCTAACGAACAGCGCGGCGCAATTCGTAACTGATGGAATTTATAGAGGATGTACTATGTTCAATGCGACTACTGGAGCTATGGCCTCTATAGTTCTCGTAATTAGTGACACTCAATTACAAATAGAACCATTATCGGGGGGTAGTAGAGCAACTTGGGAAATCGGCGATACTTATTTAGTTTATCCCAACGTACAATGCGGGGTGACTGGTGGAAATCTAGTTGCAGTTGATGAGAATGGAGATGCTATTTCCCCTATCATGCAATCTCCTAATGTTCAGATTCTATTGACATCTAGTTCTTCTGCTACTAATCAGAACTCTTTATCTATCGAACACTCTTCTTTCAATGGTGGCCAGGGAGTATCTTTAGACCAGTTAAATGGGTATACTGGTACTGATGGTTTGCAAGGCAGCACAATGTTTCCATCAAAGACTATCGCAGAAGCAAAGTCTATTGTTGCAAAACGAGGCCTCCCAAATGCGATATTTGTAGTTGGCGCTATAACGGTGGGAGCAACTGAAAGTATAGAAGATTATACTATATACGGAAAAGATAGTGAAAGCACTCCTATGAATTTAATAGATGGGTGTGTGACAATCAATAGTATTTTATATAACGTCCATGTATCTGGATTCTGTGGCGGTCGTATGAGTATACACAAAAGCCATATTAATGACATTCATAGATTAGACGCAACTAGTGGCGGTGTTATTATAGAGGGATGTCGCCTAGAAGGAGATATACAATTTAGTTCAACATCAGATATGTTATTTAGCTTTGACGATTGCTCTGGTGGTATAGGTATAGATACACCAAAAATAGATGTAAATAATTGTACTGCGACCGTTCAGTTTACTAATTATATCGGTATTATTAATCTAAAGAATATATCACAGGTTACTCAGAATATAGCTATTGACTGCCCCTCTGGGCATTTAATTCTTGAATCATCAGTAACTAAGGGAAATATTTCATTAAGAGGTAACGCTAAATATACCAATCAAACATTACCAAATACAGACTTGAGTATAGATACTAGCGGTCTACAGGTTCCTGTTATACAGCAATATAACGGTAGAATATATGTATCCACTGACGGAACTGCTGGGGCTGATTATCCATACGGTCTAATAGATACAGGCCCTGCACCAAATCGAATGTCTAATAATATGGCTGATGCCAAGACATTGGCTCGTATGTTTAATTGTAATGATATACATATCCATTCTGATATGACTCTAACCTCAGCAGATAGTCTTGCGTTCTATCTCATAAGTGGGCATAAAGATTATGTTCTAACTCTTGAGGCCGGGTGTTCTACAGAAAATCTAAAATTTGAGGGTATAACAGTTACTGGAACTATGAATGGGCATTGCGAGTTTAAAGACTGCATATTAACAGATTTAGTTGGCCTAGACGGGGATGTGGACAACTGCACATTTGACGGGGCTATATCTATATCCACTAGCGGTAACGTACATATGTCAAGATGTAGGTCTTTTACTCAGAATCCAGTACAGATAGATGTAGGAACAGGTACTATTAATGCTGGTAATATGATAGGTATGTTTCAACTTAATAATAAAACAGGTAACAACGAATGTAATATGCATTTCGATTTTGGATATATAATAGTATCGAATACAAATATATCCGGAAATATTTTTCTTGTTGGTAATGGTATATTAGGTTCGAATATGGCCGGCGGCACTATCGTTAATAATAACATGGCATACCCCACAAATAACCCAAACTGGGATACGGTCTGGATAGATACTGTAAACGGAGTAACCGGGCAAGAATATCCAAAAGGGTCCGCAGTTCAACCTGTATCTAATTTGGTTGACGCTGTTGCTATTGCTCAAGCGAATAATATCGATAAATATTCTGTGACGGGAGAAATTGTTCTTGACCGTCCATTTGTAGGGGTCAAATTTTTAGGGCCAAGGTCAATTAATGATACTATAATCGACCTAAATAACCAAGAAATCGATGCTATTATTTTTGAGAATTGCGTGGTTAGTGGTAGAGAAAATGCGATTCAGCATTTCCGAGGTGGGGATTGGGCGCGTCTAGTTAAAGTACAATTTAATAATGTTTACTTAAAAAATATAGAAGACTTGCAAGGTATAGCATCACATTGTCAGCTTGAAGGAACAACATTAATGAAACCTGGCGGTTGGTTCAGTGGAATTGAAATCGTTGTTGAAGGTGATAATACTACAATCGATATGCGAAGTACATCAGGAACAACTGTTTCAATGGATATGAATTCTGGTTGGGCTCAGTTTCTTAACTCTACGTCTGGTTGCCTCATTGAGTTGAACGTGAAGGGTGGCGAAGTTGATTTTTCTGATATATCAAATATAGGGGGTAACTATTATCTTGAAGGTGTAGGTAATCTATATGGTAACGATAATATGACATTGATAGAGAATCATTTTATATGGGACGACCCTATAAGTTATCACACTGTTACTGGTTCTACTGGTTATGCTCTCGGTAACATGAGCGCAGGTTCTGACCCAATCGCAATCGCAGATGCCGTTAGAACAAACTTGGCTGCGGAATTGGCTCGTATCAACACTTACTTGACCCCTACACAAGAAGTCATGCTAGTAGAGATGTATACATTGTTCGGTTTAGACCCAACTAAACCTCTGACTGTTGAACTCGCAGAGAGAAGAGCTGGAGCAATCCGTCAATCTATCGCAACTGACCCAAGTGAAACTACTGTGGTCACAAGGATATAAATAACAATGAGCATTAAACCTAGAGCATTAGCAGTAGACGGGGTAGGTTACAAACCATATGTTCTTGCGATGCTAGGGTTTGGTAGTATCGGAATTGAGATTATTGTTTCTCCTGCCCCGTCTGGACATACTACTGGGGCGCCACCAAGACGCAGAAAAGGCGAACAGAAACCTCAGACAATCACGTTTAAGGTTACATATAAAGACACAAATGTTGTCAAGTCATACACTATCAAGAAGCAGTTACCAGTTCGCTTCTTGATTAAGTTGTTGAGCATATTGAAGTTGCCTATGAAGATATTTGTCGGTGCTAAGGAGAAATAAGAGATGGAACTTTTACTGAACGAAAATAATGCAGTCGCATTCGAGCTTACGATTGAAGGTACAAACTCAAAGGTGCATGACATTCGCTTGATGTTTGATTTACCTCAATGCGCTATGGCTTTCAAAGGAACGTACAAGAATGGTGTGGTTGAATTTGAAATCCCGAACTTGTCGAATGTCATTCAAGAAGGCTCATACAAGTACAAGCTAGAAGTGATTATCGATGAACATTACTTCATTCCTATCGATGGTAATGCTACATTCAAGAAGCCAGTCAGAGTTTCTTCGAAGCTCGTTTCAGAGAAGAAAGTTGTCAAAGGTATTACAGTTGAATCGAAAGTGATTGAAGTTCAGAAACCATCATTCGTTCCACCTGTAGTTGCCCCAGTAACAGTTGGTACGGTAGAAGATATCTTTGAAGAAGAAACAGACTCAGTAGAGATTCAGCAACATGTTACACAGAAAGACCCAAAGAACACAGAGTTTATGACAAAGATTCGTGGAATTCTGAATAAGAAGTAGGAGATTAAATGAACCCACTGATAATTACACACCCCTATGTTTCAAATAAAGCGGATGGGGTTGATACTAATAAAGTAAAACCTTCAAACTGGAATGCTATACATTCTATATCTGGTATAGATGGGATAAACTTCTTGACTGATACAGAATTCACAGCACTTGTCTCTGGTGGGTCGGGTGATACTTATCATACTCATAATCACAACTCATCTTCAAATATTCAGGGTGGTTCTGGTGATGAATTCTATCATTTGAATTTACCCGAATTGAATGCAGTACAAACAATCACGACTGGTAGCTCTGCTGGTAATGATTATCATACCCATACGCCGAACGACCACAATGCTCTTGATGGAATTCAGGGAGGTTCTTTAAGTGGTAGCGAGTTTTATCACCAAACTCTATCTCAGAATTTTCTAGCAGAAAAATCTTACGGTGAGCTATATGAGAATAGTGCTGGCACATCTATTAATATAGTCAGTGCTGGAACGTATTATAAATGGTCTAGTGCTTCTGTTGGTGTAACAAAGGGTTCGAGTTATGTTGTTGGTAGTAGCGCAACAGACGATTTAACAATCGGTTCATTGGGTGCAGGTACTTATAAAGTTTCATATGATACATCGATAGAATTACAAGAAAATTCGTGTATTGCTGGAGCTATATTTAAAAATGATACGAAACTTGTCAATACTGAAATAAGACAAACATCATCATCTGCTCCTGTAATTGTAGCAAGTTCACTTCTGGTAACTACAGGAACACCAATAAGCGGCACTATCGCTGATATTCAGACATTTAATGGAATTTTTTATGAAGTAGCTGAAGTGACTGGAGTTCCGGGATTTGAAATTGAGTTGTCTTTTATTGATACTGAAAAGAAAGCAAGCATCTTCGAATTTATCGGTAGATATAATGGTTCCGCAATTCATATCGTAAAGATAAGAGCATTTAATGTCACGTCCCAGACATGGGTAGATGTGTCATCAGAAACAGACGATTTACCGTCATATGAATATCTTGATTATGTAAAAAGATTTAAGATAATTCCAGCTATAGCGGATTTTTATGATACTTCTGGAACAATAAAAATAATGATTATTCATAATACCAGCGGTACCGCTGGTCATGAATTTTATATTGATAGAGCCGCTATGGTAAGAGATGTCACAGCAGTCCAGCTTCACGGTAGTGGATTGATTTCTCTCGTAGAAAATGATAAAATTGACTTGAGATTTACATGTCCTATAAATGGGAAAACTATCACAGTAAGAACAGCTAACATTAATATAACAAGAATTGGATAAAATGATGATTAATGAAGAAAGCAGGGTAATGATGTATCCTCATACCCTTAAAAGAGTTGGTAGTGAAGTTATGATGGTAGCTAGAAATTGGTTCGATTTCTTTGAGATAGACCAATTAAAATACTTGAAGAATTTTCAATCACCCGACCAACCCGCAAAAGAGATTCCAGTTTTGACGAAACCGACTGGTGACAGACCAGCAGAACAATATCTATGCAGAATGGTCGACGGCCATATTGTTATGGATAGTACATTGACACCGAGAACGATTATGATTGTTGCTGGAAAGATGTGGGAGATTCTTGTATGATTCTCGATTTCCCAGTATATCAATTTATCATCGGAGCTTCTGAAATTTTACTATTGACTTTTATGTTTCTTATGATAGAATAGGCTTCTATTAAGGAGAAACATTTTATGAAGCTCTATCTCGATTACGACAACGTACTTGTTGACCTTGTGTCACCTTGGCTCGACTGGATTAAAGACCACCATCGTTACAAAATCAAATCAACTGACATACTTCATTGGAACTGGCTTGAGCAGACATATGGCCAAGAAATCAATGAATTCTGGAAGACAGAGGGCGTCTATTTCGATAAAGTATCCCCTCTACCTGGAGCAGTCTTCTTTGTAGATGCTCTGAGAAAAATATTTAACGAGGAAGATATCTTCATCATATCAGCTTCTCACGATACTATGATATGGGAGAAAGAAAAACATGCCAAACATTACTTCAATATTCCAGCTCATCGATTCTTACACAAACACGATAAGTACCGTTGGACATCAGATGGTATTCTCGTGGATGACTCAGTTAGCAATATATCCAATCACGTTGCCTATAACAACCTCCCAGGTTTCTTGTTCAATTACAGAAACTCATACGGATGGAGCAAACTCTATAACCCTATGAAGAATCTGTACGCTGTTCAAGATTACGGAACTTTACTCGAAATGATTTGTAGCCCATCTGTAAAAATGTACTTCAAGGAGAACTAATGAATTGTTGGGATTATCAAAAATGTAAACCCGTGAACAAAGACAATTGCCCAGCTTTCCTTCAGAACAAAGGACTCGATTGCTGGAAAGTTACAGGGACTATGTGCAAGGGTGTTGAGCAGGGAACAAAAGCGCAGAAAATAGCATTTTGTTCAGCTTGCAACTTCTATAACACATACGCCCACAAGTTCTAGGAGAAGAAATGAAGTATCTCAAATACATGTGGTATGTACTCCGACACAAGTTCTATGTTGGAGTTTTCTGTTTCAGAATGGGACTAATTACAAAGAGAATACGAAGAAGTGGTATATTGCTCACAAGAGTATCATCCAACTCAATGGTTTCACTCGTATGCTAGTTGAAATAGAGTTGGGCGTATAAAAGATTTTTCTTGACTTTTGATGTAAATCTGTTAAACTGTACCCATGATAACTCTCGACCGATTAAATAGATATGTTGACCAGGGGCTTTTGTCTCGCAAGGATAAGGATAACTTATCCATTTTTTGCTATACCCCCGATGCTCAGTTCGGGAAGAAATGGGATGATGTTACCATTCAAGCTCGTGGCTTGATTATGGATAATGTCACTGGCGCCCTCAAAGCTCTACCTTTCAAGAAGTTCTTCAATCTGAATGAAATGCCTGACACTACTTTCGACAATCTTCCGAATGAGCAACCTGAGATATCAGAGAAGCTAGACGGTTGTTTTTTGAGTAAGACTAAATTGAATCTTTGGAGCGGCGGAACTATAGAGATAGGAAAGATAGTAAGAGATAAATTAAAACCCACTCTAATAGGAATGAACAGGGATGGTAAACTTGTCCCAAGCAAAGTAGTCAATTGGCATAACAACGGAACAAAAAAAGTTTGGCTGTCTATTGAAGTAGACTGTAATGTTATTTCCAACAGTGGAATGGGTTCATATAAAAACATCATACGAGTGACCCCCAATCATAGTATTTTTGTAAATGATAAATATGTCCCCGCATCAGAAATCAGAATAAATGATATCATAACAACATTTGAAGAAACCCCAGATGAATGGGTGGAACATCTTATAAAGAAAAGAAAAGATGCAAAAGTCATAAGTGTAAAAATGACACCCGAAAATGATTCCCATTTCGGCTCTGGAAAAGTTGGGTTTGATATAACTACAGAGACTAATAATTATTTCTGCAAAGGAATTTTAGTTCATAATTCCTTGGGAATTTCATATCGAGATAACGACCAGAAGATTATGTGGTCGACTAAGGGTTCATTCGACTCAGACCAAGCACATGAAGCGAATCGCATGTGGTATGAAAAGTATAAACATCTTGACTCAGAGATTCCTGTCAATCTGACTCTCTTGATGGAGATTATCTGCCCAGCATCCAAGATTGTAGTTGGCTACGACTTCGAGGACTTGGTACTGCTCGGCGTAAACGACATGTATTCTTTCAAGGAGTTCTCTTACGAAGAGACTGTAGAGTTCGCTAAGAAGTACGGGTTGCGCTCTTGTGGAGTTTACAGACGAACCATCGACTCTATCATTGCAGAGCAGGATAAAGACTACGATAACACTGAGGGGTATGTTTTGCACTACTCCAACGGGTTGCGGGTAAAAATCAAGAACAAGATGTATCTCAAGTATCACCGACTTGTTTCTCAGTTCACGAACAAGAACGTCTGGGAACTTATGCGGAACGGAGAGTTCGAAACTTTCCTCATCGATTGTCCGGAAGAGTATCGTGATGAGGTCGAGAAACTTGCTGTAGATATAAAAGTGGCGCATGAGCGTATGGTCGAAGATTGCACTAAGGCTTTTCAGTCTATCCCGAATTATGGCGATGATAAGTCTTTTGCATTGCACGTTCAAGCGAATCATCAGAAGATTTCTGGTATCATGTATTCGATGCGAAAAGGTCGTATGGAAGCAGTCAATAAAATAATCTTTAATATGATAAAGGAGGAGTTGGGAATATGAAATTTGGTGGAACGGTCAAAAAATTTGAAAAACGAGTAAAGTTCGCTATGAAAAAGATAAAAAGATTACCGAATGGATTTCCGGTAACGTATCAGTCTAGCCCAGGTGAAGAGTCTTATCGGCGCAAATGGGCAAAAGAGAGAGGGATTTCTTTCGCTCATTCAAGCGGCCGCGAAGATAATCGCGGATTACTGTGAAGCTCAACTTAAAAAACGAGGAGGCAAGAAATAAATGTTGAAGATAGATGCAAATTCATGGCACTTCAGGTTATATGCGTATTATCAGTTGTGCTACCATCGCTGTCATATGGAATCAGAATGGGACCGCAGGAATATCACCAGCAATCTCAATCTCTGCAAATACTTCTGGTCTGTTGTCGGTGCTCTTATAGCGTTCGCATGGTTCTATGCAGTTCAGCGTCCTTTAGCATGGACAATGGGAATGAGATACAGCAAAGACTACTGTAACAATCCAGATTTGAAATACCCGCGCCAAGCTTTCTATACAGGTATTGCATTATTGTGTTGCATAATCGGTTTACCTATGATACATTTCAATGAAGGACTTGCCGCGCTGTCAGAAATAACGATTATGATTTCTCTTGTCATGTTCACTATTTGGACAGGATACGAGTTAATGGACAGATACGGTGACAAGATAGCTGATTCAAAGGCGAGTTCTTTCTATACAGTAGCGAAAGAATACCTGAGTGCAAAGAAATCAAATGTATGTCCATCAATCGAAGTAATGAATCTTCCAGTTGGAGAATCAGAAAGCGAGTAAAATTTGCAAATATTATTTGGTCGCATTAAAGAGTTCGCAAGAAAATCAGAGTATCTAGGGAAGATAGACCGTTGTGATTCAAGGGAAGAGATTGAAAATCTCAATAAGGAGTATAATCTCACTATCGACCGCTGTAAAGGACGATTTGATGTTAAGCCCAGCTTCAATTTTCCCCATAGCTCATCGCAGATTGGGCAGATTGAATTGGGAGAAGGGGAAAATTCGGTAACGAGAATACTCAATGATACATGTGGTTACACGATTACGGACGCCCTGAGAAAGTATAATACCAGCCAAAACACAGACGATGAAGCTGGCTGGTTCAGACCTGATTGGGGCACACCTCTGTTAGACAACTTGAAATCTCTGCTTCATGAGTACAAGCAGAAACGCACAGCGTATGAAGCTGAATTGATTACGTTTTCTTCAAGAGCAGAAACAGCAGAAGAAGCACTCGAACAATATAGTATCCTCGACAAAGATGTGATTGGATGGACCCACGCTGGGGGAAACAGTATTTGGGCTGTCAAAAAGAAGAAGTTGACGGACGATGATGAAGTAATTCAAGCACTTGTGGTTACAATGGAAACCATCATCTATATTCGTGACCAAGAAAACCAAGAAAACCCATTTGAATTTTTCTTGCGATTTAATTAAAATAGTTCTTGACAGAACCAGCTTTCGATGATATAGTATTATTACATTGAGATGAAAAGAAATTAAATCGAAAGAAAACATAGGAGAAATCAATGACCCCAGCCAACGAAAAATACTACACCATCGACCATGAACCAGTGCAGGCAAGACAGCGTTACGGCTACGATGAAGTAGTAGCAATTCAGAACAAAGTAGCAAACGACAGAGAACTTGCAATCGAACTCGGAAGAACAATCAAAGCAATCGAAGCAAAAAGACAGAACATCAAGAAGTCTGGCGAATACAGGGAATTCGGAAGCATCCCGAAGATGAACATGAGAGCAGGGTTTATCTCGGAAGAAGAATTCAACGCAATGTGTGAGAACGACTAAGGAGAAAACATGGCGAATATAAGCATGTGGGTACCTGCATCAAAAAGAATCAACATCAGCGCAATAACAGAGGACGTACTTTGCATCGAAGCAACGGTCACAATCGAACAGCTTGACGCAATGATAAAGAATCTTCAAATGCAGAAGTTGATAGCCGTGAGATTGATGATTTTGCCATCGAACCCATGAAGAAAGCTACAGCATTAGATATAATGATGGCTAATGCCCCTATCTGTGCTTTCGACTAAAAAGGAGAACAAATGCAGACGTTCATAAACTATAACATTCTCATCACCGGGATTTTCCTGCTCATCTTCTCACAGATTGTTGATGCATCAAGCAACATTCA
>Ga0334722_10001898_pt1 | contig 24716 bp, 22 predicted proteins | sample C3_bottom_MG_FD_207210 | JGI IMG/M metagenome (GOLD analysis project Ga0334722, IMG submission 207210) | Sediment microbial communities from Yellowstone Lake, YNP, Wyoming, USA - C3_bottom | ecosystem: Environmental > Aquatic > Freshwater > Lake > Sediment | place: USA: Wyoming | collected... | reverse complement strand
AGACGTCGTCCGGCTTTGGTGAAGGCTTTGTTCGGCAGCGCTTCGGCCAAGGTCCGGGCCCTTTCGATGGCATCCTCGGGTGTCTTGATGACTTCGTCTTGTCCGACAAGGCTGAACAAACGCATTAACCCGATGTTGCCCAAATTGTCCAGGATGTCGGCGTCGCGAAGATAGACGGCCTCGTCACTGTGGCCGGGCTCTGAATAATACATGTGGGACTCGATAGCGTCGAGGATTTTGGGAACCTTGTGTGGCGAGAAACACATTTTCTGCAGTAGGCTGGCAGCAATCCCCTTGGAACGGAGAGCATGGTCGACGTTGGGCAAGGCATAGGCTGGATATTTGCCGATGTCATGCAACATGGCGGCGATAAATAGGATATCGTCATCGAGAGTCAAGTGTTGTGACAGTTCTTTCGCCATGTGGTATACTCTGAGACAATGGCGCAAGCCCAAAGCTGGATGCGCCCCGGCTTTTTCCACTAGTTGACTTAGTTCTTGGCGGTAGGGCATTAGTCATACCTCCTCAAATTTTGCGCACTAGACTCTTCCCAGGAGGAAAACCTCCCTCGGGAGCGAATTATACTTTTAACTAGTAATACGCGATCAAAAAGGGAATGTCCTGCCATAAAATGGGAAAAACATTCGTCATAAAGCATAAGTTCCTATAGCAATCGGCTATTGTTCTCGTTGCACCTTGGGAGTAAGGCACTATTGTTCCAAATACTGCTGAAATGCGTCAAGAAGATTGATTATTTTTTATGGAGTGACTTTCCATGAATACAGCGGATGTTTATGGGAGCTTTGCGCAAGCTCTTTTCTTTTCGGGAACCGTAACTATCCCTAAGTACTTATTGCTCCACTATGCGGATATTGGTCTCAGCGACCAAGAGTTGATGCTTGTCTTGCATATCTTGAGCGAATTGGACAGTGATCCTTATCCGCCGGCCAGTTTGCTCAGCGAAAGAATGCATACTACCACGGCGGTGATCGAAGGTGTCCTCGGACAGCTCATCGAGCGCAGACTGCTCAGTGTCGAGCGGCACTGGGACCCGGAACGCCAGGCATGGCGCCATTCTTATAGCATGGTAGGCTTAATCAATGAACTGGCCGAGCGCTGGGCCATCGAACAATTTCGCCAATTGGAGGCCGATAAGGCCCAGCAAGAGAAAACGAATTTGGTCAGGAGCACTCCTGTTGCCAAGCCGGAGACTAAGAGCCTTCTCCGAACATTTGAGAATGAATTGGGCAGGGCGTTGTCGGAGATGGAATCAGAATATATTAAACGTTGGCTTGATGCCAATTATGCACCTGAGTTGATCATCGAAGCTTTACGACGGAGCGTTAGTGTCGGAGTTCGTACTTTCCGATATATTGACTCAATATTGCGGGAATGGGACAAAAAAGGTTTGCGGACGCTCACCGAGGTTGAGGCTGATGATGCCTACTTCCACGATAGGAAAGCTCGCCAGACGGGAAACAAGTCCCGGCGCAAAGTTACCGCGGACAAATACGAAGATTTTTACCTCTAAATACGCACCGATGCGCACTGCGGTCTGCAGAGGCTTGCCGGCGAAGTTGAGGTGCGAATGGGGAGATTGAACAATGAAAAGCATCAAAGAAATTGTGGGTCAGGGTCTGGGTTTGACGCCTAGCCCGGGTCAACGCTCATCTGGTATAAGTGGTTTGGGCGCCCCCGCTGAGATCGCGGAAGCGGCTTGTCCGTACTGCCATGGCCGTGGCATCGTGTTCGACGGTGAAGATCAAGTGGCGAGACCTTGTGTGTGCATGCGTGAGCAGAAGCTCGCGAACCAGTTTCGCTTTGCCCGGATGGCCAAAAGTCTGCGGGATTGCCGTCTGGAGAATTTCAGTCTGCGTTATTATACCGACGGCTCCGCAGAGAAAGCCACGCATTTGGAAAATGCTCAAAAAGCTCTTAAGGCGGCGGAGGAATTTCTCGAACGCTGCCGGTCAAAGCCGCAGGGTTTAGGATTGCTCTTTACGGGACCTGTGGGATCAGGCAAGACATTTTTGGCGGCGGCCATCACCAATGGGTTGATTGAACAGGGAATTCAAGTACTGTTCCTTGTAGTGCCAGACTTGTTGGACGAGCTTAGAGCTACTTATGACAAACGTTCGGAGACCATGGAGATCGATTTGCTGGATACGGCTCGAAGTGTTCCGGTTCTGGTTTTAGACGATTTGGGTGCGCACAACTATACTGAATGGACGCGCAATCGGCTCTACTCGATCATCAACTATCGCTTGAATGAAGAGTTGCCGACAATCGTGACCACGAACCTGACTTTGCAGGAACTCGAGGAGCATTTGGGCCAGCGCACCTCGTCTCGCTTGGTCCAGATGACGCGGGTTTTTCGTCTTACTTGCGAGCTTGACATCCGGTTGTGCCGTTATCAAGAGCGTGAGGGGCGAAAATAGGTATTTACCGGGCTTCTCGGGCCTGGTTGGGAAAACAGGCAAAAAGCGTCTGGAAATTTTCAATCCTATGCATGTCCTGGGCGGGCGTGCATAGGATTTTTTAGGAGATGCTCAGGCAATCCGAGGGGGAGGTGCAGGCTATGGCCAAAATTATTGCAGTAAATCGTAAGTACTTAACACTTGCAGTCACCATGGTTCTGGCAATCGTTTTGGGTTTCGCCGCCTTTTCGCTATGGCGGACCGCCCACACCAGTGCAAGCAAAGACACTGTCCCGGAAATCCGCATGCTTAGTTTGGCAGTTGAACCAGCTTCCTTTACCAAAGATCTTACGTATGGCAGCGTGACTTTGAAAAATGCGCAAGTCATTCCCGCTCGCACATTTGACCTAATTGCCACTATCCAAAATTCGACTGCCCAGAAGATGACCAATGTCCCTGTTGAACTAACGGTTGGTCTCGTCGGTGATGATCGACAAAAATGGACCCAGCCGGCGACTCTCCAGGTTCTGAATCCTGGCCAGACTGTTCGAGTGACCTTTCGGGGAGTGAAAGCTCTCGGTGATGCTCAAGGCAAGAGCGCTGCGGCCGGGCAACACAACATGACTTTGCGGATCAAGCCTAACCCTGAGGGAGGCGTCAATCAAGCCACCGAAGCTACCTTCCGCTTCGTGGTTGACTCAAGCGCCAAGCCGCCAGCCAAGCAATAGTCTTTAGAAAAACATTAATGACTTAGGATTTCGGATGGGCCATGGAGTCTGTGTTCCGTGGCCTACTTGTTTCTCCTAGGTTTTGTCTACTTGTTTCTCCTTAGTTTTTCGGTTATGCTTCCTAGGAAAGAATGGCGTTGGATAGCCAGAAAGGTTCATAAATGTTTCTTTCCGCGGGGGTGGGTTATAATAAGCGGTGAGGTGACAAATCGATGGAGATCTTAGTTGACCTACATACACACACCGTTGCGAGTGGGCATGCTTACAGCACCCTGAGTGAAAATGCGCAGGCAGCTGCCGGGAGAGGGATTAAACTCCTGGGCATGACCGATCATGGGCCGAGCATGCCGGGTGCACCTCACCTCTATCATTTCGGCAACTTGTCCATTGTACCTGAGGACCTGTTTGGGGTCAGGGTTGTTCCTGGTGTTGAGGCGAACATCACCAGTCATGAGGGAGAGTTAGATCTTCCTCTGCGGTATTTGGACAAACTTCCTTTGGTTCTGGTAGGCCTGCATGTGGTTTGTTATCCTGGGGGCAACTGTGAGCAGAATACCAGGGCTTATCTGAAAGCAATGGCGAATCCATTTACAGATATGATGGTCCATCCGGGGCGCCCAGAGTTCGAACTCGACTTGGAACGGATTGCCTATGCATCGGCTGAACTTTGGGTACCGGTAGAGATCAACAATAGTTCCCTGGCACCGGAAACAGGACGTGCATGGGACAACTGCCGCAGATTTGCCAGGGCGGCTGCGCAGTATGGTGGCCCGGTAATTTTGGGAAGCGATGCTCATTTCTGGGACAGGGTTGGAGAGTTTAGTCTGGCTCTCGAGTTAGTGGCGGAGGCTGGCATTAAGGAGCACCAGATTCTGAACACTTCGCCAGAGTCTGTTCTGAGATACCTGGGAAAGCGTCATGCTGATCGTCCGAAAATCAGTTAATGGGTAGCGCTCCTTCCTGCAAGACCATATTCTGGAATAGGAAGGGGGGCTGTGCCATGGCCGCTTACGGGTCAGGCGTAGGGGTAGCTGAGTCCGGTGCAAGCCCTTGTCAGCCGCACATCAATCTGGTCAATCCCGGCACCCAACCTCTCAATTTGGGATTGGTGGTTTTTGGTCCAATAAGCTCGATTCCGGGAAGTGCGTCGCTATTTTATTTGCAGCCGCTGCTCACCGGCCGCGTATGGGCAGCTGAGGCGGTATTGTTAGGTGCCCAGATTTTTTTGTTTCTGGCAAATTTGCTCTTTGGTCTTGAAACCGTTCCCGTACATCGTCTCGACACCGCCGGCAGGATAGGGACTATCCGGATGTCAGCTGGCGATTTACAGGATTTTTTGTACGCAATTGCTCGTGGAGCAGCCAACAGCGCAGCTTTTGCTGGTACGGGCCCGGCGGTCGGCGAGAAAACAGTCGAGTTTGTGACGGTGGAAAGCTCCGAAACGCCGACCGTAGTCGGGCTGGCTTTATATGGTCCGTTTACGGATCAGCCCTACGCCCCATATGTCTTTTTTACGGTTCCGGTTTTTACCTTGCCAGGGTCGCGAGGAGCGCTACCGATCCTGATTCTGGAGACACTAGCCACCATCTTTATTCGGGCTGTGGTTCCACCGCAGACTACTGGCGCTAAACCTATGTCTGAGCGGCTGAACAAAGGTTCTGTGCAGTTTTCACCGGAAGATCTTATTAGTTTGCTGAAACGTTTCGGCAAGCATTTTGCTACGTGAGCACTGGGCGGGCAGCGAAAAATCTAGATTTTTTACGGCCAACAGGCAGGAACAATCCCGGAGATGAGCGAAATTATTAGTAATTTATAGAATCTTGAAAAACCGAAAAGAGCCCACTCGGCACAGAATATGAGGTGAGGCATTTGGGGCGAAAAGTGAGGGTTGGAATTATCGGCGCGGGCAAGGGTGGTTCTTCCGTTTACAAGACCTTGCGCACAATTGAGCATGTAGAAATTGCCGTTGTTTGCGATGTGAACGAGGGTGCACCCGGTATGGAACTGGCCAGGCGTGACGGGGTGAAGACAAGTGCCAGTGTCGAAGAGTTTTGCCATACAGACGATCTCGATGTCATCATTGAGGCCACCGGCCTGCCTGAAGTCCAGATGGAAATTGCCCGCATCAAGGATGTTCACACAGCTGTAATGGAGGCCGAAGGTGCTAACTTGATGATGCACATTATCGAGGAGAAGGAACAGCTGTCGGAAATGAAACGCTTGAAAGGTGAGCTTGACGCAATTCTGAATTCCGTGCAGGAGGCCATAGAGGTAGCCAGTATTGATGGGACGATCAAGTATGTCAATCCTTCGTTCAGTCGCGTCACTGGAGTACCGGCTGCCCAACGGATCGGTCAGAACATTTTCCAGGTTTCACCCCACGGTGCTCTGGCCCGTTGCCTGCGCACCCATGATCCGGTATTGGCCCACCGCTGTCGTGTCGGTGGAAGCGAGGTTGAAGTGATATCGAATTCTGCGCCGATTATCGTTGACGGTCAGATGGTTGGATCAGTAGTGGTGTTCCAGCCCCTTACGGATATCTTCAAGCTGATGGAGCAATTAAGAGCCTCCAATCAAGTGATCAGCGATCTTCAGACCCGCATCAATCAGATTTCGACTAGCTCCTACTCTTTCGAGGATATTATCGGAAGTCATCCGGAATTTGAGCAGGCCTTGGATCTGGCGCGCAAGGCGGCGCGCAGCAATTCCACCGTCTTGATTACAGGTGAGAGCGGCACCGGCAAGGAGTTGTTTGCTCACGCTATCCATAGTGCAAGTTTGCGGCGGGACAAGCCGTTTATCAAGATCAACTGTGCCGCTATTCCAGAGACCTTGTTGGAGAGCGAGTTTTTTGGCCACGAAAAAGGCGCTTTTACAGGGGCGTTGAAGACCAAACTGGGCAAGATGGAGTTAGCTAACAGTGGGACTATCTTTCTGGATGAAATTGGGGACATGAACTTGCACCTGCAAGCAAAACTCTTGCGCGTTCTCCAGGACATGGAGATTGAGCGTGTTGGTGGTACACAGACAATTAAAGTTGATGTCCGGGTTATCGCTGCTAGCAATCGCAATTTGCGTGAGATGGTCCGCGCCGGGGACTTTCGCGAGGATCTGTTCTACCGGCTTAATGTGGTGGAATTGCGTCTTCCCCCTTTGCGCAAACACAAAGAGGATATTCCTGCCTATGCCCGTTCGGTGGTTGCTAAATTCAACCGCAAGTTTGGCAAGAGAGTCACAGGACTTACTCCACAAGCAGAGACATTATTGATGTCTTACCACTGGCCAGGCAACGTGCGGGAATTGCAAAACGTCATCGAACGGGCCATGGTCACGGTAGATGAAGACATAATCACGCACAAGCACTTGCTGAATTTGGTCGAAGTGCCAGGAACGGTTGATGACAGAGAGTTAAGCGAATTGGTGCCTTTGGACGAAATGGAAAGGCGAATGATCCGTTTGGCTTTGCAGCGTTATGGTGATTCCGTTGAAGGGAAAAAGAAGGCGGCTCAAGCATTGAATATTTCGTTGGCAACTTTATACAACAAGCTCAAGACCTTATAGTTCTAATTTTCGATAAACCGGCCGAAATTTCTAGAATATAGAAAGATATGCGACTAGGCGCGGAACAATGTGCTTTCGGCGTCTAGTTTTTTTATCTTGTCATGATGGTCACAAGGTACGTGTACGACTAATTTGGACGTATTCAGGGCAGGCTTCACCTGGAATCAGAACATTCTCGGGGATGACAGGCCATGTGGCACACAACTTGCAAAAGGATGGAAAGCAGGAGGGGTTAGTACTTACGAGAGGAGAGAGCTAATGAGTACCATGACAGCGGACCGTTACCATTTTCTGATCCGAAGGGTCCATTCATTGATGGGATTGCTCCCAATTGGTATTTTCTTTGTTTTTCACATGTTCCTGAACCTTAGTGCGCGCAGCGGAGCGGCGGTCTACGACAACGTGATTGGAACTATGCGGGAACTGCCAGGACTAATCATTGTAGAGGTTGTCGTCATTTTCCTCCCGATCGCCTTTCACGCCATCTATGGTTGCTGGGTAGTGTATGGCGGCCAAAGCAATATCTTGCGCTACGTTTATGTCCGCAATTGGTTCTACCTTATCCAGAGGATTTCGGGAATATATGTGTTCGCCTTCGTATTAATCCATGTTTGGATGCTGCGCTTCGGGGATGTCAGTTTTGCAGCCATGCAGCATATCCTCAATAATCCCTTGGGTTTCTTATTTTACGCTTGGGGAGTCGTGCTGGCAGGGTTTCATTTTGCCAACGGCCTCTGGGCTTTTGCCATCACTTGGGGGTTGACTATCGGCCCGCACTCCCAGAAGGTTTGGGCTTACGTCTGTGGCCTGTTGTTCTTGGCCATTGCAGTTATCGGTTTACTTGATCTGCAGGCATTTTTGAAATAGGGGGGGATTGGGCTATGGGCAAAATAATTATTGTTGGGGGTGGACTGGCCGGCTTGATGGCAACGGTCAAGGTTGCCGAGGCAGGGGGTTCGGTTGAATTGTTTTCTTTGGTACCGGTAAAGCGTTCCCACTCAGTGTGTGCCCAGGGCGGCATCAATGGAGCGGTAAATACGAAAGGTGAAGGGGATTCGCCTTGGGAACATTTTGACGATACCATTTACGGTGGCGATTTCCTGGCCAACCAGCCTCCGGTTAAGGCCATGTGTGAGGCGGCACCAGGGATCATCCACCTGATGGATCGCATGGGAGTGATGTTCAACCGTACGCCTGAAGGTTTGCTTGATTTCCGGCGCTTCGGCGGTACCAAGCGTCATAGGACAGCCTTTGCGGGAGCTACTACTGGGCAACAATTGCTTTATGCCTTGGATGAGCAGGTTCGCCGCTTTGAGGTCAAGGGGCTGGTCAAGAAATACGAGAATTGGGAAATGCTGTCGGCAGTCATTGAAGCAGGAACCTGTCGCGGAATTGTGGCTCAAAACCTCAAGGATATGAGCATTCATGCCTTTGCGGCTGATGCTGTGATTGTAGCCACCGGCGGCTTAGGCTTAATTTTTGGCAAGAGCACAAATTCCGTTATTAATACAGGTTCAGCTGCCTCAGCGTTGTATCAGCAAGGAGCAAAATATGCCAACGGTGAGTTTATTCAGATTCATCCGACAGCTATTCCCGGAGAGGACAAATTACGCTTGATGTCTGAGTCCGCTAGGGGTGAAGGCGCCAGGATCTGGACCTACAAGGACGGCAAGCCGTGGTATTTTTTAGAAGAGTGGTACCCGGCTTATGGCAATCTAGTACCGCGCGATGTTGCCACACGAGCTATCTACACGGTCGTATTCGATATGGGGTTAGGTGTGAATGGAGAGAACATGGTCTATCTAGACCTTTCGCATCTCGATCCGCACCAATTGGAAGTGAAACTCGGTGGAATACTGGAGATATACGAAAAATTCGTTGGCGATGACCCGAAAAGAGTGCCGATGCGGATATTCCCGGCGGTGCACTATTCCATGGGAGGTCTCTGGGTGGATTATAACCAGATGACGAACATTCACGGTCTGTTTGCAGCCGGGGAATGCGAGTACCAGTACCATGGGGCTAACCGACTCGGGGCCAACTCCCTTGTATCGGCAATCTACGGCGGCATGGTTGCCGGACCGAAAGCCTTGGAATATGTCCAGGCTAACCAGATCCAGACGCCTTCAGGTTTAGAACCGGTTTTTAGTGCAGAAAAGAGACGGCAGGAAGAGCAGTGGACGGCTATTATGAACATGCGCGGACCGGAAAATGTTTATCATCTCCATCAGGAGCTCGGCGAAATCATGACCCAGAACGTAACCGTAATCCGGTACAATGCTAAGCTGGCTGAGACGGACAGGAAATTGCAGGAGCTGCTCAAGCGCTGGCATGACATCGGCTTAAGGGATGTCTCTACCTGGGCGAACCAGGAAGCGCAATTTATCCGGCAACTCCGCAACATGCTGGAATTGGCCCGCGTGATCACTTTGGGCGCCTTGAATCGTAATGAGAGCCGTGGTGCTCATTACAAACCGGAGTTCCCGGAACGGGACGATGTCAACTGGCTGAAGACCACCTTGGCCACTTGGACACCCGAAGGTCCTGAATTTAGTTACGAACCGGTGGATGTTGGTCTTATCCCTCCGCGTGCGCGCCGTTACGATGTAGACAAATAGACATTTAAGGAGGGGATCTGTATGGGGGAACCAAGAACCATTCATTTGCGCATTCGGCGGCAGGATGGGCCTGGCAAGCCTGTCCGGTGGGAAGAATTTGATGTGCCCTACAGGCCGAAAATGAACATTATTTCCTGTCTAATGGATATTCAAAAACAACCCATAACGGCTGAAGGCCAGCCCACTACTCCAGTTGTTTGGGAATGCAATTGTCTCGAGGAAGTGTGCGGCGCTTGTACGATGAATATTAACGGTCAGGCCCGCCAAGCTTGTTCAGCTCTCATCGACCAACTCGAGCAACCTATTGTCCTCGAGCCGCTCGCGAAGTTCCCGCTGGTTAGGGATCTAATGGTCGATCGGCACGCCATGTTCGAAAATCTGAAAAAAGTGAGCGCCTGGATTCCCATTGATGGGACGCATGATCTTGGTCCCGGTCCGCGTATGCCGGAAGTTACTCGGGAATGGGCTTATGAACTGTCCAAATGCATGACCTGCGGTTGCTGCATGGAAGCGTGCCCGCAAATTAATGCCCGTTCAAAATTCATCGGACCGGCCGCGATCTCCCAAGCTCGCTTGTTCAATACACATCCCACTGGGGCCATGCATAAACATGAACGTTTGGCTGCTTTGATGGCTGCCGGTGGTATTAGTGACTGCGGCAATGCGCAAAATTGTGTCAGGGCGTGTCCAAAGCAAATCCCGCTGACAACCAGCATCGCTGACATGAACCGGGAGGTCAATAAATTCGCCCTAGACCGATGGCTCAGGCGTTAATCGGAAAACGGGATTAATTGTTGGTTGAACTCTAGCGGAGGTTTTTAGCCTGGAACAGCCGTGTTAGAATGGAAGCGTGGTGTAGGAATACAGCGTTGCGGCAGACTTGCTGCAGAATGGAAAGGAAAGGATGAAGGGTATGAGTACGATTGGCGAAGATTCCCTGGAACTGCACCGGCAAAAAGTTGGAAAGCTGGAAGTGCGCAGCAAAGTCTCGGTGCGCAATTCTCGCGACTTGTCGCTGGCCTATACGCCCGGAGTAGCAGAGGCCAGTAAAGAAATCCATAAAGACAAGGAACAAGTTTATGTCTATACCAATAAAGGGAATTATGTGGCCGTAGTTTCAGATGGGACTGCGGTTCTCGGTTTAGGGAATATTGGGCCAGAAGCGGCCATGCCTGTTATGGAAGGGAAAGCGGTCTTGTTCAAAACATTTGCCGGCGTTGACGCTTTCCCGCTTTGTTTGGCGACTACGGATGTGGACAAGATTGTCGAGACTGTAAGACTCTTGGAACCGACTTTTGGTGGGATTAACCTCGAAGATATCGCCGCGCCCAACTGCTTTGAGGTGGAAGAACGCCTGCAACGTGAGTTGAATATTCCGGTTTTTCATGACGATCAGCACGGCACAGCTATTGTGGTCATGGCCGGGCTTATCAACGCCCTCAAGCTGGTCGGCAAATCTCTTGACAGCATCCGCGTGGTAACCAATGGAGCTGGAGCTGCAGGAGTTGCCATTATTAAACTTTTGATGAGTATGGGCGTTAAGGATGTGATTATGTGCGATCGGCACGGCATCATTTATGAAGGCCGTCCCGAGGGAATGAATGGGAGCAAAGAGGAGATTGCTCGCTTGACCAATAGGCGTGGGTTGAAAGGGACTCTCGGCGACGCTCTGGCCGGTGCGGATGTTTTCATCGGAGTCTCGGCAGCTAACACAGTGACAGTAGATATGGTCAAATCAATGGCGGCAGATGCGATCATCTTCGCCATGGCTAACCCAGTGCCGGAAATTATGCCTGATGCGGCTAGGGAAGCGGGGGCAGCAGTTGTTGGCACGGGACGGTCGGATATGCCGAACCAGGTAAACAATGTCTTGGCCTTTCCGGGAATCTTTCGCGGTGCTCTTGATGTGCGAGCTACGCAGATAAATGATGCCATGAAAATTGCGGCTGCCTATGCCATCGCTGGTTTAATCTCCGATGAGGAACTCAATGCAGAATACGTTATCCCGGCAGCTTTTGATCCAAGGGTAGCTCCTGCAGTAGCGGCAGCAGTGGCCAAAGCGGCAATGGACAGCGGTGTAGCTCGCCTGCGAGTCGATCCTGGAGCAATTGCCCACAAGATCAGGATGTTGAACCCATAACTAGTTCCATTGATGTTGCCCTTGGGTACAGCCGGGAGCAAGTTTAGCTTCCGGCTTGTTGTATTATTGCCAATAAGCAGACGTTTTCGTGATCATAGGACAGTTGCCAAAGTGGTACACTAGTGTTGATTACTATGGAAGTTACTAAGCAAAGGTTGTGGAATTAGGGTGTCGAGGAGACCAGGGATTGCACATGGAGGGCAGCGCAAAATCTCAGTGGGAAGAGAGCATGTCTGCGGCAGGGTTATTGCCGCCGCCCTGATGGGATTGTTCTTAACTGTGGTGGCTGTGCGGCTCATGGATGTTCGCGTACAAAATATTGAGCATGTGGATCGGGGTTTGTTTGCGGTGATAACCGACCATGGGTGCATCAATGTTGCTCCAGAAGACATTATGCGCATCGAAAGAACTTACACTAAGACCGCCATTGCCGGAACACTCGTGGAATTGGACAAGATCTATACAGGCAAAGGCTTTATCTATTTGTCCTCACTCGATAAGTTCGCCGATGTGGGCCGCCAAATGATCAATGCTGTCGATTATACCGGTTTGCCCGTTTGGACTTTACCAGGTATTGATAACGGCGTCAGTTTGACGGAGGTGCGGCGTTACAATTATGCCATCGGGACACCGGAATCCCTAATACCTGTTCTCTTTTTTGTTTTATCTTTGCAATATATCTGCCTGTCGGTCGGGGCGCTGGCCCTTGTGATTTTAATTTTTCCCTTCCGGATCGATCACCGCTTGAGGCGCGCAGGGATACGGTCGGCTGAATTGGAATACCGTGGCAATGAGGATTCCCCTTTGGGTTCAGTAGCCAAGTAAACCGGATTTCGGGGCTAGAGTTGCTTGAAGAAAGCCGGTAGAATAATGTGGTACTTGTTGGTTTGGGGAAGGAAATTGCGCCGATATGGAGAAAAACTTAATATGCTGGTGAGGAGCAATCTGAGCACGAGCTGAGGAGTGGGGAGAGATTGAAACGGATGATGATAGTGACCAGCCAGGCCCAGTTGCTTCGCGACATCAAAGCCGTGCTTCCGGTTGCGCAGTACCAGGCGGTTGCAGTCACAGACAATGGTCTCGAGGCTCTGCGCTTGGTGCACCGTGTCGAACCCGATCTGTTGATCATGGGATGGAGTCTTAAGGGCTTACCTCCGGACAGCTTGCTCGACAATCTTCTTGAGCAACGGCTATGCCCTGTAATGACGATCTTGGCTCAGGATGAGCTGAATTGGTTGCCGGAAGTGGTTAACGCTGGCGCCCATCAGATTCTACTCGCGCCGTGGAGGGCACACGATTTTTTGGCTGCAGTGTTGGTGGCAGAACGAAATTTTTCGCACGACCGAAAGATGGTGGCAGAAATTCGGCTTTTGGAGGACGAACTCACCACACGGCGCCTGGTCTACCGAGCTGTTCTCACTATAATTCAGCAATTCGGTTGGGAGGAGGAGAAGGCCTATGCGGCTCTGCGCAAGAGAGCCATGGAGAAGCGCAAGTCTCTGCGCACTGTGGCGCAGGAAGTAATCAGAAGGGCATGGTTCCCAGAATAAAAAAGCCCTGTGAGAACTAGCTCAGATGGCGAATCCGGCGTGGTTTGCTATTTGAGTCTAGATCCCAGGTACTCCACCAGATCAATTACGCGGCAAGAATAACCCCATTCATTGTCATACCAGACGATGACTTTTACCAGGTTATCGTCCATGACCATTGTTGATAGCCCATCGACGGTGCCGGAGACTGAGGTACCGTTAAAATCAGCTGAGACCAATGGTAAGTCAGTATAAGCTAGGATGCCGCGCAGGGAACCCGATGAGGCAGCTTGCAGGACCGCATTGACATTCTCACGGGATGTTCTCTTTTCGACTTCCACGACTAAGTCGACGACAGACACGTTGGGAGTAGGCACGCGCATGGCAAAACCATTGAGTTTGCCTTTGAGTTCAGGGAGCACGAGGGCTACGGCTTTAGCTGCTCCGGTAGTTGTAGGAATAATCGACATCCCGGCAGCGCGTGCTCGCCGGAAATCTTTGTGCGACTGGTCAAGGATCTGTTGGTCGTTGGTATATGAATGGACTGTGGTCATGAAGCCACGCTTGACGCCAAAAGCTTCGTGGAGAACTTTGACCACAGGTGCCAAGCAGTTGGTTGTACATGAGGCGTTAGAGATGATGTGGTGGCGTTGCGGATCATATTGATGCTCGTTTACACCCATGACAATGGTGACATCCTCTTCCTTGGCTGGGGCTGTTATGACGACTTTCTTTGCGCCGTTAGCCAAATGCTTTCGACAGTCTGAGCCTTTATTGAATTTCCCGCTAGACTCGATCACAATATCTACGCCCAACTCTTCCCAGGGAATGTTGGCCGGATCAGTGTGTGATGTAACTTGGACGAATTTTCCGTCAACGCGAATACCTTTGTCGGCCAGTTCAATAGTAGCGGAGAAAGTACCGTGCACTGAATCGTATTTGAGCAAATGGGGCAAAATTTCACCGGTTGTACGATTGTTGATTGCCACCACTTCGATGTTCGGACGGGCATGAGCAGCACGGAATACATTACGTCCGATGCGGCCAAAGCCATTGATTCCGACGCGCAATGTCATGTCTACAACCACTCCTCACTATGATATGGGTCTCACGATGTTATCTTACCACGATTATAAGTATGACACAATAACTGGATGAGTTCGCTTATGATGCGGTGCTAAGGTTATTGTGATATACTGTTTGTGCCATGGCAAGGCGGTACCGCGTTAGAAAGGTTGGCGCTCTTAACAAGGTTTTGGAGGTGCGGTTATGGTTCAGGTACGCGTGAAATATTTAAGAGGCATGCATTTTCAGGGGGAAGGCAGCGCCCGCGTAGTTACCAATATGGATGCAGCGGTTACCGCTGGTGGCGGAGGTATGGGTACCAGCCCCATGGAGCTAGTGCTAATGGCGATTGCCGGGTGCAGTGGCATGGATGTTGTCTCGATTCTCGGCAAGATGCGAGTAGGGTTTGAACGCTTTGAGATCGAGGTTCAGGGGGAGCGTGCGAGTGAACATCCGCGGATTTTTACTGATGTCGAAGTGGTCTACAAATTTTGGGGAAAAGAACTGCCGGAAGAAAAATTGAGGCGGGCTATTACGCTTTCCATGGACAAGTATTGCAGCGTTGCCAATATGATTGATAAAGCTGCCAACTTGACCTATCGCTTGGACATAAACCCGTCATAGTTGTTAGGCGAGCCAGTCGCCGTCTTGGTTCCAAAAACTTATTCTTCTTAATTCCCATAGGCCACCTTTGGGCAGAGCCACCTGCGACTTCCCGTCTACTGCTGGAGAATGACTATTTAGGCAAATATTGTATGATGGTTGCGGAACCAGTTGCTGTTTGCTATACTTGTCTTTGTGAAAATCTTAAAATACAAGAAACTGGAGTCGAAATATGGGCATATTGCAGTCTTTGGCTACTCTTGTGTTCATCACTTGTATTGGCCTTTATATGTATTATTTTTCCCGCCGCCAACAAAAAGGGGTTGTTGTGCGGCTGTGGATTACTGTAGTCGTTGGCCTTGCCGCAGGGCTGTTAAGCCAAATTTTGGGTGCTGTCCTAGGCAAGGTGCAATGGTCTTCGCCGATCTTTTTGTTTGGCGTCGTCATTTATGTAGTGTTGCTAGGTTTAGCCTGCCGCAAGCTGCTGGAAGTTTTGCCTCGGCGGCGTTGATGACAGCGTCTTGGAGCGGCGGACCCGGCTGGAGCGGATCGATCAGATATGCGTACAGGTCTTTTACTTGAGGACGTCCTTAGCGGTGGGCCATGCAGATGCGAATTGCCGCTAGGGATGGATGCGCCGTTCCCATTAAAGGAGAAGAGAGAACATTATGCGCAAGAAAATCAATTGGAAAATGGTGGTTGTATTCTTGATATTTAATATTCTTTTTGCCATTTTGCTGGCTCCTTTTATTCTTTTTTGGGGACCGTTTCAATCGCTAAAAGTTGTGGCGGTCGGGTCTGTGGCCACCTCGCGCCATCCGCAAGTAGTCCGCGCTTTTTTGTCGGACGATGAGATCAGTCGCCTGATGAACTTGAACAATGACCAAGGGGTTGGCGTTGGCAGCGACATTAGTAGGCAAAAGGAAGTGACGGACGCTTCGGATGGGATTACCATCGAAGACATCCAAGGAAGGAATTTTAAAGGCAAGGTTATGCTGATCCGCGATCCAAAACGGGTCAAGGTGGCGGTGACGAGTCAGTTGGGTGTCGCCGGCGAACGGGTGACAGACTTGGTCAGGGAGAGCGGAGCAATCGCCGGGATCAATGCTGGAGGTTTTTATGACCCGAATGGCAAGGGAAACGGTGCTTTTCCAGACGGGATTACTGTGCACGATGGCGTGATCGTCCATAGCAACGCTGGGGATGCTCCGGTTAAATATATGATTGGCCTTGATGGCGAGGGAAAACTTACAGTGGAAGAGATGACTAGGGCTCAGGTCATGTCCAGTGGCATTAAAGAAGGTGTTTCCTTTTGGCCCCCCCTAATTCTTAACGGCAAACCCGTTGTGAATGGTGACGGCGGCTGGGGGATTGCTCCACGGACGGGAATTGGGCAAGCTGCTGACGGTACGCTTATTTTCGTGGTAATTGACGGCCGCCAGCCGACGTGGAGCATCGGGGCGACGCTTCGTGATCTGATGAACGTTTTCTTAGATTATCATGCTGTGACTGCGGTTAATCTTGACGGGGGTTCATCCACTGAGATGGTTTACAACGGCAAAGTTGTAAACCGGTTGTGGGACATATTTGGCGAACGCTATATTCCCACGGCTTTCGTAGTGATGCCGAAGTAGCGAGAGCCCGCTCGTAGCAAGACAAGGAGAAAGACAAGGAGAAAGACAGTGAAAAAAAAGTTGCGCATACTGCTGGTCTGGGCAATCGTGTCCTTAGTCCTTCAGTTTGGCGTCTATGCAATTCTTGATGAGAAAATCGCTAAAGTTATGGCTCCGCCTGCCCAACCGCAGCAGCCGATCACTCGAACGTTGGAAGCCACCCTTCCGGACACCAATATCGACAATGTCCAGATCTCCTATGACAAGTTTTATTTGGCATATAAAGCAAACGGCGTATTCAAAGTTTTCAACTTGAAGCAAAATCGAGTCGTTTTTACCAAAGAACCGTTGCCGGGAAGCGACAAAGGCATGGGGGTGCTTAATTACCAGTGGTTGCCCGACCGGGACACGTTAGTCTATTTTTTTGCCAAAAAAAACCCTAACCCCTGGGTTACGGTGATTGTTGAGCCTTCCCAGTCTAGCTCACCATTATTGGAAGCCGGTGGGACCAAGAGTGAGGATGCGCAGGCCTCTGCAGAACATAAGGGAGAATCCAGCGTACCTGCAAAGCCAGTTGAGCCCAAAATTGAGAGACGCCCGAGCAACCCTCAGATTACGGAGCTATATGCTCTGGAATTTCCCGATCCTGAGGAGACCACCCCGCCCGATGATAGGCACAATATCGATATCGAGAAATTCCCGGCGGGTGGACAAATCCAGCAAATTGTCGCCTCAACTTTTACGAACCTCATGTACCTAACTGTCCAGTCTGGCAGCGGCATCGAACTGATGGAAGTCGACGTAATGAAAAACACCCGGACGTTGCAACGGCCGGGGGAAACGATCAGCAATATGGCTGCGTCTGACCGATTCGGGACGCTGTATGTGGAAACTAAGACCGGCAGCACCAGAGAGATTCAGGCCTTGGACGGTTGGCAACGAAGCATCGTAACGAAAACGCCCAATATGCATATCCTCGGCGATCGTGCTGGAAAGCTCTATCTGGCCCAGGTGGAGAATGATCGTTTGGTTAAAGTGTTAGCAGGTGCAGATCTTAGTCAAGGGCATCAGAATATGGCGTTGACAACGGTCTGGCAGGGCTCAATACCCTACAAAGGGGAGCACGTGGTCATTGGGGCGCAAGGCGAGGTAATTATTTACGATCGATATGTTGCTTACGTGATTCGTGGCGGAGATGTGAAACAGGTTGAACTCAAAGGCGAGCACAGCTATATTTCTAGTGACGGAGCGGAACTTATCTACCTTAATAGTCTAGGGAAGACTACACAAGTTAAGCTGGAACCGCTGCAGGCGGTCAGCAGCTGAAGTTGATAATGGGAGGCTTAGCAGCCTCCCATTTGTCGATCCCTTGAGCTATGTTCAACCGGCACCGAATTCCTCAGCTGGGTCAGCCGGAAACGAGTTTCTGAGCAACAATCAGTAGTTGGGATCATTTAGCCGTCGCTTAAATTCGGTCAAACCCATGTTGGCATAGCAGTAAATGCGATTGAGTGTAAATGGGCTGACTTTGCTGTTTGCCCAGCCGCGGTTGGTAGTAAAGGCGATCTTGTATCCTGCTGCCTCGGCGCCAGCGATGACTTTGTCATTGTAGTTGCCGAAAGGATAGGCCAGTGACACGACGTCGAGGTTTAATCTGGATTCTAGGACTTGTTTGGCTACAGTGAGCTCGAACTTTAGTTTTGTATCATCAAGCTCCGCCAGGTGCTCATGGTTGACCGAGTGGCTGCCAATTTCCCAGCCCGAGCGCACGAGCTCATCGAGCTGAACCCAGGTCAAATACCCGTCCCCATCGACGAAAGAGCTGACCACAAAAACGGTTGCCACAAAGCCGTACTTGCGCAGGATAGGCAAGGCCTGTGTATAGTTATCACGGTAGCCGTCGTCGAACTGAATCAAGACGGGTTTTGTCGGCAGCCTCCCCGTGCCGTAAAAGGCAGAGTACAACTCCCTGGAAGTAATCGAGTGGTAACCTTGCTCAGCCAGATAGCGAATTTGTTCCTCAAACTGTTCTGGAGGCATGCGCAGTTCATTTCCTGGCTGGCTCATTACGGAATGATAGTAGAGAACAGGCACCCTGGTTTCCTGGGCAAGCGGCAACGTCTGTTGAAGTTGAGTAGATACGGTGCTGGTTGAGTGTGCCGAATCATGAGCGGAAGCGTCTGCAGAAGACAATGTGCTTTCAGTTGTTCGAGACAAGCTGCTTTGGGGTGGAGCTTGTTCGGGAGACCGCTGCGCTGCGGCTGGACCCGGGCTTGATGGGGATGCGTCTGCGGCAAATGGTGGACCATTGGACTGCGGTTGGGCAGAGCAACCGCTGAGGACAATGGCCAAGCCAATGAAGGCGCAAGCGAGCCACCTCGTGGGAAGACGGCGCATAACCTCATCTCCGTTCTTGGTGATTTTGCTTAACAAAGTTCGCCTCGATGGCCTGTTTTTCCTGCCTGACGTTGGAATGGCGTATGTCGTGCAATCAGGTTGACGCACAGGGGTGCGAAGGTGAGGACGGCTGTCTTAGAGTTTCCGGTCGCCTGGGTCCATGGCCCCGAGCAAAATGTTTTGGAATCTGGTGAGTGGTACTGATTGCGGAGACAGCGGCAGCGAGGCCCAGTCGGCAAAATCAAGGATTTCTTCAGGAAATTCAGCTGCATAATTATCAAAAAAACCGATCGGATCCAACATGATCGCTTCACTGTACTGACCGAAGTTCTCATTGGCATTTGCTTTGTCCCATCCTCTAAAGACATACCCTCGGTACTTAAGCCAGCCTGAAGTGCACCACCAAGTGCGGCGTCCTGCCGCTAACTTTTCGCGTTCGTCGACGGTTGCCAGCATGTCAAGACAATTTTCCACTTGAGTTCGGCTGATAAAATATCCTTCTTCACGCAATTCTTCAATCACTGTATCTATCGTCCGGTAGGGATTGCGCATGTTAATGTAGCAGTACTTTTCCCCATAAACTATGATGATCTTGCGCGCTAGCTGTTTGGCAGCGACTATCTGTTGGCGCAATTGGTCATCCAGTTCCTCTGGAGCTTGGTGCAAGCCGGGGGTAGTGAATAAGAGTTTGGCATCGAGCCATCCCGTTTTCTTTAGGTAGTTCAGTTCGGGAATAAGAGTGCCGCAGGCGACAATAGCATAATCTTTGAAAGATACTCCTTCCATCTGAGATTCCTCCTCACTCCAAATTTCGCTTCATCAGAATCATGGGGGGGGGTATCCGATCAAGGACAGCCAGGGACAGCTAAGTGTAACGCCATATTTAATCGTTAGTGTAATACCCTAAAGGGGTATAAGTCAAGACAGCGGTGGCAGAATCTTTCCGAAAAAGAAGCATGCGAGTGAGCGTAAAAAAGGGAAGGACTGCATCTTTGCTGGAGAAGCAGTCCCACTGTGTGACAGGCATAGCATTTGTTCGCGAACCTTCCCGGATTGGGCAAGATTAGTACACTCGCCGGGCTCCGACGTAAGCATTAAGCCAATATGGGCTGAAGCTCGAAATGGTCACACCTTTGGAGGTGGTGGCGCTAATAAATTGATTGTTACCCAAATAAATGCCCACATGGCTTATTTGGCGGCTGGAGAGGAAGGTAAAAAAGACTAAGTCGCCAGGGGCTAAGGCTTGGAAATTCACGCGGCTGCCCAGCAGCGCTTGGTCCCGACTCACTCTTGGCAAAGTGATGCCAGCGGTCGCAAAGACATAGGAAGTAAAACCGGAGCAATCAAATCCGGCTGGACTGGCACCACCCCAGCGGTAGGGAGAACCGATCAAGCTTTGCGCTTTAGCCAAAATCATAGAGGTTTTCTGTTGGCGGGTGTAAGCTTGGGATAAAGCCTGCCTGGTCAAAGGACCGGCGATGCCATCTACCTGGAGATGCATAGCGCTCTGAAAAGCTAGTACTGCGGCTTTTGTTTTGGGACCGAAGATGCCATCGAGCTTGCCTGGATCATATCCGAGCGCCGCAAGCTGGGTTTGGAGGGTGGTAACTTCACTACCGCTGGAACCCGTTTGGAGCAAAGCGGCAGCTTGAACGAGCGGCGCAGCGGCGAGCAGGCAAGTCAATGCGAGCACAACTACCAAGATAATGCGGCGGCGCATTGTCCGACCTCCTTAATGTGTTTTTGTACAAGCCTAAACTGAGTATACCATCTGCCCACTTGTACTCAAAGACCAAGTTGGTGGCAAAAATGGCAAATAATTATCAGACCGCGCCGTTGTGTGGTGCGTATATAGGTGTCAACTTCCGGTGGTTTGTCGCAATTGATTTTCCAAATTATCGAGAAGAGCCCGCAATTGCTGGATCTGGTCAAGTATGGCCGGTACATCGATAACTGTTGCTGGGTGAGTCAGTGGTCCAGCCGGCGGTGGGGATACGCTTTGACCCGGTGTGGAGGGTTGCGGTGACTTGTTGCCGAAGATTTCGACCAGGGCCTCCCCGAGGGTTTCCGTCATGACTAAGCGATCCTCGTAAGCCACAATCACCCTTTTCATTTCAGGAATGCTGCCGCCTTTGTCAGATTGCAGGTAGATAGGCTCGACGTAGAGGAAGTTGTTGCCTACTGGCAGACAGAGGAGGTTGCCCCGGATGACGCTTGAACCTTTTTGATCCCATAACGACAGTTGTTTGGAGATCTCGGGGTCTTGGTCGATGCGTGATTCGATTTGTAGAGGCCCGTCAATCTCAATATTTTTGGGCAGCTTGTATAAGATCAGTTGCCCATAGTTGGCGCCGTCCATGCGGGCCCCCAGCCAGGCGACCATGTTGTTGCGGGTGTTAGTTGTGCTGGATGCTGGAGTAAAGGGGAGCATGAGAACGAATTCGGGTTTGCCGGCACCAGGTAGCTTGAGCACCGTATAATAGGGTGCGACATTTTGCGGGGTTGCTTGGTATAATTCTTTGGCGATGTCCCAGGCGTCTTCCTTATTGTAGAAAACTGCCGGGTTAGTCATGTGAAAAGTTTTCAGCATGTTGCTTTGAATGGTAAACAGGGTTTCGGGATACCGAACGTGCGCCCGCAACGATGAGGGCATCTGATTAATGTCTTTAAACACTCCGGGGAAAATCCGCTTGTACGTTTCCAGAATTGGGTCGCTCCTGTCAACGGCGTAAAAGTCAACCGTTCCATCATAAGCGTCAACAACTGCTTTAACAGAGTTGCGAATGTAGTTGAAGTTTTGATCGGCATAAGTACTGGCATAAGGCAGGGCATCTGAAGTGGTGTAGGCATCGATAATCCATTTTAGACGGCCGTTGTCAATAACGAGATACGGATCGGCATCATAAGTTAGGAAAGGAGCAAGTTTTTGCACCCGCTCGCGGATATTGCGGTGTAAGAGCATCCGGCTTTGGGCAGTGATTTCATTCGCTAAATAGAGACGAAGGGTGCCATGGTGCAATGAGAGCATGAATTTGTTCCATGGAGTGAGAGCAATGCCGGTCTGGCCTTGATAGTGATTCTCGGCGTTGTTGTTGCCTTGCGGATAATCGAACTCCTGCATCTTAGTGTCAACGATAACCCAGTCATTGGTCAATTCGCCATAATAGATGCGTGGCTCAGCAAGCTTGAATTCAGTGAATTCCGTTGTTTGGGGGACATCTTTGATGGCAAAGGCAGGAAGACCTTCCGGCGTGACGGCATTAGCAAAAGAAGCGGCGACACCGAAGCCGTGTGTATATTTGAATCGGGTATTGACGAAGGTTTTTGCCTTTGGATCGAGGTCGGGTGTGGACAGTTCTCTGGCTGACAGCATGACTTGGCGGTATTCCCCATTAACAGTGTAGCGATCAACATCGATATCATGGAATTTGTAATAGAGCCTGATCCCTTGTTTCTGCGCGTAAGTCTGCAACATGGGCCGCGTGTCGTTTAGCCGGACATTATTGAGTGTTTCGCGGTCTGCATTGAGAGTTTCAATAGTCAGAGGCGTAGTTCCAGGATAATCTTGTTCCACAATGCGGTCTAAACCATATCCGAAACGAGTCAGGGCAAGTTCATTGGCGATATAGGGAGCTTCCTTGTCCAATTCATTAGGAATGACAATAAAGGACTGGATTAAGGCCGGAAAAGCGCCGTAAAGTACCAAACCTGCCACAAACAATGTTGTCACCGGTACGGTCAACAGTCTGGCGTCACGGAAGAACAGAGCTAAGGCGGCTAATAAGACCGCTACCAGGCACAGGACGATCAGTATTTTTAGCGAGGGTAGGGTGGCATACAAATCAGCATAACCCGCCCCGATGACATGACCATGTTTTGAATAAAGGAGTTGAAAAATGTCCAAATAGTAGCCAAACGCTTTTAGAGCGAAAAGGATCGCCATCAAGAACGCCAGGTGGCGCCTAGCCGCCTGACCAATCTCTATTGCGTCTCGTTGCCAAACTTTGAGGGAATGAAAACGCAATACACCCGTAACGGCATAGAAGATGGCTGTAAAAAAAGTCAGCAGGAACAACGGCCCAAAAAAGGCATTATAAAGCGTACGCAAGAAAGGAAATTGGAAGAAATAAAAGGCTAGGTCGCGGCCAAAGACCGGGTCACCTTTACCGAAACCGGTTGCATTTATAAAGGTAAGTACTTCCAACCAGCCGGTAAATCCAGCAACAAAACTTACGGCAAAGCTAATGACAGCCGCAACGAGCACTAGCCAAAGGGTGACTTTGCGGTGGCTTAAGTTAAAGATGGGCTCATTCATGTCATGCACCAGTCGCAAGCGGCGGCGGAGCCTTTCGTTAACGAAGGTCAAAATAGCATGGCGAATAGAGAGCAGGGTGCCGGCAATGAATAGAAATAAGATTGTGCCGTTTACGAGTTGGATTAGCAGCTTGCTGAGCAGGGGTGTCCAAAAGAGCTGAGAGTAGCCCAGGTCTCTATACCACAGCCAGTCTTCGTATAAACCGCTTGAGGCAGCGGCTAAGCCGATGAAGATGATGACGCCAAGAAATAGTGGACCGAGACGACGCAATACATATTCCCCCAATCTTTACCCTTAGGAATATCTAAGTTCTATTCTCCCCGATCATTCAAAAAACCTTCTTGAGAAATGGTTAAACTTTGGCGAAATTTCTCTTTATTTTTTGCGGAAAGGTGGTATACTGAAGTCGTATACCCTTGTGGGGTATAAACAGATGGGGTGGTGTGCCGAAAATGTACGATGTGCTGATTATTGGTGCAGGGCCGGCTGGATTAACGGCGGGAATCTACGCGGCGCGTGGCGGTTTGAAAACAGGGATCATTGAGTTGGCAATGCCTGGCGGACAAGCGGCTACCACTGAAAAGATTGAGAACTATCCGGGTTTTCCGGAGGGCATCGGTGGATTCGAACTCATGAATGCTTTCCACCGGCAGGCGTTGGCATACGGCGTAGAATTTATTTTCGAAGAAGTTCGCCGATTGGATCTGCAAGAATCAGTAAAAAAAGTGGCGACGGACGGCCAAACTATCGCAGCTCGCTCAGTCATCATTGCTGCTGGCAGCAAACCCCGTCTCCTCGGCGTGCCGGGCGAGGATAAGTTCACGGGGCGAGGAGTCTCTTTTTGTGCCACCTGCGACGGAGCTTTTTTTAGAGGAAAAGAAGTCGTGGTGGTTGGCGGCGGAGACGCCGCTCTCGAGGAGGGCGCCTATCTTACACGTTTTGCGGAGCGGGTTACCATTGTTCATCGCCGCGATGCTTTCCGGGCTGCCCAGATTGCGATTAGGCGCGCCCAAGCCAATCCCAAAATCGCTTTTAGACTTGATTCAGTCGTTGAGGAAATCTGTGGGAGTGAGCGTGTTGAGAACGTGCGGCTCCGCAACGTGAGGACAAACGAAATCTCACAATTGCCCGCAGATGGCGTCTTCGTGTATGTGGGCACGCGGCCAAACGCCGATTTCCTCGGTAATGAAGTGGCTGTTGACGAGCGCGGCTATATCATAACTGACTCTTTGTTGCGGACGAATGTTGCCGGTGTCTTTGCCGCGGGTGATATACGCACCACGCCTTTGCGCCAGGTGGCCACTGCAGTAGGAGACGGAGCTTTAGCGGCTGCGCAAGCTGAAAAATATCTTAGTGAGCAAGACTAAAGACTTGAGTCGGCTCCTCAGGTATGCAGGTGCTAGATGAATGCTGATGTAGCGGCTCGGCTGAAACGTCGTTGGAATTTTGGCAAAATTATCTTAAAACTAACAAGGAAACCTTATGTTTCCTTGTTTTTTGTTTAACATTGTACTATGATGTACATGATCTACCCTTTTCTCGGCGATTATAGAGAATAATCTCCGATGGCAATAAATCGAGGAGGGACACAGCGTGCATTTTCTGGTCTGTCTCAAACAAGTGCCGGATACATCAGAAGTCCGTATCGATCCGGCTACCAACACGCTCATGCGGGAAGGCGTACCTTCGATCATTAATCCGTATGATGCTCATGCCTTGGAAGAAGCCAT
>Ga0334722_10001897_pt1 | contig 24730 bp, 25 predicted proteins | sample C3_bottom_MG_FD_207210 | JGI IMG/M metagenome (GOLD analysis project Ga0334722, IMG submission 207210) | Sediment microbial communities from Yellowstone Lake, YNP, Wyoming, USA - C3_bottom | ecosystem: Environmental > Aquatic > Freshwater > Lake > Sediment | place: USA: Wyoming | collected... | reverse complement strand
CATGGACATCAAAACCTACGTAAAGAAAACCGCCGAGGCGGCGAAGGAGGCCTCGCGGGTGTTGGCCAACACGCCCACGAAGGTGAAGAACCGCGCGCTCGTCATCATGGCGGACAGGATAATGGAGCAGGAGTCCTTCCTGGTGCGTGAGAACTACAAGGACTTGACAAAGGGCGAGAAGAAGGGGCTGTCAAAGGCGATGCTCGACCGCTTGACGCTGAACCCCAAACGCATAAAGGCGATGGCGGACGGCCTCCGGGAGATAGTGGCCCTGCCAGACCCGGTCGGCGAAATCACAAAGATATGGAAGCGCCCAAACGGGATGCAGGTGGGCCGCGTGCGCGTACCCATCGGGCTCATAGGCATAGTATACGAGTCCCGGCCCAACGTCACGGCGGACGCGGCGTCGCTGTGCCTCAAGACCGGCAACGGCGTGATATTGAGGGGCGGCTCCGAGGCCATCAACTCTAACCTCGCCATAGTGAAGATACTACAGGGTGCGTGCAAGGAGGTTGGCATCCCGAAGGAGGCGATAAGCTTCATAGAGATGACAGACCGCGCGGCGGTCATGGAGATGCTGAAGCAGGACGTGTACATAGACTTAATCATTCCGAGGGGCGGCGGCGGGCTCATCAAGATGGTGACCGAGAACTCGCGCATCCCGGTGATAAAACACGACAAGGGCGTATGCCACACGTACGTGGACGAGTACGCGGACTTGGACATGGCGCGCGACATATGCATCAACGCGAAGGTGCAGAGGCCCGGCACCTGCAACGCTATGGAGTGCATGCTGGTGCACGCGGCAATCGCGGGCGAGTTCCTGCCCTGGATAGCGAAGGACATGAAGGCGGCCAAGGTCGAGTTGAAAGCGGACGCCAAGGCGCGCAAGCTCGTCAAGGGCCTAAAAGTAGCCAAGGAAGAGGACTGGTACATGGAGTACAACGACCTCGTGCTGAACGTGAAGGTAGTCGAGAGCATGGAGGACGCGATGGCGCACATCGCAAAGTACGGCTCCCAGCACTCCGAGGCGATAGTGACGCGCGACCACGCAAACGCGATGCGCTTTCTCCGGGAGGTTGACGCCTCGGCCGTGTTCATCAACGCGTCCACGAGGCTTAACGACGGCGGCCAGTTCGGGCTCGGCGCGGAGATAGGCATTAGCACGACCCGCATCCATGCGCGCGGCCCGATGGGGCTGGAGGAGCTTACGTCGCAGAAGTTCATCGTGATGGGCAGTGGACAGATACGCGAGTGAGTAAATGAGAATCGGAATCTTCGGCGGGACCTTCAACCCGATACACATAGCACACCTCTGCGTCGCCGAGACGGTGCGCGAGGAACTGGGGCTGTCACGCGTAATATTCGTGCCCGCCGCGGTCCCGCCGCACAAGGAGGTCGAGTACGGGGTAGCCGCCGAGCACCGGCTGAAGATGGTCGAGCTCGCGGTGGCGTCGAACCCGCAGTTCACGGTATCCGACCTGGAGCTTAAGCTTCCCAGGCCTTCTTACTCGGTCAGGACGGTCGAGACGCTCCAGCAGGAGTATGGCAAGGACGCCGTGCTTTTTTTCATCACAGGCATGGACTCTTTCCTCGAGGTCGGGACATGGCACGCGGCCGAGCGGCTTCTGTCCATGTGCGACTTTGTGACCACGTTCCGGCCGGGCTGGCCGCACCAGGACCTTGCCAGCCACAAGTACGTTCACGAGATAGACATGGTGACGCTCGGTATGCTGGACAACAGGGAGAAAAGCCTCGGAAAGGTGGAGATGACCACGGGCCGGGACCTCTGGCTGGTGGGGAGCGCAGGGATGGACGTCAGCTCGACCGACATCAGGAAGCGGGTAAAGGCCCGCAAAAGCGTGAAATACCTCTTGCCTGAGCCGGTCGAGTCGTATATAATCGAAAATGGCCTGTACAGGTGAGAAGTTTAACGTTACCAATACTTTTGAGGTGTAAGGCATAAAGACTAAAGACAAGGCTATTGCAATCGCCCGGGCGGCCCTGGAGAAGAAGGCCGAAAGGCTTGTCGTACTGGACGTCCGGGAACTGACTTCCATGGCGGACTACTTCGTCATCTGTTCCGGCAACACGTCCAGGCAGGTGAAGGCCATAGCCGAGGAGGTAGACTACAGGCTCGGCGTCGGGAAGGTGACACCCCACCACATAGAGGGCTATGCCGACTGCCTGTGGGTCCTGATGGACTACGGCGACGTGGTGGTGCACGTGTTCGAGGCCGAGACCCGCGATTATTACGACCTTGAGGGCCTCTGGGGCGACGGGCTCGAGGTGGAGGTCAAGGCGTGACGGGCCTGCTCTTCCTTTTTGTAGGGAAGACGAAAGAGGGCTTCATAAAAGAAGGCCTCGACAAGTACGAAGGGCTTATAAGGCATTATCTGCCCGTGGAAATACGGGAGATAAAAGGCTCGGCCGGCAGGGACAAAAAAGGCGCCGTGGAGATTGAAGCCGACAGCATCCTTTCGAGGCTTATGCCGGGCGACTTCCTCATAGCGCTTGACGAGCGGGGCAAGGACCCCGGCTCGGTCTCATTCGCGGGCGAGCTCGGCGGCCTGCTGGATTCAGGGCGGCGGCTGGTATTCGCGGTGGGCGGGCCTTTCGGGTTGTCGGACCGGGTCAGGGAGAAGGCGGACCGGGTGCTTGCGCTCTCGAAGCTCACGTTCACGCACGAGATGGCTCGGCTGATACTCGCGGAGCAGGTCTACCGCGCCATGACCATAATCAAAGGTAAGGCTTACCATTACTGATACACAAAGAGGTCCAGCATGTTCCTGATAGCACTCCTCCTGATAGTGTTTGCACTTTTCATAGCGTATGTAGATAAACTGAACCCGGAGGACATCCAGATAGTGCTGCCGTTCTACACGACCATGGCCTCCAAGATAGCGGTGATGCTGGGCTCTGCCGCGTTCGGTGCGCTATCGGTACTGCTCGGCGTGTACGTCAAGGCGACGAGCGAGTTCTTCCAGAACTGGAAAAAGAACAGGGACCGCCAGAAGGATGCGAAGGTGCAGTCGCTTTATTCCAAGGGCCTGAACGCCCTTCTGTCGAGGAGGGCCGACCTCGCGGCCGCGTACTTCGAAAAGGTGCTTGCATCTAACCCGAACCACGCGGAGGCGCTCCTGCGGCTCGGGAGCATCTACAACAAGAACGGGGACTACCAGGAGGCCATAAAGCTCCACCAGCGGGCGGTCAACGTGGACGAGAGCAACATAGAGGCCATGTTCGCCCTGTCGCTCGACTACGAGGACGCACGCCGTACCGAGGACGCGCTCCAGACCCTGGAGGATATACTCGACAAGGACGGCGGCAACCTGCGCGCATTGACAAAGATACGGGACATACGCCAGAGGATGGGCGAGTTTGAGAAGGCGGAGGAGGCACAGACGCGGGTGCTCAAGCTCGACCTCCCGGCCAAGGAGCGCGATGCGGAGCAGCAGAGGCTGACCGGCTTAAGGTACGAGACCGGCCGTGTGCTGCTGGAGGCGGGCAACCTGGAGAAGGCCAAACGGGCCTTCAAGGCGCTTATTAAGGCGGATAGGAACTTTGTGCCCGGTTACCTGGGGCTTGGCGAGGTATACCTCGAGGAAGGCTAAAACGCGGACGCGGCCACGCTCTGGGAGGACGCGTACAGGATAACCGGGTCTATTATACTTCTGCACCGGCTCGAGGACCTGTACCTGAAGCTCGGCAACCCGGCCAAGATAATAAACGTATACCAGGAAGCGCTTCTGAAGAACTCGAAGGACGTGACGCTAAACTTTTTCCTGGGCAAGCTCTACTACCGCCTCGAGATGCTTGATGACGCATACCAGACGCTGACGGAGATAGACGCCTCTACAAGGCAATTGCCCGACCTGCACAAGCTCCTGGGCGACCTCTATCACAGGCGCGGCATGGAGGGCAGGGCGGTCGAAGAGCTCAAACGCGCGCTCGTGTTCAAGGACCAGATGGTCGTGCCGTACAGGTGCGACAACTGCGAGTACGTATCCACCGAATGGTCCGGCCGGTGCCCGCGCTGCGGGAAGTGGAACACCTACGGCGTAGACCTGGACAAATACTGCTAAAGACGCCCGGAGGACCGTTTGCTCAAATACCGGCCCGTCACCCTTATCATACTTGACGGCTGGGGCCTTAACGACGACCCGAAGTATTCCGCCGAGGCCCAGGCCGACATCCCGTTCTACAGGTCGCTTACCGAAAGGTTCCAGGTCTCGGCCCTCACAGCTTCGGGCGAGGACGTGGGCCTGCCCGAAGGGCAGATGGGGAACTCCGAGGTCGGGCACTTAAACATAGGCGCGGGCCGCATCGTCTACCAGGACTACACCCGCATAAACCTCGCCGTCAGGAATGGCGAACTGCTGAGCAACCCGGCGCTCACCGGCGTCATGGAAAGTGTCAAAGACACCGGCGGGGCGCTCCACTTCATGGGGCTACTGTCCGACGGCGGCGTGCACAGCGACATCAAACACCTCTACGCGCTCCTCGGTATGGCCGCGGGCAAGGGGATCAGGAAGGTGTTCGTACACTCATTCATGGACGGCAGGGACACCCCGCCGCAGAGCGGCCTCGGCTACATGAGAGACCTCCAAGCCCACCTGGAAAAAGAGGGGCTAAAGGATACCGTGAAGGTGGCGACCGTATCGGGCCGGTACTACGCCATGGACAGGGACACCCGCTGGGAGCGTGTCAAGAAGGCGTACGACGCGTTGGTGGACGGCGCGGGCCGCACCGCTCACTCCGGCGTCGAGGCGATGGAGTACGGGTACTCGCACGGCGAGACCGACGAGTTCGTAACCCCGACCGTGGTAGTGGAAGACGGCGCACCGGTTGGAAAGATAGGCGACGGCGACGCGGTCATATTCTTCAACTTCCGTACAGACCGGGCGAGGGAGCTGACACGCGCTATAGCGCTCGACGACTTCAATGGGTTCGACCGTGGAGCGCGGCCTGCTCTTGCCGGTTACGTATGCATGACCGAGTACGACGGGACCTTCGGCCTGCCGGTGGCGTTCCCGCCCGAGCGGCTCACCGACATACTGGGCGCCGTGATAAGCAGGCTCGGGTACACCCAGCTCCGTATCGCCGAGACCGAGAAGTACCCGCACGTTACGTTCTTCTTTAATGGCGGGGAGGAAGTGCCGTTCAAGGGGGAGGAGCGCTGCCTCATACCATCGCCGAGGGACGTGGACACATACGACAAAAAGCCCGAGATGAGCGCATACGAGGTGACCGACGAGGTGCTGAAGCGCATAGCATCCGGCAGGTACGACTTTATAATAATGAACCTCGCCAACCCGGATATGGTGGGCCACACCGGCGTCATGGAGGCGGCAATAAAGGCCTGCGAGGCTGTGGACCGCTGCCTTGCCAGGATTGTGCCGGGGGCCGAGGCCGCGGGCGGGGTCGTCTTCGTAACGGCCGACCACGGCAATGTCGAGAGGATGCGGGACGCGGCCACGGGCGAGCCCTATACGGCCCATACTTCAAACAAGGTGCCGTTCATTATAGCCAAAGAGGGATACCGTCTGAGGCCCACAGGCAAACTTGCCGACATCGCGCCCACGATATTGGACGTGCTCGGCATCGAGAAGCCTGCAAAGATGACAGGCATGAGCCTCATCGAGCGTCCATGATAAGGGCGGCCCGTTTTTTGGCCGACCTGCTGTACCCGAGGCGCTGCAAGGCATGCGGGGAGGCCATGGAGGGTGAAGGCCGTTTCTTCTGCGGTAGCTGCCTCGAGGACGTGACTCTCATTAACGGGCCGATGTGCAGCATCTGCGGCAGGCCGTTCACTGGCGGTGCCGGCGCCGACCACCCCTGCCACGTATGCATGGGCAGCCCTCCGAAGTTCGACGCGGCCAGGGCTGTGTCGGAATACGCCGGGGTGGTGGGTGAGGCGGTGCGCCTGCACAAGTACGGCCGCATCAGGGCCCTGAAAGGTTACATGGGCGGGCTTGCGGCGGACGGGGCGCTCAGGTGGTTTCCCGGCGCGGGCGTTGTGGTTCCGGTGCCTTTGCACAAAAAAAGGCTTAAGGAGCGCGGCTTCAACCAGGCGCTGTTTCTGGCCGAGGCGGTGGCGGGCAGGGCCGGCATGAGGCTGTCCCTGGACGCCCTTGTAAGGACGAGGTACACCAGGCCGCAGGTTGACCTCGACCACTCGGAGAGAAAAAAGAACGTCAGGGGGGCCTTCGCGGTTGCACGGCCTTCCGAGTTCTCAGGCCTCAGGGTGCTGCTGGTGGACGACGTGTACACGACCGGTGCGACCGTTAACGAGTGTGCCAAGGTACTGAAGTCGGCGGGGGCACGCGAAGTCTTGGTCCTTACTGTTGCCAGGGCGGTCATGGACAGATAGGAGGAAAACGATGAAAGCAGAGGTCTACCTGGAGGACGACCCGAAGTTCAGGTTCACGCTCCTGGACGGGCTTACCATAGGCAGGGAAGGCGACATAAACGTTTCAGGCCTGACGGGTGCGAAGTTCGTATCACGCGTGCACGCCACATTCATTAAAGACGGCGAGGCCTGGTACATCAGGGACGAGAAGAGCAGGAACTTCACTTTTGTTAATTCGGTAAAGCTCGAGCCGGGCGGCAAAAAACTGTTGAAGAAGGACGACCTCATATCGCTCGGTTACATGAGCTTCATATACACCGAGTCCTGAGCTTTATTGGGCTACCATGGTGAGAGCCACGGCCCGTGCTCTTTCAGCCAGGCCACATGCTCCTTGTACTTCGGGCAACGCCTGGCAACCTTCTCCCAGAAGCGCCTCGAGTGGTCGGGGTGCTCCAGGTGGGCCAGTTCGTGTATGACCAGGTAGTCTATCACGGCGGGCGGGGCCAGCGACAGCCTCCAGTTGAAGCTCAGGTTCCCCCTCGATGAGCAGCTGCCCCAGCGGGTCTTCTGGTCCCTTATAGAGACCCTGCCGATTTTCAACCCCTTCCCGAGCTTCTCGACCCGCGCCGTTATAATGTCCCCGGCCGACTCCTTGTACCAGGCCGCGATTGCCTTCCTGAGCCCCTGCGGGCTGCCGTCCGTGACTGTTGCGACGAGTTTCCTGCCGACTACCGTGACCGACGTGCCGCCGTCCTGGGACAGCCGCACCTTCAGCTTAAGCTTCCTTCCCATGTAAGGCAGGATGGCCCCGTCTCTCAGGGCGCGGCGCCTTGGCTTGGTCTTCTCGGCCTCGCCGGCCTTTGCGAGGTTCTTCTCTATCCAGCCGGCCTTCTCCTCGAGCACCCTCTCCAACTCCCTTTTGGCCATCTTCGCCGGGGCTACCACCTCGAGCCCGGTGCCGATGCCTATCTTCAGCCATACCTTCTTGGCCCTGGCGCTCCTTTTGAGGGTGTAGGGCACCGGCCTTCCCCCCAGCGAGAAGGTGCATGTGGGCGGCAGGGGGCCGGCTGCATACCTGAAGAGGTCGAGCTGCATCTTATGTCCTTATGGTCGGTTCTTTACAGGAAGTATTCGGCAAGGTTTATGTTGTATTTCTTTGGGTCCAGCGCCTTGACAATGGAGCGCTTGTAAGGGCCGGCGGGGTCCTTCTCGCTCAAATCCACCGTCTTGCCGGTCACCCTCCTGCCGGTCCTGTCGGTGATGAGTATCACCTTGGGCCTGTCAATCTTCTCTGGGCTGGGGTTCGACTCGAAGACCAGGCCGAGCTCCCTGGTGTCGAGCATCACGAGCGTGCCTATGGGGTACACCCCTATTATGTTGGCGAATATCTTGAACAGGAGCGGGTCAAGCTGCACGCCGCTTCTCTCCATCATGAGCGAGAGCGCCTTGTCCGGGGTGTAAGGGACGCGCGAGTATACCCTGGCCGAGGTCATGGAGTCGTACTGGTCGGCTATCGACACGATACGGGAGAAGAAGTTGGGCATGCGCTTTATCCTGGTGGTAGGATAACCGGTCTTGTCGTAGAATATGTGGTGCTCGAATGCGACGACCATCGAGCTTGCCGCCATCTCGTTCAGGCCCCTTATCTTTGATATCGCCTTTACGCCCATGACAGGGTGCATGCGCATGATCTCCCACTCCTTGTCCGTGAAGGAGCTGGGCTTGTTCAGTATCTCCTTGGGGATGTCGACCTTCCCGATGTCGTGGAAGAGCGCCGCGATGCCGAGCCTGGTGAGCATGTTCTTGTCGTAGCCCAGCTTCTGGCCCATCGTCATCGCAAGTATGCTTACGTTCACGCAGTGGTTGTAGGTGTATTCGTCGAAGTCCTTTATGGTGGTGAGCGAAAGCAGCGAAGACTCCTCTTTCAATATCGCGTCTACTATGCCCTGTATGACCCTTTTAACCTTCTTCAAGTGCGTGGGCTGCTCGCTCTTTATGCTGTTCATGACGCCCTTGGTGACCGAGACGGCCTGGAAGTACGTCCTCTTGGCCATCTTCCTCCGGTCGGTGATGTCGTCGATGCGGATGGCCTCGGCCTCCTCGACATGGGCGGCCCACACTGAGTTGACGCCCTTCTCTTTCAGCCGCGCGTTCAAGTCTTCGGCCGGTCCCTCGCCTGAGGGGTCGAGGGTAGAGAACAGGGATGCGAACCACCTGAGGTCTTCCTGGGAGACGGGGCTCTGGAAGTTTATAGCGTTGACCTTTTTTTCCTTGAGCAGCCTGACCAGGAACTCGTAGCCGTTCATGTCCTCTATGTCGTAGCGTATCCTGGTGTCGTCTAAGTAGAGGTAGTCGCCGCGGAGTTTCAGCGTGAACTCGGACTCGGTCTTGAAGATGATGTCGAGGGCGTTCATCAGGTTGGAAAGCGGCCTTGTCAGTGCGACGTTGCCCATGTCGTGGATCTGGCATGTCCGGATGAGCACCTGCATCTGGTTGATGAGCGCCCTGGACGCCTTGAGCAGGGAGTCGCTGCCCTCGGACTTGAAGGGCGAACGTCCGTCCTGGCCTGAAGAGCTGTTCACGTGGTCACTGGTCATTGTCTGCTATAACCTCGGTGGGCCTCTCGGGCGGTTTGTTCAGTTTATGGATGGAGTATGATATCGCCTCGGACAGGACGCTCCCCTTTTTCGCCCTTGGGAGCTCTTTGTTGAGCGTGTCCAGCGCCACCTGCTGGTTTATGTTCCCGAGCCCGTATGCCGCGCCCGCCCGGACCTCCTCTTTCTTCGCGCTGTCGAACAGCCCTTTTTTCTTGAGGAGCTTCACCATGAAAGGCAGCACCCTGTCCTGCCCTATCTCGGCCAGCACCTCGAATACGGCCCGTTTTTCCGCCAGAGCTCTCTCGATGAAGTCCGACCTGGTTATTATCTCCATCAGGCTGTCCAGCACGGCGAAGCTCTGGGCGCGGGGCAGGAAGCGCATCGCGGCCATCCTTATCTGCGGGTCGGCGTCCTCTATGGCGAGCAGGAGCGAGTCGCCGGCCTTCGGCCCGCCGATCATGCCGAGTGAGCGTACGGCCTCGCGCCTGACGTTAGGCTCCGGGTGGGCCAGTGCCAGCTTCAGGTGCTCAACCGCGGACTTGTCGCCTATCCTGCCCAGAATGGCAACGATGTTTCTCACCACTTGCCACCTCTTGTCCTTCAGCGCCGTTACGAGCACGTCGGTGCTGCCGCGCCCGAGCGCGACGAGGGCCTCTATGAGGGCCTTCCTGTACTTGACGTCCTGTATCTCGCCCATCATCCCGGAGAGCGGTATTATGGAGGACTTGTCGAGCTGGGACAGCAGGAGCTTGAACTCGTCGGTGCCCACGTCGCGCCCGCTGTTCAGCATGTCCGCTACCTTCTTCAGCGAGGCCTCACTGCCGGGCCTTGCGAGCGAAGCCTTTATCCTTGCTATCTCCTTCGGGTTGAAGGTGGTAGCCTGGGACTCGAGCTCGCGGAACCTCTTGAGCACCAGCGCGGCCATCCCGAACTGTCCGGAGGTCATGAGGTAGCCAAGCGCGCTGTCCAGGTTGTCCATCAATATGTTGAAATCGGGGGTGCCCTGGTCTATGTACAGGGTCTCGAAGAGGATGTCCACGGCGTTTTGGAGGAACTTGTGGTCGGTGAGAGTCTCCATCTCCTCCTTGAGGGACTTCACCTCTTCTTCGCCGAGGCTGAACACACCCCGCAGGCCGAGCGATACGGTCTCGAGCGGCGTGAACACCTCCTTGTTCTCCCCTTCCGACTCGGCGTCCTGGTAGGCCTCCACGAGGTCCCCTTCTTCCGAAGATGACCTCCTCTGCTCGAGCAGCTTCGCCACCTCGTCGTCGTCGAGGGCCGAACCCTCCACATATTCCTCTACCACGTAATACGTCAGGTGCAGGAAGTCCTTCTCCCACAAAAGCGTCACCACGTCGTCGTCGTAGCTCTCCACGGACGACTCCGGCCTGACCCTTATAACCTCCAGGAAGTCGGTTATCTCGTCGCCCGTGAAGCCCGCCGTGAAGGTCAGCTCCCTGAGGCCGTCCTTGTAAAACAGGAGCGCTATATTGTCGTCCTTGTTGGGGTTGTGGTATACAGGCAGGCCCTTGTAGTATACGTCGTGCTGGCGGATGGAGAGGGTTAGCCTGTTCTCGGTCGCAAAAAAGCTGTCGAACTTCTTGACAAGGTCCTCCTGAAACTTCTGGAGGATGGGGTTGTTGGAGGGGTACATCTCGAAGGCGCGCTTCGTCTTTACTACCAGCTGGAGGAGGTCCTTTACAAGGCGCACCTCCTCATCCGAGGCCGCCGCTTCCTCAACCGGAAGTTCCGCGGCCCCGTTCTTTTCAGGTTCCTTTTCCCAGGATAAGATGTCGTCCACAGCGGGTTTCTCCCGGTTTTTTCAGAAACCTAATTCTATACGATATATAGGCCGAAGTCAATAGTTGTATGGGTTTTTTCCGGGGGGCCGGACAGGGCCTTTCAGGGCGGTGGTTTTAGCAAAAACCCTTTGACAAGCCTGTCAAATTAATTTACGCTGTACGCGTCCTGTTTTTTCCTTCCGAACTACCGGGCGTTTGTCCGTCTATATAATAAAGCAGGTTCACCAGACACAAGGAGGTGCGTTATGGGAGAAGGCAGAAACAGCAGCGGGGTATGGGAGATACTGCTCGCGGTATTTCTCGTGCTCGTGTCGGCGGTCGCGTTCGCGCAGCAGGCGGAGAAGGGCGTGGAGAAGTCGGGGCCGAAACGAATTATACACGGGAAGCCTGCGGACAGGCGGGCCGTGGAGATGCTGCTCGACGAGTCAGATGGTGATGCGGCGGTTGATGCTGCAGACAAGACCATAATCAAGCTCAAGGGAAAGTTCAAGATTGATAGGAACAAGCCTATTGAAGAAGCGGTTGTTGATTTCATAGACAGGCACAGGAATGCCTTTGGACTTAATAACGCAAAGGAAGAGCTTATTCTCAACAGAAAAGATAGTTATAATGAGGGTGATGTTGATTTAAGGTTTAACCAGAGCTATAGAGGTGTGCCGATATGGGGGTGCGAAGTACTTGTGCATTTAGATAAAACTCGGGAGTTAGATAATATTATATCTGATAACATCCCCACACCAAGCATAGACACCAACCCACGAATAACTAAAGTAGAGGCAATAGAAATCGCCAAGAATGACAAGATTGCAAAAGAAGGAGGAGCAATACATCGCCCACTTGTAGGTTTATATATATATATAATAATAAATTGGTATACGAAGTTCATTTTTTGTGCCGTTCACACGGTTGGCGCTATATTATAGATGCCCAAAGCGGGGTTATATTGTATAAATATGACATTACTAGTTACGACGGAGCAGCAAGTAGGGTGGGCACGGCCCACCATTAACCATTATTATTGAACCGCACCTTTGATAACTGACAATGCCCAGATACAAACGGACTTACGAAGGCAATACATATTTCTTTACTGTCGTCACGCATAAAAGGCATCCGTTTTTGTGCGATGAACAACCGCGCCGTTTTTTGAGAGAGACGATTAACGAGGTGCGCACAATGCGCCCATTTACTATAGATGCATGGGTGCTGTTGCCTGACCACCTGCACAGCATATGGACCCTGCCGGACGGGGACAGCGACTACTCTACAAGATGGGGTTTAATTAAGGCGGGCTTCTCGAAGAGGATGAACAAGGCGGTGGGCCGTGCCCACCCTACGGTAAGCCCATCGCGTGACAAGCACCGCGAGAGCGCGTATTGGCAGAGGCGTTTTTGGGAACATATGATACGAGGGCAGGAGGATTTCAACGCCCACATGGATTACGTGCATTATAACCCTGTGAAGCACGGGCTTGTTACCGCCCCCGCCGATTGGGTGCATAGCTCTTTTCACAGGCTGGTTAAAGATGGTGTTTACGAGCCGGAATGGGGCTCGGCGGAAGATGTCCGACTTACCGGTATCGGTCGGGAATAAGACGGATGTAGGTGGTGGGCCGTGCCCGCGCATACCCCTGCCTATAACGGGGCAGTTTCCCCTTGCCAAACCGGAAACCCGGATATATAATAAAACTTTGGTCTTTCTCCCCAAGGAGGCTCTTGCGTGCTCTCCAAGGTACTATCAAGTGCTGTAATGGGCATTGACGCATACCTCGTCGAAGTCGAGGTTGACGTAGCCGCACGCGGCCTGCCCTACTTCTCCACGGTCGGCCTGCCCGACGCCGCGGTCAAGGAAAGCAAGGACCGCGTACGCGCCGCGCTCAAGAACAACGGCTTCGACTTCCCCTTAAAACAGATAGTCATAAACCTCGCGCCTGCCAACGTGAAGAAGGAAGGCTCGTCCTTCGACCTCCCCATAGCCATCGGCATAATAGCAGCGGAAGGGCTGCTCACGCAGGAGGAACTCGGAGGGCTGCTCTTCATAGGAGAGCTGTCGCTCGACGGCCGCATCAAGCCGGTGCGCGGCGTGTTGCCTATGGCGGTCAGGGCGAAGGAGGCGGGGCTTAAGGGCGTCATACTGCCTGCGGAGAACGCGAACGAGGCCGCGGTAGTCGAGGGCGTGACGGTGTACGGCGCGTCCAACCTGGTAGAGGTCGTCCAGTTCCTCAAAGGCGAGAAGGAGATAGTGCCCCACAGGCACGACATACCGAGGCTCTTCGAGGAGAACTCTGTATACGGGGAAGACTTCTCCGAGGTAAAGGGCCAGGAGCACGTCAAGCGCGCGATAGAGGTGGCGGCCGCAGGCGGCCACAACATACTGATGATAGGCCCGCCGGGCTCCGGCAAGACGATGCTCGCCAGGAGGCTTGTTACCGTGATGCCGGAGATGGGCTTCGACGAGGCGCTCGAGACCACCAAGATACACAGCATCATGGGGCTTTTGCACCCGAACCGGCCACTAATAGCCACCCGGCCCTTCAGGAGCCCGCACCACACCATATCGGACGCGGGGCTGATAGGAGGCGGCGCGACCCCCAAGCCGGGCGAGGTCAGCCTGTCGCACAACGGGGTGCTGTTTTTAGACGAGCTGCCCGAGTTCCACAAAAACGCGCTGGAGGTACTCAGGCAGCCGCTCGAGGACAGGCAGGTGACGATATCGAGGGCGGCGGCGCAGGTCACGTACCCGGCCTCCTTCATGATGGTATCCGCGATGAACCCCTGCCCGTGCGGCTATTACTCCGACCCCTCCAGGGAGTGCGTCTGCACCCCGCGCCAGATACAACGCTACCGCGCAAAGATATCCGGCCCGCTCCTCGACAGGATAGACATACACGTGGAGGTCCCCGCGGTAAAGTTCAAGGAGCTTGCGGACGAACGCTCCGGCGAGTCCTCGGCCGAGGTGCGAGGCCGGGTGAACGCGGCGAGGGCGCTCCAGAGGGAGCGGTTCAAGGGCGAACCCACGTACTGCAACTCGCACATGAAGCCACGCCACTTAAAGAAGTTCTGCCGTGTGGACGAGGCCACGCATTCGCTGCTCGAGCACGCGATGTCCCGCCTGGGCTTCTCCGCGCGCGCCTACAACCGCATACTCAAGGTCGCGCGTACGATAGCGGACCTCGACTCCCGCGATGTCATCCAGCCCTCGGACGTATCCGAGGCCATCCAGTACAGGAGCCTCGACCGGAAGCTGGCCCAGTAGTGCGCGCTACTGCGCAAGTTTTTTGGCTCTCTATGCTTGACACCCCGCAATTTGATGATATAATAAAAAATAATCAGAGTTAATTGCAGGCAAGCGCGTTGAGGAACATGGTATTAGTCTTACATGAGCAACAGCATGCACTTCCCGTTGAAATACCAGCCTCAAGAAAAACCAAGAACAGACGATAATATAGGCTTGTGCGGAAATATCGAGCCGGGGCTGTGCCGGTTTGACGCTCGTTGCATGGCCCGATAGCGGGCCGGCGGCATAGGCATACTAAGGAAAAGCGATGGCCTGGAAGATACTCGTAGTAGACGATGAAAAGGACATAGGCAAGGTCCTGGCCAAGATACTGGAGATCTCCGGCTACGAGGTCCACAACGCCTACAGCGGCGTGGAGGCCTTGAAGGCGGTCAAGGAGATCAACCCGGAGCTGGTGCTGCTCGACTACATGATGCCCGACTTGACCGGCCTCGACGTCCTCCGAGGCATAAAGAGCTACTCCGAAGACATCTACGTGGTGATGGTCACAGGGCGAGGCAGCGAGGAGGTCGCGGCCTCGGTCATGAAGGCCGGCGCCTCCGACTACGTCATCAAGCCCTTCGAGAAAGACCAGATACTCACCGTCGTCAAGGACACCCTCAGGATCAGGGAGGCAGAGCTCAGGGCTAAACACCTCCAGAACGAGCTCAAGGAGCTTAACCGCGAGCTGGAGTCCAAGGTCGAGGAGCGCACAAAGGTGCTGATAGAGACGCAGGAGCGGCTCATCTACCAGCAGAACCTGGCGTCGCTCGGCGAGATGTCGGGCGGTATGGCACACGAGATAAGGAACCCGCTGAACTCCATATCGCTTTACGCCCAGCTTCTGCAGGACGAGCTGCCGGAAGGCGACGGCAAGAGGGCCTACCTGGAGAAGATAATAGGGGACGTGGACAGGATAAATGCCATAGTCACGAACCTCAACCTCTTCTCGCGGCGCACGAAGCGGGACAAACAGCCCATAAAGCTGGACAGGCCGCTCGAGTCGGCCCTAAGGACGCTCTCCACCCGGTTTGGCAACAGGGGAATAGACGTGCAGATAGAGATGGACGAGGGGCTGCCCGAGGTGCTGGCAAGCACCGAGGAGATGGAAGAGGTGTTCTCGCACCTGCTCATCAACTCCATACACGCCATGCCGGACGGCGGCGGCATCACCGTCTCGATGCGGCTCCTGAAGGGCCCGGCCCAGGACGAGCCGGACGACACGGCAGAGGTGTCCAGGGACTATATAGAGATAAACGTCAGGGATACCGGCGTCGGCATCCCTAAGGAAAACCTTAACAAGATATTCATCCCGTTCTTCACCACCAAGACGGACTGGGAGGGCACCGGCCTCGGCCTGTCGGTAGTGCACCGCATCATAAACGACCATGGCGGCACGATTGATGCTGACAGCGAGCTGGGCAAATGGACCACCTTCACCCTCCGGATCCCGGTACTCAGGAGCGGGGCGGGCCTAAACGCCATGCCCAAGGCCTCCAGCTACTGACCCGTCCCGCCAATTCTGTCTTGCCAAAAGCCCTTTATTGAAGTAGAATAGCACATTGACGCCACTTCTGCGCCTTTTTGCAGGCGTTCATGCGGGGCGAAAGGGCATATTTTCGCTTGACACCATGGGGGTGCGCCACGATGCCTTCAAGCGTGAGAACTAATAAAAAGATGCCTGCGGGGCTCGGCCCCTGGGCCTTGCCGGGCCTTTTGTCGCTTATGTTGTTCGCCATGGCGCTTTACCCGGCGCCGGGCCACTGCCAGGGCTCGACCGTGGCAGTATTCCCCCTGAAGAACAACGGACAGGCCCAGTACGGCGGACTCTCTTCCGGTCTTGCCATGATGCTCGTCACCAACCTGACAAAGGCGGCAAAGATCGAGGTCGTGGACCCTGCCAATGTGACGGGCGCACTCGATAAGGTGAAGCTTGCGGGAGGCGCGCCGGCGCTCGACGATGCATTGAAGGCGGCGGCCCGGCTGGATGCGGACTACGCGGTAACGGGCGAGTTCGTGGTCTTCGGCGGCAGGTTCAGGATAGACGTCAGGGTGTACGACGTCGGTACTGGCGCCGTCAAGGCGGCCGAGAAGGGCCAGGCCAAGGAAGACGCCCTGTTCGAGATGGTGGACGACCTCTCCGAAAGGCTCGCTTCGGCAATCACGGGCGGACTCCCGTTATCAGGCGGCGCGGTACTGGTTAGCTCAGAGCCGGCCGGGGCGGCAGTCGCGGTGGACGGGAACAAGTCGGGCAGCACGCCTGCGACGGTCAAGGGCCTCGCGGCGGGGCCGCACGAGGTAAGGGTCGAGATGGAGGGCTACAGGCCGCACGTCGAGACCGTCACGGTGGCCGAGAAGGAGACCGCAAAGGTTTCGGTCAAGCTGGTGCGGCTCTTCGGCGGGGTAAGGGTCTGGTGGAAGGGCTACCCGTCGAGCGACGTGTCCCTTGCGGGCGAGGTTATAAGGTCCTCGCAGTTTATTGGCAACATGTTTGCCAGGTTCTGCAGGAACGTGCCGTCGGGGAACTACACTGTAACCGTTGTGCTTCCGTACAAGGAAGAGGCGTCCTGGAACAGCAGGCCCGTATGGCGGACGTACTCATCCGAAGTGGTGATAAGCCCGGGCGTGGTTACGAACATATTCATAAACAACGACCGTTTTTCGCCCGGCATCGAGGTCAGCACCTGTTCGAGTTGCTCAGATAACTGGAACTTCGACACCACCATCTCGTGGTACGAGGACCAGTAGGGCCGGCCTGCACATGCTTAGAGAACTTATAATCAGGAACTTCGCGGTGATAGACGGCCTGGAGCTGTCTTTCGGGCCGGGGCTGTCCTGCCTCACCGGCGAGACGGGCGCGGGCAAGTCCATACTGGTGGACGCCATATCCGCGGCGCTCGGCGGGAAGATGGGGAGCGACGTGCTCCGTGCCGGGGAAGACACCTCCGTAGAGGCGGAGTTCGACATATCCGGGATGCCGGAGGTCGCGGCCAGGCTTGCGGAACTCGGGCTCGACGGGCCGGGCGAGCCAGGCGGTGAGCTTATAATAAGGCGGGCCGTTTCAGGGGCCGGGCGCGGCAAGGTTTACATAAACGGCTCGCTTGCCAACATCTCCACGCTACAGGAGATAGGCGAGTCGCTCGTGGACATACACGGCCAGCACGAGCACCAGTCCCTGCTGAGGGTCGGTACGCACCTGGGGCTGCTGGACACATACCTATCGCTCGGTGCGAGGGTCGGGGAGTACGCCGAGGCTTACGAAGGCCTCGCGTCGCTTCTAAGCAGGGCCGCGGAGCTTTCGGGGCGCGAGAAGGAGCGGAGCGACAGGCTCGACCTGCTCAGGTACCAGGCCTCCGAGATAGACTCGGCCGGCCTCAGCCCGGAAGAGGACGAGGGCCTCCCGGCGGAGCGGGCGAGGCTTATGCACGCCGACAGGCTCAAGACGCTGGCCTCATCCGCGCTCGAAGCGTTAAGGGACTCGGACGCCTCGGCGCTGGCCCTCTTGACGGGCGCGCTCAAGGCGGCGAGGGAGATAGCCTCCATAGTCCCAGGGCAGGAAGAATGCGCAAGGCTCCTGGAGTCGGCCGAGGTCTCGGCCGGCGAGGCAAGCGCCTACCTGAGAGATTTCGGCGGCTCGCTCGAGGCCGACCCCGACAGGCTGACCGAAGTAGAGGGCAGGCTTGACACCTTGTCGAAGCTTAAGAAGAAGTACGGCGGCACCGTCTCGGATGTGCTTGCGTACAGGGCAAGGATAGACGGGGAGATAGCCGGTCTGGAAGGCAGCGGCGATGAGCTTGCGGGCATCTCGCAGGCCGTGAAGGCCGCGGAGGCGGAGCTGCGCGGTCTGGCGCGCGCTTTGTCCGGTGAGCGGCAAAAGGGTGCGGGAAATTTCTGCGCGAGGGTCGTCTCCGAGCTGAAAGGGCTCGGCATGGGCAGGGCCCGTTTCGAGGTGTCCTTCGCCGATATGCCGGAGCCCGGGCCCAGGGGGCTCGACAGGGCGGAGTTCCTGTTCTCGGCCAACGAGGGCCAGGAGCCCAAGCCGCTCGCCAGGATCGCATCCGGCGGCGAGCTCTCCCGAGTGATGCTTGCGCTCAAGGTTATACTCGCAGGCGCCGACAGGGTGCCTACGCTTATATTCGACGAGGTGGACACCGGGGTAGGCGGGGACACTGCAGGCGCGGTGGGTATGAAGCTCAGGGAAGTCTCGGCGGGCAGGCAGGTGCTCTGCATCACCCACCTGCCCCAGATAGCGTCTCTGGCCGAGTCGCATTACCATGTCGGGAAGCAGTCTGAAGGTGGCAGGACAATCGTATCGGTCACGAGGCTCGACAAGGAAGGCCGCGTGAAAGAGGTAGCCCGCATGCTGGGCGGTGAGGGTTCGAAGACCGCCTCCGCGCATGCGAAGGCACTGGTTAATCAGGGAGATGTAAATGGCTAAGCTGGTGCTCGACAGGGAGTTGTGCAAGGGTTGCCTCCTGTGCACGACCGCATGCCCCAAGGGGCTTCTTAAGAAGGGCGAAGGTTTCAACAGCAAAGGGCATTACACCGTGACCATCGAGTGCGAGGACAGGTGCACCGGCTGCACGCTCTGCGCCGAGATGTGTCCCGATGTCGCGATACTCGTGTATAAATAGTAGTGGGCCTGGCAGGGCTGCTGTAATTAGAAGTAAGAGGTCTTGATGAGGTACTGGTTCTTTCTGTTCGCGGCGCTTTGCGTCGTCGCCTTCATGGGGGCGAGGCCGATGCTGGGCGGCTACACCGTGGGCCAGGTGATAAGCGTGGACGCCCAGGCCGGGACCGTATCGGTGAACCTGGGCGCGAAGGACTGGGTGTTCAGGGACTTCCCGTTCTACATAGTAGACGAAAAGAACCGGCAGGTGGCGCGCATCGTCCCGGTCGACGTATACGATACCCTTTTTTGGAGCAGCAAGATACCTTCCGACCAGGTTGCCAAGGTGGCCCCGGGCATGCAGGTCAGGTGGATATTCACCCCGGAGGTCTCCGCGCTCCTGGCCGCGAGGAAAAGGGACACGGTGGAGAGCTACCGTAAGTTCGCGGAGCAGTACCCGAACAGCCGTTTCATGCCGGAGCTGCTCAAGGCGATGCGGGAGGATACGCTCAAGGAGCTGAACCCCGACTACTACAACGCATGGAAGCTGTACACGAAGGATGCCTTCAAGGAGGTCGCCGCAAAGTACCCCTGCACGGGCTACGCGAGGGCGGCCGAGCTCGAGATAGCCTCGCTCGACGCCTACGACAAGGACAGGGAGAAGGTCGAGAAGGAGCGTGCGGAACGGGCTGCCGCCTACGAGGCCGAGTGCAAGAAGCGCGACGAGCTTGTCGAGAAGATGAAGGCCGCCTCGTCCATGGCGACACAGAGGGAGGCCCTGGGCAAACTGGTAAACAACTCGGGCTCCACGGTGCGGTTCGTGTTCGACCAGCCGAGCAACCTGCCGCAGACCGTGGTGAAAGGCTTCTCCTTCGAGAACGTCAGGCATCCGCTCGGCAGCTATACCTTCAAGGTATTTGCGACCCAGGAAAGTGGTATGCCTCCCATACCCGGCGAGGAGCCGAAACCCCTCAAAGAGGGCAGCGTGGACATACGCTTCGATTTCTGGGAGGCGGATTACCCGTAGGCGCCGTAACGGTTGCGCATATTACTTTTAATGCAATAATTATCTGAAAGGCAGATTAAGATGGGCGTCAAACGCGTACTGATGAAGGGCAACGAGGCACTGGCCGAAGGGGCCGTCATGGCCGGCTGCCGGTGCTATTTCGGCTACCCCATTACGCCGCAGAACGAGATACCCGAATATATGTCGCGGCGGATGCCGGAGGTTGGCGGGGTGTTCGTCCAGTCGGAAAGCGAGCTGTCCGCGGTCAACATGGTATTCGGCGCATCGGCCTGCGGTGCGAGGGCGATGACGTCTTCCTCCTCGCCGGGTATAAGCCTGAAGCAGGAGGGCATATCCTACCTGGCGGGTGCGGAGCTGCCCGCGGTCATAATAAACATACAGAGGGGCGGGCCGGGCCTCGGCAACATATCCGCCTCGCAGGCGGACTATTACCAGGCTACAAGGGGAGGCGGCCACGGGGACTACCGCCTGCTCGTATACGCCCCTTCAACGGTCCAGGAGGCGTTCGACCTTGCCGTAAAGGCGTTCGACAAGGCGGACGAGTACAGGAACCCCGTGATGATACTGGGCGACGGCGTGCTCGGCCAGATGATGGAGCCGGTAAGCATCAGGGCTGTCAGGCCGAAGACGGTCGAAAAGCCCTGGGCGCTCACAGGCTGCAAGGGCAGGACGCCTAACGTGGTCAAGTCCCTCTACATGGGCGAGGGCGAGCTCGAACGCAGGAACCTGTTGCTCCAGAAGAAATATGACAGGATGAAGGCTAAAGAGACGATGCACGAGGAGTTCATGGTGGAGGGTGCCGAGCTCGTGGTATGTGCCTTCGGCACCGCGGCCAGGATAGCCAAGGGGGCGGTGAGGGCCGCGCGCGAGGAGGGCCTCAAGGTCGGGCTCATAAGGCCCGTCACGCTGTTCCCGTTCCCTGATAAGGCATTCGCGAAGGCGGCTCTACGCGCAAAGAGGTTCCTCGCGGTAGAGCTTAACATGGGCCAGATGGTGGACGACGTGAGGCTCGCGGTCGGCGGCAAAAGGCCTGTTATGTTTTACGGCAGGCCCGGGGGCGGAGTGCCCACGCCGGGCGAGCTGCTCAAGGTGATAAAAAAGCACTGCGCCATGCGTTAGTACCGGGGCGCGTACGGAGTTTTTGGGGAGGGTAAGGATTGAGACTCGGCGAAGAGATGGTGAAGGACGGCCTGATAACCAGCGAGGTGCTGGCCAGGGCCTTGGAGCGCCAGATTATATTCGGCGGCAGGCTCGGCACCAACCTCGTTGAGATGGGCGCTATAACGGAGGAGGGCCTTGCCAAGTTCCTGAGCAAGACGCTCCGCGTGTCTTACGCCGAGCCTGAAAAATTCGAGGACGTGCCGCAGGAGGTCATAGACTGCATCCCGGCCGAGCTTGCGCAGAAGTACACCATCTTCCCCATAATAAAGGAGCGCGGCAGGCTCCACCTTGCGATGAAGGACCCCAACGACATGATGGCCCTGGACGAGCTCCGTTTCATCGTGGGGCTGGACATAAGGCCATATATCGCCTCGGAGATGAGGATAGTCTTCGCACTCGAGAAGTACTACGGCATAAAGAGGGATTTAAGGTACGTCTCGGTTGCGGGCATGGACAAGCAGCACGACGCCCCCGCGGCAACGGCTCCTCCAGTATCAAGCGCCCCGCCGACTGCGCATCTCCATGAGGAGTATCTGGGAGACGAGTCCCAGATGGAGTCCTACACAACCGCGCCGCCTCCGCAGTTCGATGCGCCGCCCGCCCCGTCCTACGCACCCCCTCCGCCCGCGCCGCCGGTGGTCCAGGCCCCGGTATACGTCCCCCCGGCGCCTGTTTACGCCCCTCCGCCACAACCCGCTATGCCGCCTGCCGCCGCCGCTCCGCCAGAGAGCCCGTACGACATACTTGCGGCACCGCTGGACAGGGAACAGGTCGCATCTGCAATGGTGGCCGCGGCCACGCAGGAGCTCAAGAGGGCGGCCGTGCTGCTTGTGAAGGGCGATATGCTCACCGGCTGGCGGTGCTCCGGGCCAGGGCTGGCCGACGAGATGGTCGCCTCCGTAAGCGTATCGCTGTCGGCCCCTTCCATATTTAAGGAAGTTGTGGAGGACAAGCGCTTTTACAAGGGTCCTATACTGCAGGTCCCGCAGAACACGCAGCTGCTCGTGGCGCTCGGGGGTGCATACCCGCAGGAGGCCATAGCATACCCGCTCATCATCAAGGGCAAGGTGGTCGCGGTGCTTTACGGCGACAACGGCCAGGGTGCGCTGGTGACCGGAGACATAGGCAAGCTCACCAGGCTTATGACGAAGGCGTCCATGTCGATCGAGATACTGATACTAAAGAACAAGATACTTACCGACGTCTGATTTCCGGAGGGAAAATGAGAGTTGCTAACGCTTTGGCGGCGCTGTTGATTTCGGTGGTTTTGTCCGTACCGGCTTATGCCTATGAGTTCCACCTGCTTAACGGGATGGTCATTAACGGCGAGCTGGCGAGCTTCAAGGACGGCAACTTCCACATCAACACCGACTTCGGCTCGGTCGATATAAACTCCTCCAAGCTCGACTATATAATAGTGAACGAGGCGGACGGCCATGCGCGCGCAGGGGCGGCTGCAGGGCCGGGCATGGAAGTGGGCGGTGGCCAGAAGGGCGCGGAGCCTGTATTAATGCCTGCCGAGCCCGAGAAACCGGCCGAGCAACAGCCCGTCGAGGAACCCGCTGTACAGCCGGACGTTGAACCTGCCGAGCCGCCGCAACCCTCCGAGGCGCAGCCTGAAGTGGAGCCCGCCGAGCCGCCGCAGCAACCCGATGCGCAGCCGGAAGCGGTGCCTGACGGGACGCCACAGCCACCCGCCCCGCTGGAAGGATACTCCATACCGCCAGCCGACGGCGATACGGCCCCCGGGCAGTTCAGGGGCAACGGGAAATAGGCACAAAAAAGGCCCCCCGATGCACGAGGGGCCTTTACATAATATTGCAGCAGTATTACATCACCTGCTTCATCTCGGTGCCGCACTTGCACTTGCCGGGCTTGTCCGATATGGTGCCGCACTTGCAGTCGGCGCCGCAGTTGCAGACGTACTTGCCCTTGATGCTGACCTTCCTGACGGGCTTGCCGCAGCCGCACTTGGTCGGGTCGTCCGGGTTGGCCTTGCAGGCGCACTTCCCGCCGCATGAGCAGAAGAGTGCGGTATCGCCCTCGATGGCGAGCAGGTTCATCTTGACCATCTTCTTGTTGCACTTGCACTTGCCGGGCTTTGCGGAGATGGTGTCGCACTTGCAGTCGCCGCCGCAGTTGCAGAGGTAGTATGACGGGCTTTTGTCGGCGGCCTTTCCGGCTGCCGAGGCCAGGCCCGCGGCTACGAGCAGGAACGAAAGCGCGAGTATTACGGTTATGACCTTTTTCATTTGTTCACCCCCTTCCCAGAATTTCCGTATTTGAAGACATAAGATGTGTAATTTGAGTTGCCGTACCGAAGAAAGTGTATATAACGGGCCCTGTTCTGTCAAGGAATCTTTATATTAAGGGGGCATTGGATATCGGGATGAACACCGAAGGCACGGACGGCAGGGAAAAAATATCGGAAACCAGCTTCACGCCTTCCATTACGGGCGTCAGGCTCGACGTATGCCTTGCCGACGCCGCGCTTGGGTTGACCCGTAACCAGGCCCAGCGGCTGATAGACGAAGGGAAGGTCGAGGTATCCGGGTTACAGAGGAAGGCCAATTACAAGATAAGGCCGGGCGACAACGTGCGGGTGGTAATACCGCCCCCGGATGAGCCTACCGCCGCCGCCGAGGACATACCGCTCGACGTACTGTACGAGGACCACGACCTTATAGTAATCAACAAGCCCGTGGGCATGGTGGTGCATCCCGCGGCCGGGAACTACTCCGGCACGCTGGTCAACGCGCTGCTTTTTCACTGCAACGACCTCTCGGGCATAGGCGGCGAGGTGCGGCCGGGGATAGTGCACCGGCTGGACAAGGACACATCCGGCGTTATAGTGGCCGCGAAGAACGACCTCGCGCACGTAACGCTCGCCGCGGAGTTCAAGGCCCACACCACTCAGAGGGAGTACGTGGCTATTGCGTCCGGCAACTTCAAGGACGATACGGGCACTGTGGCGGTCGGCATCGGCAGGCATGTCACCGAACGTAAGAAGATGTCGCCCGTGACGTTCAAGGGCCGAAACGCGGTCACGCATTACAAAGTTTTGGAGCGGTTCGGCATAGCCACGCTCATAGCGCTCCGTCTGGCCACAGGCCGCACGCACCAGATAAGGGTACACATGGCGCACATACACCACCCGCTCGTGGGCGACCGGGTGTACGGCGGGCCGCCGAAGCTCCTCAGCATGAAGATTCCCCGCCAGATGCTCCACGCGAGGCTGCTGGGCTTTACACATCCCCGCACGGGTGAGCATATGGAGTTCATTGCCAATCCGCCGGAGGATATGATGAAGGTGCTGGAATTTTTGAGGAATAAGTGACACCCTCACCCCCCGGAAGTTGTAGGGTGGGCACGGCCCACCAAAATTGTCATTCTGAGCGAAGCGAAGAATCTGCTTTTGACTTTGCATTAATGTTCGTCATTCCCGCGAAGGCGGGAATCCAGGTTTTGTTTTTAGCGGGTGACGAATTATCGGCCAGCCCATTCGCCGGCCGTGCCGTGCCGGGCTTCAAACGAGCTGCCGCCCGTTTTCAGCAGGCCCGGCGGTACGCCCGCCTCAGAGCGCTGGGCCGGATAATTAGCACCCGCGTGGGCTGTTAAAAATCTTTCTGTGACGGTGGGTTGTGCCCGCCCTACTTGGTTAAATTTTTTACAATGCGGAATGGAGGGAGTGTGATGGATATTAAGGTTATAAGAATATTTGTGATGGTTATGATGGGTTTAACCGTTATGCTTTTTATCTCGCGCCTTTACGCCTCGTATTCACATTACGAGTATGGGGATGGAGTCAATCCCAATCTTCGTTGAAATTTGAAGTGGCCCCGTTGTCATGGTTTACGCGGCGGCCCTTTCCGCCGGTTTCCTGTCCTCGATTTTCAGGTCTTTCTT
>Ga0334722_10001896_pt1 | contig 24739 bp, 28 predicted proteins | sample C3_bottom_MG_FD_207210 | JGI IMG/M metagenome (GOLD analysis project Ga0334722, IMG submission 207210) | Sediment microbial communities from Yellowstone Lake, YNP, Wyoming, USA - C3_bottom | ecosystem: Environmental > Aquatic > Freshwater > Lake > Sediment | place: USA: Wyoming | collected... | reverse complement strand
AGTTGCCTTTCCGTTTGCTCTATTCGCAGCGCAACGATATCGCCGCATGTATTCGAGCACCTTAGCGGCGTTTGCGAATCGCCATTGGCGCCCGTATTCGCGCACTTTATCTACATTCGCGAGGCGCCACTGACACTGTCTTGAAAATTCCCCATTGCGATGAGCCTTGGCCCAGGATCGCTTTAGTTCGCGCTTACGATCAGATCGATTCCACTTCTTTTTGTGCGCACGAACCTTTTCTGGGTTAGCCGCCGCATACTTGCGACTCGCTTTACGGAAAACTTCGGGATGTGCAGCACGCCAGGCGCGATGGTATGCACGAGTTTTTTCGAGATCGGCGGCGTACCGTCGCTTGGCAGCTGCACGGTACTTCTCAGGGTTTCGGGCCCTCATTGAGCGACGCTTCGCAAGGCGCCCGAATAGGTTGATCAAGATCATTGCTTGCCGAGCCGCTCGACGGCCATCTCGCAGGTACGCAGCTCGATCGCGAGGTTCTTCGGCAGCCGCTCGAAACCGCCGATCAGCGGCAACAGCTCGCGCGTCGCTGTCGTCGAGCGTTTGATGCCCTCGATCTCCTTGGCGCGCTCGGGGCTTCCGGCCTTGCAAGTGACGGCGATGATCAAGTGCATCTTGGCCTCGGCGATGGCCGAGATGATTCGATCAAGCTCGGGTGAAATCTTCATCTAGATTCTCGATGGCCAAGACCACGTGCACGGCGTCGCGGGGCGCAACGGATCCGCGTGGCACGCATCGACGTCGTATCTGAAGTTCCAGTAGCGCCACATCTCGTCGTTATCGCCCGGCTGACATGCCGGAAGATCTTGGGCTCGAAGAACACGTGGAGATTTACGGTCCCATCGTCGTTGACGCTAGTGACGAGAGCTGGACGCTCACTTAGTTGTCGCGGCTGCCCACCACGATGCGTCACTCGTTCTCGGTTCGTAAAGTGATAGAGGACGACTCGCCCCGGTGTCGGCTTCATTCGGTTCCCTCGACGAAGTTGCGCGGAACGATATCACCTTCGAGTGTGCGATTCGAGTAGTTGACGCGCGTCAGACCCCACTCGCCAGCCTTGGCCCATTCAGCCGTCATGCCCGAGGACATTCCTTGGCCGCCGACCGCAACGATGCCATCACAGCGGCGCAGCGCTTCGAGGTCATCACGAATGCCGCGAACCCGATACTTGTCTTCATCGAGGACTTCGACGTAAGGCAACCACGGTGCCACGAAGCCGATATCGGGCACGGCCTCGACGAGCTTTTGGATCCAGTATTTAGCGCTCGCGATGTTCTTCAAGCGCTTCTCATGGTTCATGCCGACGGGATGCGCGACATAGAACAGTTGGATGCGGCCCTCTTTGAGCCACGCTTCGAGCGCGTCGTAGATTGCACGACGCGCATCGAATCGAGCAACAACCCTGGAGACAGCTTTATCATGGGACACAGCGGGGTCACCATGACCCGCAGCGATCGTAAAAACCTCAAGACCTATGCTTGATAGATCAAGGGTGATCAGAAGCTTGGCCATCTTGTCGTCGTCACGACAGAATCGTTGAAGCTCATGGGCGCACAGCGCGCAAAGATCCATCGATCTCGCGTCGACGATCGCGACAATTCGAGCGGATAGATCGAACTTGTTGCAGCGTTCGCACTTCATCGGATTGCAGCTCCTAATGCCTTTTCGAGAATCGCGGCGACTTCGGCCTTCGTGTAGAGCCGATCATGGTCGGCTTGATTCGGGACCCTGAATGGCTCGATCACGCTGCCGTTGTAATCGCGATAGGTCCATTTGCCGATGCCGCTTTCTACGCTCTGCAACTGCGTCGGAAAACTGCCGTCCAAGAGGAAGTAATCGCCTTCGCGAATGTCGTGATTGCCGGCGAGCCACAGCTCGGCCACGGCGTCGACTCGCACGCGCTCGGCAACTTCATAGAGACGCTTGCGCAGCTCGTCTACTTCAAGTTCGAGGTTGGTCTTCATCGGATTGCAGCCCCTCCCCGAATCAGCAAGCACGATCGCTTGCCTCGACGATCGCCGGTCGCGCCGACCGAGTGCTGCTCGTCGATCGCTTCGATCTGGGCCCAGCTGTAGATCTCGCGAACGAGCGGCGTGTCGGCGTTCGTCGCCCAGATCGCCGCGCCGCAAGCCGCCCACGACGACAGCATCGTACCGAGCACGCGCTGATCGGCTTCGTCGAAGCCGCCTTTCGCGTAGCCATCAAAGGCTCCGTCATAAGGTGGATCGCAAAAAACCGCGAACCCGTCGAGCATGTGCCGAAGCTCGTCGATCGTTCCGCGCGTCTTGCGCGACGCGGCGGTAGCCAATCGACCCATGAGCGGCGCGTAGCCCTCGGCGTACAGCTCGCAGTGATTTAGCGCGGCGCTGTAGTGCGCCATCTCCTCGGCGCCGAGCCAGCGCGGCATCGCGAGCTTGCCCCACGGCACGTTGAAGCGCCCGCTCGCGTTCGTACGCCAAAGGCCGTTGAAGCAACGCGCGTTCAAGAAGATAAACAACGCCGATCGCCGAGCCCACATCGGGCGCGGATTGTTGATCATCGTGTTGAATTCGACGCGCGCGGCCTTGTAGCCTTCTTCGCTGTGCGGCGCGGTAGGTGAGCCGTTGCCGTACTGATCCTCGACGCGGCGGATCTCGGCGTACAAGGCGCCGGGGATCTTCTGCACGCAGAGCCAGCAGTCGATCAGGTGCGGATTGATGTCGGCAAGGAACTTGTTTAGCTCGACGGGCAGCGCGAGCGCGACGGCGCCGCCACCGAGGAACGGCTCGACGTACATCTTGGGCTTGATCGCCGTGATCTCGGCCGCGAGCTGCGCCGCGAGGCGTCTCTTTCCGCCACACCATCTTAACCAGGGCGTGATGCTCGGCGGCGATACTTCAGTAGCAACAGCTTCCACGAGCGCTCGTCTAGCACGTCGCTCTGACAGCTAGCCTCGCGAGACGCCCGACTTGCTAACAAAGAGCCACGCAATTTCGATCTGACGTTCAGCGGCAGCGTGCGTCATCGTGCCGGCCTTGACCTCTGCTCGAAGCACCTCAGCTCTTGCGCTCCACCATCTGCGCTTCTGCATCTCCCAGGCTGGCGGCGCGATCGGGCCGTAGTGCCGTGATGGGCCTTTGCATGGGCTGTCATGCTTGTCCGGTAACGCACACCAATCGTCGACATCCAAACGAGCGCAGCACAGCCGAACTTTCTCGGGCTCCTCGTCGACTTCAGGCTGTGTAGTCTTGTTGTGGCCATTGCTGTGACCGTTCGAGTGGCCGTTCTTCATCTCTACCTGCATAGGGCTTCTTTCATCGCCTTGTTCAACATCTCGGCGCGGACCATCCAGCGATCGGCGAGCGCTTCGTCGCTCTCCATCAGCTCCAGCGCTCGGCGCTCGGCGTAGACGAAAAGCTCGCTTATCTCGTCCATCGATAGGCCGTCGGTGCACTCAGGCATCCTGTCAAGCTCGTCCTCGGCATCAGGCACGACGTGAGCCTGCGGATCGATGTCGACCCAGGTCAGATGCTCGCGAGCGCGCGTGATCGCAACGTACTCGATGTTGATCTCCTCTTGCGGCGGCGGTCGATCATCGCCGAATTCGTCGTCGATAACTCGACCGCATGCGAACGTTTGCTTGAGCAGGAACACGCGATCGGCTTCGAGGCCCTTGACCTTGTGCACCGTCGAGAGCAGCACGCCCGAGCCGCTGGCCTTGAGCATCTCCTGGAACAGCTGCTTGATCTTCTTGGGCTGCGTATTCGCTCCAGCCGCGAGCAGCATCTTCGCTTGTTCGTCGACGCGATCGGCCCATGCCGTCGAGCCAGACTTCTCGGCGCGGAACATCTCGGCGGCGTGCCATTGCTGGACGCTGAGCTTGAAGTCTTCGGTCGAGGTCAGGCGAAGCCCGTCGAGCACGCCGTACAGCGGCTCTAGGATCTCGCGGCCGGCGTTGATCTGGAACGGAACCTTCTCACGCCACAAGAACATCGCGACGTCGAGCAGCGCCGCGTTGTTGCGCGACAGGATGAATGTGTGGATCGTCTCGGAGTAGCCGCGCGCGAGCAGCCGTGGCAGCTGTGACATCTTCGCGTGCGAGACCGAACCCGGCACGGCATCGGGGTGCACTCGGAGCATCGGCACGCGCTTCTGGGCTTCGCGCACGATGTTCTCAGCGCAACGAAACGACACCGTGAGCGGCAGGAACGTGGCGTTGAACTGCTTGCGCGCGAGCGCCCATGCGCCGCTGCCCATCGAACCGCGCCAGCCGTAGATCTGTTGCCAGTGATCGCCGACGCCGATGAACCGCCCACCGGGGACCAACAGTCGGCGCATCAGCTCGAACTGCGGCGGCGAGATGTCCTGTAGCTCGTCAACGAGAACGGCTTTGTAGCGCGACGTCAGTTCGAGATCGTGCGCGAGCGGTAGCCACACCATGTCGCAGAAGTCGATCGACTTGGGCGCCTTGTCTTCGAGCGACAGCGCGTAGCCCGCGCGCACGGCATTGATCGCGGTCTGGATCTCGCCGTCCGAGATGCGCCCGAACAGATCGCGATCGAACCCGAGATCCAGGATCTCCTCGTCGCTCGGAACCTGCGTGGGTGCCGTCGTCTGCTCCTTCCACGTTCGCAGGATCTTCACGGCAGCCCGCTTGGCTTTGAAGCTCGCTGCCGTGCCGACCTTGTTGATGATTTCCTCGGTAGACTCCGATGCGACGACGATGCTCGGAAAGCGTTTCTTGACGATCGCGAGCCCTTGCGCGTGGAACGTCTTGACGTGAACGAGGCGCGTTCGCGGCAACGTCGGGAGCTTAGCCAGGATCTCGGCGGCGATCGGCTTATTGAACGCACACACGAGCGCGGATTGCTGCGGCAGAACCTTCAGCACTTCGAGAAGGCAGAACGTCTTGCCAGTGCCGGCGCCTGCCTCGACGACGAGGTTGCCGTTGTCGCTCGCGGCGAAGCCGGTGATCGCCTGTTGCTCCTCTGTCAGCATCATTTGATGTGCTTCCACGTCTTACCGGTAGCGGCTTTGCCGACGGTAACCTGATGAACACCGAGATCGGCCGCGATGCTGGCCTGTGATTCTCCACGAGCACATCGACGACGAATTTCACGAACAGACTTTGCTGTCAGCTTTGCTGTTGGTCGATCTTCACCGCGCTGCGTTCGCTGCTTAGCAACGGCATCTTCCATGTTCCGCTTGCGCGAACCGGGTGAGAGATGCTGAAGCGAAACGCACCCGCGCCGATCACATGAGTGCATCACGTCTTTCTTCGGCGGAATCGAACCGAACACGCGCGCGTAGATGTAACGGTGAGCGTAGATCGTTTTGTGCCGCCGCTTCGAGCCTTTTGGTGTCTTCACGCTGAACAATCCATATCCATTTTTCGCGCAGCCTGCTTTCCAAACGATGCACTTGCCGCGTCGAGCCGTCTTCGACCAGAATCGTTCGATCTCCGTCACACTTCACCCCAGTGATCGCCGATGCGCGCATCAACAGGAAACGGCACCGATAACCCGCCAACCTCATGTGACGATGAGATGCACTCGATGATGTCAGCCTTGATGTCTTCGGCATCGTCAGCCCAACATTCGACAACTGCGGCGTCATGAACCTGCACGATGATCTCGGCCTGCTTGTAACACCACAGTCTGTCAGCTAGCCGTGCCATCCCTGTGTTCATGATGTCAGCACCAGCCGATTGCACACCGAAGTTGAGGGCTTCCGTCGCTTCGATCTGGCCCATCGGCCACACGCGGCGCCGACCAAGTAAGAAGCTAGAAATCGTGTAAGGTGGCGTCGAAGCTCGGGCAATCTGTTGACGCTGCCAGTGCGTAACTCCAGGCATGCGGCCCATGATCTTGCCGATCGAGTTGGCGACATCAGCGAGCTTGACGTTGTAGCCCTCTTTCAGAAGCCCTTTCCAACAAGTCTCAGGATTCGCGCCGTAGAACGATGCGTATTCGAGGGGCTTCACTTGATCGCGGAGCTGTTTTTGATCGTCCTTCTGAAGCGTCTTGAAATTCGGGAACACGACCTCGGCGCACGCTGCATGGATGTCACCACCCGATGCAAAAATACCGCACAAGAACGGATCACCTGAGAGCAGCGCGATGATCCGCGCTTCGAGCTGAGCTAGATCGAAGCCGACAAACTTTCGGCCCTTTGGTGCGAAGACTTGTCGTCGCAAGTTCGGTCGAACGATCTTCTTTGTCCCATCGGCTAGCCGCTTGAACTTGCTCTTTGGAACGTTCGAGACCACAGGCTCGTAGCTCGCCCATCGTCCGGTGATCTTATGGACGTTCCAGATCGGGTGAATGCGATCGTTGGAATCAGCGTAGCCGTGTTGAATGATCTTGCCGTCGATAGTTCTATCGAACACCTGCCAGATGAATGTGGACAGGAGCTTGTCGTTCTCACGGAACAGCAACAAATCTCGAACGATCGGCACATCGACGAGCGACTCCAGGATGTCTTTCTTCGTCGAGATCGAGCCGCTCTTGGTAACTTGGTGCAGGTTCACGCCTACGGCTTGGAGTAACGCCGCGACGTGCTTGCCGGCCGAGATCTTCCAACGCCACTTGCCTTTGGCTTCGTCGGCTAGGATTTTGGCGCGGCGTACATTGTAGCGCTCCTCGAAGTCGGCGGTGTCGGCCTTGCGCTGGATCTTGGCTTGTTCCAACGCAAGGTGATGCAGGATCCCCTCGTGGAGCTTGGGATCGTTGGCGATTGCTTCGACGTGCTGGCGCCCTTCGGCAACGTTCTTGCTGAACGTCGCGAGCAGCTCGGAGTTGATCTCGCGCGACACCGGCATGCCGACGATGTGCATGCGTGAAGCAATCTCAGCCATCTTGAGATCAATTGCGTAGGTCCGCTCGTTAGCGTTTTTCTTGACGACGATTTCGATCGCCGGCCTGATTGCGAGAGTGGCCCCAGTGTCCTTCGCGTTGTAGGTAAGCAGCTTTGAAGTGTCTTCTTCACCAAGGCGAAATTCCGATTTCCAAGGCTCTACTGCAAAGAACTGCGCCGTGATTTGTTGGAGATTGTGGGCGCAGCCCGGAAACGCGGAGTGGTGCAAATACAAACTGTCGCTGAAATTGTCTTCGCAGATCTCGTAACCATTGGCCCGTAGGACCGTTCGATCGTAGATCCCATTTTGGGTAACGATCTTGATGTCGGCTGAGGCCAGCAGCAACTGGAAGTACGACATCGCCCACGGCTGAATCAGATCCCAGAGCACCGAGATCGACTTGTCCTTGGTCGCCAGCCCGATCGCGCGGATCTTCGCGACGTAGGCCATGAGCGCGTGATGACGTAGCGGATCGTCGACGTAAGTCTCAAGGTCGATCGCGACCTCGCCCTCGTCGAACGCGCGCTGAATCGCCTCGACGAATAGCCGCGTCGCCTTGTGGCTATCCTGGCCTTCGACCTCGACGGTGAGCCTGAGCCGCACGTCTTTGCCGCGCGCTAGCGCATCGATCTTGCCGAAGTCGTACGTCAGATTCACGAACGCGAGATCGGGCGTGTGGCTGCCCGCGATGCTTCGCCCGCCGCCGCGTAACAAAGCCGCCGGATGGATCCCTGGAATCACCGGGCGCGGCCCCGAGCCGTCGACGTCGACCTCGAAGCACGTGCTCACGATGTCGCCGATCTTGATCGGCTTCTTCTTCTTGGGCTTCTTGGCCTTCTCGATTTCGAGCTGCTCCAGCTCGACGAGCGCATCAGCCTTGGCCTTGATCTCGATGCCCTGGCGCGCTCGCTCTAGCTCTAGCCGCTCCTCGATCTGAGCGTGCGTGGCTTTCTTCTTGAACCGCTGCCGAATCTCGTCGGCGATCCCGCGCTTGTGGTAGTCGAGCAGCTCCTTGAAGATCCGCAGCTCCAGCTTGCCGAGCCGCTTTTCGCGCTTCTGTTTCGCGTCGGTCTCAGCACTCTGGCGCTTCTTCTGGCGCTTCTGCTTTGACTCGGGGACGTCAGGCGGATCGATCGCATCGAGCGCAGCTTTCGGAATGACGCTACGCGCGGCGACGGCACCGAGCGTCAAGATTGGGATGCCGGGGAACTGCGACAGCTCTAGCTGTAGTCGCGTCTTGCATGCCGCTGCGGCTTGGTTTCTGTGAACGTCAGTGCTACCGGGCTTAGGCAAACACAGCGTCGCATTTCCTACAAAAATCTCCTCGCGCGGTCGGCCGATCTTCGTCAGGATCTTGTCGACCTCGGAACCCGATGCCCCACAGAATGGACGGCCAAAGCGCACTTCGTTGAAACCAGGGCCTTCGCCGATCAAGATCCACAGCGGATTCTCGGGATGCTCCGAGAACACGGGCCTGCTTGGCTGGCCTTCATGCGAAAACGGGCACGTCAGGCAGTCAGCACCCTCGGCTGAGCCGCGCAACAGCGGCAAGCTCACGCGCTGCTCGGCGACGGCTGCCACCTACTTTACTCTGGTATTTCGAACTTCATCACAGCCTTCAGCCCCTTGCCATTCTCGATCCTCTTTGTGACCGTTGGCAGGCCATCGATGCGCTGTACCCTTTTCCTCAGCCGCCTTCTTTCGCGCTGTGGTTGTTTTTATTCCCGCTGCTCTACGTGCACTCAGCTCCTCGTCAGAGATATCCCTCGAAAATCCGCTCGCTCGTGACATTGAGAGGATCTGCTCGTAGACGAGCCCGGGATCGGCGATCAGCTTGCTACCCGGTAGCAGGTACGCGTGAACGTGCTTCCACGACAGCTTGATGACCGCGCCGGACACACACAGCGCTCGAAGATGCCGATGGACCGAACGGTCCAAGCAACCACCGTAGTCGTCACGGACCTCGCGCAAGATCATCGCGAAGCTGCGCGGCTCGACGATCGATACCGCTCCGAGCACCGAAGCACGCAGCGCACTCGCGCTCTGTGCTTGCCACGGCTGATTGACGTGGCGCTTGCTGCGCGTTCGATAGCCGACCCCGGGCGTGCGTTTCAGCTCGTGGAAGCTGTGCAGCTCGGGCCGTTTACATGACTCGTGGCGGCAGATGAGATTCAGAGCAGAATCGCCGCACAGATCTAGGACGCGACCGAGATTGAGATCGAGCATTGAACGCCAGCCCCCTGGCTATGTGTTGAAGCAACGGCACCAACTCCGTTGCTGAATTGCGAGAGGCACTTGTAGCGAATCGCGATCGATCGCGTCAATATTTTTCGAGCTGGAAAACGCTGACAGGGATCGCGATTTCTACGTCGCTGTGAACATCCTGTGGATAACCTGATAGCGTAGGGCGTATGAGCTGGCTTGCAGATCTCGGCGCAAAGCTCGGGCTCGGCCCGCGCCCCAGGCGATCTCTCGGGCAAACAACGGTGCACTCCGACGCTCCGACGTTCGTCCCGACTGACGAGGAAGTCGATCCGGCCTACGCGCCGCCGCGCCCCGACGAGGATGGTTGCTTGATCGTCGGCAAGAAGTTCATGCCGAAGTATCCATTCGGCTCATACCGCGTGTGCCTGACGCCGAACCAAGAGCGAACGCTGTTCAAGGGCAAGCGCGAGCGCCAGAAGAAACTCGGCTGCGGCGTGTTCGCGTGCGCGTACACGGCGCCGGGCAAGACCAAGGTCATCAAGTTCACGCGCGACACCGAAGACGTCGCCGCGTTGCTACAGGCCCAGAAGACCGGCGTCGTGCCGAAGATCCACGCGGTCTACAAGCTCAAGCAGGGCGGCACGTCGATCGATACCGGCGAGACGACGCCCGTCTACGCGCTCGTCGTCGATCGCCTGATCCCGCTGAGCCCCGATGAACGCCGAGAAGTCGATGAGAATGGGAGCCTGTTCCAGATCGTCGATGTCGTCGACGGGTACTCGACGGCTGATGATCTGTGCGGCGAGTATGGCTGCGATGATCTCACGCTCGGCACGCTCAACGCAGCGCTGAAGCTCAAGAGCATCGGGATCAAGTGGCGCGACATCCATTCGGGCAACATCGCGCTCGATCCCAAGACCGGCAAGGTGAAGATCATCGATCTCGGCGTCACCGGCACCGAGCTGAAGCGTCGGATCAAAGTCCTGCGCGGGCTCGGTCGCTCGCGGCTGCGCAGCTCACGCGTGAGCTTGATCCCATGAACGAGGCTGAGGCTGATCCTGTAGCGAGCGTTCACGAGATGACCGACGCCGAGGTCATGATCGCGCGCGTCGAGCTGCTCGAAGCGAAGTACCCGCGAGCCACGCGCGCCGGACTCATCGCCATCGATCGCGTGTTCCGCCTGATCAACTTCGTGCTGCTCGTGATCGGCGTGATCACGGTAATCCGCTGGTTCATCTAGAGCCGAAAAAAGGTCTCGCCACCGGAGAATTCCGGTGGCGAGTTACGTCGTCACTAGACAATTCTGGAGAATTACGACGACGAAAAGCGCCAGCTCGTGAGACCTCGCTTCGGCATTGAACCGTGGTGGTGTTCCACCGAATCACGAACTAGCAAAAAAGCGCCCGATGCGGCTCACGTCTGTATGTGGGCACGGCCATGAGCAAGCAGGAGGCAACGCTGAAAGGAGAACGCAGATTCCCGCTCTTGCATCGAGCAAAGCGAACTAGGCGCGGCGAGCGACAGAACCGTTCTTCGGTCCCGTCTGAGCCTGCGGCGGTGCAGCCGCTGCGGCCTTCTTGGCGGCGGGCGGTGGGGTAACCGGTTGCTCGGCCACCTCGATCGCGCGCTCCTTGCTGATCTCGCAGAACGTGCCGCCCGGCTGGACGTTGCCCTGCGCGTCGACCTTGCCCGCACCGGGGACGTGCGTGATCTCGACGATCAACCGCGCGCCCACCAGCTCGGCTGGACGGATCTTGTCGAGCCGCGCGCCGCACGCGACCATCAACGATGCCACGCGACCGAGCGCGCTCTGCTGAAGGCTGTACTTCTTCATCAGCTCGGCACCGAGGTACTCGCCCTCATCAGCGACCTTGAACGTCACTTCGAGAACGGGCTGTTGCGTCGACTTCGACGAGCCCTGAACAGCCGACACGATGTCCATCGTGAACATGCCGGGCGGCAGTTTGGGACCCTGTTGGCCATCCCATGGGTTGACGCCGGTCAGGTCGATGTTGATTTCCGGGAGATCTACGAATCCTTCGTTGCTCATGACTTTCTTCTTTCTGCTGGCTGCTAGCTATTGGGCCGACCAACCGGACTGGCCGGCCGACGAGTGACTGCGGGGGAAACCGCTGCTTGCTGAGGACGAGCACCATTGCTCGCCGCCGGCCTGGCAGCGTTGGGAACATGCGGAGCGACGGCGGGGCGCGGACCTTGAATCACCGGAGCTGGAGCGGCCTGCGATGGCGGTTGAACCGGTGCGGGCGCCGCGATCATGAACGGCTTGGGCGGCAGGTACGGCGGCAACGCCTTGCGCGTGGCCTCGGGATCGAAGCCCATCGCCTGCAAGATCCCGCTGTAGGTCGTGTTGACGAGCGGCGACGGTAGCTCGGGCACGCCAACCGCACGACGAACGCGCGCGGCGTACTTGCCCCAGTTCCTGGAGTGCAGCTCGTAGTTGTCGACGAATTCCTGACCGCGCTTGAATCGATCGTGGCGCATGTAGAGCTGGTAATCGCAGCCCGCACCGAACTTGCCCGACTCTGCGCCGGGGATCATCGGACCGCCTTGCGGGCGATCGTCGTCGGGATCGCGCACGAGGCAGAGCCACACGATGTTGCATTGGAAGCCCTGCCACTTGACGCGCAGATCGCGAAGATGGATCCCAAGCTCGCCGTAGGCTTTCCGGTTGTCACGGTTCGCGCCCTGTAGATCGAACACCGAGTTGAGGTAGAGATCGGCGTAGAACGTGAGCGAATCGTCGACGATCGTCTGAACCTGACCAGATGCGACGAGCGGCGCGATCATCTCGCGCGCGATGGCCATATCGTTCATCTTCTCGATGCCGAGCGCACGTGGTCGAACGTTGGGCTCGAACAGCACGCTCTCGTCGAGGCCACGTAGCGACTCGTAGCCCGACTCCGTGACGTCCGACAGGAACAGCGGACGAGGAAAGCTCGCCGCGAGCGTGGTCTTACCAGATCCCATGGCCCCGTAGATCAGGAACGTGTAACGCGGCGCCTTGCCGGTTTGGTCGGGGAGATCCAGGTTGATTTCACGCATCGGTTGTTGTCCTCGTCAGGGCTTTGCTATGGGTCCATCCGCAATTCGGGCACGTCGCTACGTTGACCTGGCGACTGCGTCTGGTTCCCTGTCTGATTCGTCTGGTCTGGGTCACTAACACGGTGGTCTGACACTTTGGGCACTTGTCGTAGCGCTCATGTGCATGGCGCCCAGATCTTGATCGCGGCTCGTCGTGGGCTTGATGCAAGCCCTCGCGCGTACAGTTCTCGTCGCGACACGATACGAAATCCGGATCGGAGAGCCGATCCGGCCCGAACAGGTCGTTTTTGTGGGCGGTATTGCCGAACTGCGACATGATCTAAGTAGTAGCTAACTAGTTACTGAATCGCACACGCAACTTGGTACTCGGCCTCGCAGATCTTCCGCTGATCTCGCAAGTTCTTGATGAACGTGAGGAGCCGCTCGCTCTTGGAAGCGTCGCCTTCGTCATCTTCGTCTTTGTCGTACTCGCGCACGATGTCTTCGAGGATTTCGACCGGATTATCAATCTCCGTCGTGGATAGTGGGTGCTTCCAGAGAAACAGCTTGGCGTCAGCAATAGCTTGAGCAACGCACATGAATCATTCTCCTGTTGCGCAGTGATCCCAGTGGTTGCACTTGCCGAAGCGGCCGATGCAACTGTTTCGAGCGCGCGGAAACGAGTCTGAAGACTTCGCGAGCTGGATGAGGCCGTTCCAGCGACGGAGATCGAGCCGATGCTGTTCGATCTGCCACGACGACGGGCTCACGATCGTTCGGTGGTACTCGGCGACCTTCTGTTTGCCGAGCAGGTTGATGATCACGCCGCGCAGCTTGCCGTAGCGACGATCAAGGTGCAGCCGATCCCAGAGATCGACCTGGCCGAGAACTTCGCCGTCGTTTGACCAACCTTCGAGCGAGCTGGAGTCGAAGCGCGCTGCCGTGTTGTGTGTGATCACCCCATTGACCACAAAGTTTTGTTGACCGGGAACAGTCAAATCGTAGGTCCGTTCCTCGCCAGAAATGACAACCGATTCGACCTGTTCCCACCAGATCTCTGTTTCTGCGTGTTTTTTGAGTAGCGGAAGATCTTCAGCCCACTTGGATAGTGTTCGACGTTCCAAAGCAGATGATGGCTGGCTCTTAAACTTGTTGAGAACCGTTGACGAAAGTTGCCTCGTGCCGTTGTAGACCCACGGGATTTTCAGGCGCTGTTCAGCCAGCTCATCTACAATACAGGCAACAGGTACGAGCGTGTCATCGCCATCGATTAGTCGTTCGCGTAGGGCAACGGCAGTAGAAATCAAGCGAACCGATCGAATTGTTCCGTCGATTACGCGATCTAAGAAAGCGCGCTTCGATGGGCGCCCAACAACAGTTGTGTTGTAGACGTCGTAGCGTACACCGTTAAATACAGTCCACGATGCTCGAACCGTTGCGTGAATGCCTAAGCGCAAGAGCAAGTCACGCGAAGCTTCGCACAGAGCCCGAGATCTTGATCCGTGCTTGATTGTTACGTCCATTCGAGCTTCATCGGCGCACTGACAACCGTCGCCATCCCACAGAGCCCCCAAGAAGATCCCAACTTGATGATCAGATAGCTCGTTGAATTCCTCTGGGGTGCACTTTTGTGCTGAACGCAAACCAAACAGACCGAGATCACCGAGCAGCTCACGCGCCGGGCTCCCCTTGCTCGTTGGTAGACGAATCGTTTGAATCGTAGAGATCGTGCCGTCTTTCAAAGCATAGGATTTCTGTTCACGCCTGAAGGTATGAGGCGTACTGCCGTCCTCAGAGAATCCCATTGCATAGAGCGTTTCGATGAAAGCGTCGAACACAGGCCCGGCTAACTGCGAAAATGCGAGGCCAGTGAGATAGCCCTCGGAGAGCATGAAACCCAAGAAACGAACTTCCGCATCCGTAAAGCGTGAGGCTTGCTGCAACCCACCCGTATTCTTGGCAACAGCAATCCAATCACCCGGTTTCAGATCCCCGGCACAAACCCAGCCACGAGACGTCAAAATCGGGTGGTTATCGGAGGCCCTCACTCTTCGGCCACTCTCGGAAACTACGTCGTAGATCGGTCGCACAGTATTTGCAATCGGTACGAGCGCTTGTGCTCGAACTAGCTTTCCGGTCGCCAGATCGTAGGAAAGAACCTTCGGCGCGATCCCTCGCCTGAACAGTTCATCGATTCGAACTAAGCGACTCGTGTTGTAATCGTGAACGAGCGAATCACCCGTCAAGCACTTGCTCTCGACGATGTAGGTGCCCGGCAAGATCCCAGGGCTTTCGTCGGGGATGAACGCGATCAAGTCGTAGCGGCACGAGTGCCCGGTGCGCGGGTCTTTCAGATCGTGCTCGACCGCGAGCGGCTGGAGCGTCTCGTTCTTGTAGTAGAGCCGATAGCCCGTGAACAGCCGCCACGCTTCGCTAAAGACGGCGGGATTGCAGCCCAGCTCGCGCATCCGTTGGTTGACGTCCTCGACGGTGAGCGGATAGCCCGGCGTGATCATCCGGTAGTAGTGGATCGCGAGGTACACGTGCGTGAGCGAACCGATCGCGAGCGCGAGCGGTTCACCAACGATGCCGAGGATGTTCGGCTGCTCGACTCGATCGAGGTAGCGCCGCTTCCACGCGTACGGACATTTCTGGAACAGCGAGACGTTGCTCCAGCCACTGCCGCTCGAAATGCCGCCGAGTCGCGGGACGTTCTTCTCGGCGAAGATCTGGCTGATCGCTTGATCCGTTGCGAAAAACTGCGTCAGCTCGATCGCGCCGTCGTCGAGATCGACGTAGCCACTTGCAGCTCTCGCGAAGATCTCGTCATCGCGGACCTCGTAATCGTCGTCGAGCGAGACGCCGAACTGATCGGCCACGCGCACGAGGCAGTCTTCGGCGACTTCATGAAGATAGAAGCCCGGTGCCGTGGTCTCGACCAGGTATCGATTGCAGAGCAAGCAAGCCGCTTTGCCGTTCATGGCTTCGCCTCGAAAGCCTGACCGGCTTCAAAGACTTTATCGGCTTCATCAATAGCTCGGAGTAGATCATCGACGGCATCGCCAATCGACGGCGGATCGTGCCGCCATGTGTGAGCCGCTATGTAGACGCCCATCAGGCCCGAAATCGCTTGGTGCATTTCTGCGCGTGTTGGTACGGGCTCTCCATCGACCCAATGGCAATCGGGGCAGCTCAGCGGGCCGCATGGCACTTCGCCGACGCCAACATTGACCATATCTTGCTCCAGCTCGCGGCCTTCACAGCTTGGGCAAATCATGTGGAAATCTCCGTCTTGTAGATGAGGGTGGCCACGATCTCAGCTAACTCCTCAGCCAACTTGAGAGCTTCCTCGATTGAAATGTCGACTTGAAATTCTCTCATTTGGCGCGCTTTAGCAGCTAGCTCTCGGGCTTTAGCCTCTAGTTCACGGCTCACGCGCCCTGCTCCGCGCGTTCGAGCATCTGGAGAATCTCGCCGAGCACACGGCGAACGTGCGGCGCGTTGCCCGAGTCGACGATGATCTTGAGCAGCGGCTCGATGCCTCGGAGATCAACCCAGCCCCGCGCTTGGGCTCCTAGCAGGAACGTGATGACGGGACCGATGATCTCAGGTGGAATCTTCACGTGTTCAGGTCTAGCAGATAGCCCTGACAGCTAGCCGCGATGTGCGTGCAGAACCACGCGAACTTTGCAGGTCAAGCAGACGCTGTAACAGCGATCGAAGGCTACTCGCTTGCCTCGACAAATGATCTGCACGCGCTGGCGCCAACGGTTCAGCGGCCCTCGACAGCACGGGCAGATCCACGGCTGCTTCTTGGGCTCAGGCAAGGCGCTACTTTCGTTTTGAAAATGTAGGAAGCCTGAGGCGCCCACGAGGAACGCCATACACGCGATCACTGCCGCTGCTCTTGGCGCGTGCCCTTTCTGCGCGCAAGGTTTCAACTTCTAGAATCAATGCGGATGTATGCAAGAAGACGCATTCGAGGCAACGATGGCACAAACCTCTAGGCTCCATTTTTTCGTCTAGCTCTAACGCAAGCTGAAGAGCAGTTACATTGCAGCCGGCACAGCGCCAGCCGTTCTCCCAGCCCCCATTCCAAAGTTCAGCGTCGGCGTCAATTAGCTTTTGGAGCTGTTTCAGATCCAAGTCGCTCATATCCCCTTTGATCACAGCGGATGGGTTGCATAGCCGCCGCTGTTCTCGACGTCGAGCATTCCGTCGACAGCGCTTACAGCGCTTGTAGGGATACTTGCACGAATGCGGTGAAGGACGCTTATTCTTCAAGCTCATTAACAAGATCCAACTCTGGCACCCATTCGGTTTCCTCGTCATCTCCGATGCGCCTCACGACGAATTCGGCCCAGTGATCTGGTAGGTCGCGCTTGAAATCATCTTCATCCTCGGAGCCATCAACTGAGTCCGACAAGTGGAAAGCAACAGACGGATCATCGCCCCGCGATCGTTTCGGCTTGGGCTTGTGCTTTATCGGAGCTTTGATCTCTCGCTCTGGCTCCCATTTCAATTCGCGCCAACGCTCTAGCCACCACAGCGGCTCCGGAACGCTCCACCTATCTCCGTTGGTGCACGTTACTTGGTGGTGGATCAATACTTGAGCGATAATGCTATTGGGGGTAGAGCAGCTGTCACAGAAAAAGAACAACGGCCCTCGACACCAATGACAACGCCATTCATGGCGCACGGATCTAGGGCACGCCGGACACAAATCAATCTCAGCCGTTCGTGAGAACCGCATACTGATCGCGCGATCTATCATGCCAACAAGTCCCGAAGAAAGCGATCCATGTCAGCGATCTCCTCGGGCCCACGGAACGCAGCGTCGATCGACGCGATAGCGCCCTCACCAGAGCCGACCCCGAGCGGCGACGCCGCTTCGAGCTTGCGGTGCAGCGCCGCGATGATCTTGCGGTCCACGAAGTGATCGGCGACGACGTAGGTCACGTTCATCGGCCGCGTCGGCGCGAACGTCCGCATCTCGGCTTGGGCGATCATGGCCGGCGTGTAGTCGATCTCAGCGAAGATCGCGCGGTGCGCGTGGCTGAGATCAATGCCGACCTGCGCCACAGACATCGTCGCGACGAGCGCGGCAGGCCCCTCGCGCCATTGGCTCAGAACCTGATCGCGGTTCTTCATCGGCGTGTCGCCGGTCAGCTTGAAGGCTTGTCGGCCGCCGGCAAGGAGCAGCTCGACGATCGAATCGGCAAGCTCGCGATGCCACGTCCAGATGACGACGGAATCCCCGCGATCGAGACAACGCTCGGCCTCTTGGATCGCTGCTGGGAGCTTGGCCATCGACAGCGCGTCGCGGTAGCGTGCGAGCGCGCCGGCCGTGTTCGTTCGATCCCCTTGGCGCAGGCTCTCGGCCGCGATGTCGAGCTTGCGGCGCTGTCGATCATCGAGATCGACGATCATCACGTTGCGCGAGATCGGCGGCAGATCATCGCAGACGTCGACCCAGCGACGGCGCAGCATAACCTCGGAGAGCCGCAGCGACAGCTCAGCGTCATTAGAGAGCCCGGTGAACCGCGTACCGTACTCCGTGACTTCGGGCGCCCCGTAGCGATTGCCGAAGTCGTGATAGCTACCGAACGCGCCGGGCGCGACGAGCCCGAGCACGCTCCACAGATCGGGTGGCATGTTCCAGATCGGCGTGCCGGTCGCTGCGATCACGCGCTCGGCTCGGGAAGCCAGGAACACCGCCGCGCGCGTTCGGCGCGAGTTGCGATTCGTCAGCATGTGCGCTTCGTCGAGGATCAGCGTCCCGATCTGCGTGCCGTCCTGCCATCCATAGAGGATGTCGTAGTGGCCAAACACGATCGGCTTGGCCGCTTCGATCGGGTCGAACAGCCGGCCAGTCATGATGCCGATGTCTTGCCCGGGGAACACCCGGCGCAGCCAGCCGAGCCAAACCTCGCGGACCATCAGCGGCGCGATGACCACGAGTTTGCCAAGGCTCCAATCGTGCGAGTACGCGCACGCGAGAGTGTTGTGCGTGACAATGCAGTGCTCGGTGACGTAGAGCTGATCAGGTGCATCGACGGAGATGCAGATGACCTCACCTTCACCCTCGCGCTCGATCGAAGCAAAGTGTCGCGCTGGTTGAAACTTCGGGCGATCACGATAGCCTTGACGTGAACGAAACGGCTTGATGCCAGCTGGCATCGAAATCGTCAAACGATACGATGGGCGCCCAGTTTTGTGCTCGCCTTTGTAGGTATAGCTAGAAGTCGCTCTCACACTAAGTCGAGCGATTCCACCAAAGCTCTCGACGAGAAACCTGACAGCATCGACAAGCGCTTTTGATGTCGAACTGAATCCTACGAAACGTTTGTTATTCCCGTGAAGCTCGCCGTCAGTATCCATCAACCCTTGCAGTAGCCCTAAGCGTTGTAATTCAGAGGCAAAAAGGTACAAACCTGGGACGAACTTTTCGTAGGAATGCAGGCCCATCAAGCCGAGATCGCGAAGCGCATCGATCACAGGATTCTTTTTGTGAACGAGTCCACGAATCCCCCACGCCGGACAACGATCATTCGATTGGCGTTTGGCCAACCTAGTACCATTAGGTAAAACGCGTTCAACCTCACGCGCCACACCCAAATCCCCAGCCGTGAAAGTCACGCATCGCTGAGTAAACGAGCCATCACCGAGAAGAACACCGAGTAGATATGGATCGATCGGAAGCGTTCTGCTTTCAAGTAACAGGGGCTTCACAAGAGGGATGCGCCACTCGCGCTTCAGCTTGCTTCCATTCTTAGAGAAAAGGCACGTTGCTAGATCACGCGTCTCTTTGACCTTCGGCGCCTCTCCTCGAAGCCACGCGTTGTGATTGTAGGCGGTCCAACGATGATCCCCGTCGACAAGGACTGAGGCCCCATCAGAGAACGTTACACGATAGAGCGGCAAAACTCCTCGATGGAAAACCCCAGTTACGCGACATGAGAATCCGTCAGAGCCGCAAACCCGATCCCCAAACCGAAGGCGTTCGATCGACTGCCAACCACTAGGCGTCATGATTTTTGTGCCGACTAAGTGCCCTTTGCCAACACGGGGATCGTCACCGAGCAACGTCCCGCGCCGCGAGCGGATGAAGTCGACGGCGGTTTTCTGAACGTTGCGGAGCTTGAAGCCAAGCTGCTCGGTGGCGAGATCTCGGCCTTCCCAGATCAGATCACTCGATGCCCTGATCCGGCTCAGAGCCCTCGCCGCATCGTCATTGTCAAGCAACGGCAAGTGCGATCGGTGGATCTCTATGTGATCGGCGATCACACGAATGCCGGGAGTCACGGCGATCGGCCGGATAGTTTCTTGGTCCACAACGAACCAATCGAGTTTTGCCGCCGGTTTGAGCATCCCGTGCCGATTGAGCTACCACACTGACCTGACTTTGCGGCTGACAGTCAGGGCATCGTGTTAGCTACGACCCTCTCGCTCCATGCCCACCCCAGCCGAGCTATCAGCACGCATGGCCCGCGATCGATCGCGGATCGCCGTCAAGCTCGATGGGGACTACGTTAACGCTCGGGCCAAGCGCATCAGCATCTGGAACGAGATCCTGAACATTGAGATCACGACGGGCTCGACATTTCTCGTCGCGGTGCCCGAGAACGTGCCGTATCTCTGCGTCGGGCTCACACAAGAGATCTTGGCGATGCCGAGGCCAGGTAGAGGCGGCGATCGATTCTGGACGTACATAGAGCGGCGCTACGGAATCACCGAGCGCGAAGAAGCCGCCAAGGCAATCCTCGACAGATATAGGAGCTATGCGATGCAAAACGGAGCACACGTCGCGGTTCGGCGGTTCGCGGCCTACAAGAACCAGACGGTTTACTTTTCTAGCTACAACGGCCAAATGTGGCGGCTCGACGGCGAGAACATCATGCAGGTCGTCAACGGCGAAGACGACGTGTTCTTCATCGACGACGACGGTGGCAAGCACGTCGATCCCGAGGTCGGTGAGCACGGGATCCTGTTCGATCGGCTCGTCAATCACCTCTCGTTCTCGTCGTCGGGCATGGGTGGGATCTCCGACCAGCAAATGCGGATGGCATTCATCGTGTGGATCTTCGCGCTCGCGCTCCCCGATCTCATGCCGACCAAGCCGCTATTGATTCTCGAAGGAGCACCAGGCAGCGGAAAGTGCCTACAACTTGGAACACCTGTGCTTTGTTTCGACGGGTCCACCAAAGCGGTTGAGGATGTTCAAATCGGGGATCTACTCATGGGCCCTGATAGTCGACCTCGCCGAGTCCTCGCAACAACACGTGGCCGTGGACCGTTGTTCAAAATCTGTCCGGTCAAAGGCGACTCGTGGGTTTGCAATGATGCCCACGTCCTTACGCTTGTCTCATCGCATCGAGGAGAGATCATCGATATCTCAGTAGATCAGTTTCTGAGTGAGACCGCGTACTTTCGCAGTGATTACAAGCAGTTCATGACGAGAGTGGACTTTCCACCGCAGAAGGAACCGCTCCCAATCGATCCCTACTTCCTCGGTGTCTGGTACGGCGACGGTACGGTTGTCGGCGACGGCACAGCTTTTCCAAAGCAGTACCTCACAGCATCACGAGAAGCACGAGCACAATTTCTAGCTGGGCTCTTAGACACTGACGGTTACCTCAGCCTCGGATGCTTAGACATTGTGCAAAAACGCCGAGGCTTCGCTGATGGAATCTGTTTCCTAGCTCGATCGCTCGGCCTTCGAGCAACACCGCCAAAGGCTAAGTTTGTGCTCGGCTACGAGGAGCCCTACTGGCACGTTTCGATCAGCGGCGACATGAACGGCCTACCGCTACGTATCCCACGCAAGAAACCGGATCCACGCCATCAGATCAAAGACGTAACGCGTACAGGCATCACTATTGATCCAATCGGCGAAGGCGATTTCGCCGGATTCACACTCGATGAGGACGGCCGATTCTTGCTCGGTGATTTCACGGTCACGCACAACTCATCAGCGGTGCAGCTGCTCCAGCAAGCGCTGCTCGGCGAAGCCAAGCCGATGATCCTCTCGAAGAACAAAGAAGACGACTTCGGCGTCTTGCTCCTGCGCTCGCCGATCGCCGTGTTCGACAACCTCGACGCCTACATCGACTGGCTCCCTGACGCGATCTGCTCGTACACGACCAAGGGCACATGGACCAAGCGCAAGCTGTTCACCGACAGCGAAGAGGCGACGATCAAGCCGCACGCGTTCATCGCCGTGGCCTCGAAGAACCCGGCGAGCTTCCGGCGCGAGGACACCGCCGATCGCTGCGTTATTCTGCGCCTCGATCGCCGCGAGCAGTTCACGCGGTTTCAGTCGCTCGAAGAAGAGATCCAGCAGCTACGCCCGCAGATCGTCGGCGAATACATGTGGTACGTGAACCAGATCGTCGCCGAGATCCGGCACGGCGCGCTCACCGAGAGCGCAACCGAAGTTCACCGCATGGCCGACTTCGCCGCGCTCGCGCGCGTTGTTGGTCGCGTCGTCGGCTGGGAACCCGAGGCTGTCGCCGATCTGTTGAACGCAGTCCAGGGCGAGCAGATCGCGTTCATCAACGAGGAAGATCCCCTCGTCGAGCTGCTCCACAAGTGGATCGTCTACCGCCCGCGCAACGCGCCCTCGAACGTCGGCCGCGAGCTTGGGCTGTTCCAGCTGTTTCAGGAGATGGAAACGCTCGCCAACGCCCACGGGATCCAGTTCTACAAGAACGCGCGATTGCTGTCACAGAAGCTGCGCTCGCAGCATATCGAGCGTGATTTCATCGTTCAGCTGCTCGCGCCCGACGGCCACAAGAGCTATCGGATCTGGCGCAAGACGGATGCGCGGCTCACGAGCATCCCAGCTCTAGATCCCGTCGATCCAACAGGAAGCGATGACGACTGACAGATCAGCGTGGTAGTCCTCGGGCATGACCGAAAATGGCTCGTCCTCGAACCCATCTCCAATGAACCCTCACGTGTCCTCGGTGCCCTCAGCCTACGGTCATACAATCTTCGGGCAGCCCCACAAACCGTTCGGTGTAGCCACACCGACGATCCCGGGCACGAACCAATCCTGCCCATGTGCATTCGGCCGATTCTGCCCGCTCCACAGCAAAGCAGAAGGACCGAACGCGAAGGCTGGGACAGCCGGCACACGGTACATCCCGGGATCCGACCCCGCAGTCAGCCCACACGATCAGATCGCGCAGCTCGTCGCGACTTTCCTCGACGGATTGATCGGCCAAATCACGGCGAGCGTCGTGCGTGAGCTGGAGCCCGTGCTCGCCGAGCAAGCGCAGCTGTTCCGCGACCTCATGATGATGCGGGGAGCCGAGCCAGAGAACAAACCAACAGCTTGCCCTCGATGCCACAACCCGGCATGCCAGCTCGACAAGCTACGTAGAGAGACCTTCATCGACGTCTACTTCGTCGAGAACAGTAACGATTGGGCTTGGGCTCACTGGACGGCGAACCCTTGCGCGGTACGCGTGTCCATCGGCGAACGGCTGTTCTACGTCGATCAGCCTATCACTATCGCTCCATCGGAGTTTGTGGCCTACGAGAGCTTCGTGATCTCCGAGATCACCGACGGCGTCGACAACGCGCCGAGCTGCCGAACAACCGACATCGAAACCATCGCTAACGTCATTCAGCTGCTCTCGGAAGGCTTCACCTTCGACGACGCGATCGAGGAATCCATCTGAACAAGATCGACGAAGCGCGCTGACAGAGCAGCATGGTAGATTCGGAGCGTGTCGTGTAACGCCCATCCCGAGCCTCTGCCACCCGGCGCTGACGTCCAAGGCTTCACGCCTGACCCCAATCTGTCGTGGGTCTCGGTCTACGCGGCGGCGTGCGAAGATCCCGAGTGCGAGGAGAATCATCGGCAGCTGTTCATCGTTCCGATCATCGGCTGGGCGCAGGTCAACGTCCCACGTGAAGATGCCGACTTCGACGAGTGGCGCTTGCGGCCTTCCATCATGCTCAGCAATGGAAACGTCGTCGACTATCTCGACCTGCCCGACATGTATCGATTCGTTGCCGTGCTGAGGGCCAATCAGGACGTGCCGACGATCGCTCGCGACATCTACGCGCACACCTTCGGCGATGCCGAGGCCGAGAAGATCACCAGAGTCATCGACGAAGCACAGCTACCGAACTAGGGCTAGCTGTCAGAGCAAACGAGTAGGGTTGTTTTGCGATGCGCGAAACAGTCCATTTTGGAGCCGAGAACCTACCGGCTCGATTCTGGGATAAAGCAATCCCCGAACCGATGTCAGGCTGTTGGTTGTGGATCGGCGCAACATCAGACGGGTATGGATATCTTCGATGGCCTAACGGAGCTAGCCCACAACGTCTTGGGGCGCATGTCATCGCTGTGCTGGCCTCGAATAGAGTTATCCCGAATGGCTGGCAAGTTGATCACCGCTGTGAGGTCAGGTGCTGCGTAAATCCAGAGCATCTTGACGTCGTTACCCATGACGAGAATCACGCACGTCGACATCAGCGCCATCCCATAACGCATTGCTCTAAGGGGCACGAGTACACCGACGAGAACAGTTACTACGTCCAAAGCTGGAACGGGTACTTCCACCGGAAATGTAGAACCTGCATCAAAGCCAACTCGCTGGCTCGTAAGGAATGATCGTGGCGAAGGATCCGAGCCGAAAAGCTCCGCGACGTGCGCGAAGGCCGACGCCAATCGACGATGATCTCGCCGAGCTTGCCGGTGTGCTCTCCGAGTACGCGCTCGACAACACCGCGTACGGTTGGTTCCGACCACCGTGGCGCGACGGTAGGCATGCGATCGACCTCGCGTGCTCCGTGATGACGGTGTTGCCCCCAGACGCTGACGCGTATCTAGAATCTATCGCGCATTGGCTGACCAGCGAGCAAAACGGGAACAGCTCGCTTGCATACGAACGAGCCGGCAGGCTCTACAACGGTCTGATCCAGCCCAAGATCAACACCGATCCGGTCCGCTTTCTCGCCGCTGCGCTGCGCTGTTTCCAGCTCAAGATCGCCAACTCGCATGGTGGCGGCGTCACCTACAACGAGATCCTGATCGCAGCGTTCTTGCCGATCGAACCAGCTCTCGTCGAAAGGCTCGTACTCGAATACCGCTGTCGCGATGCGATCGGGACCACGAGCCACCTCCAAGGCGACAAGTACGATCGCGAGCGCAGCGCTTTCTCGATCGCGTGGAAGCGTGGCCTCTACTTCGCCGCGTACTCGATTCGACCACCAGGAAGTGAGATCAAATTCAAATGAGCGCACCAAGTCTGATCCCAGACAAAGACAAGACCAAGCCCAAGAAAGATCGCGTCGACCTCAAGCTCTACAACGCGATTGCGATCTTCGACGTCTACATGGTGTCGCGAGACGGCAACCTCGCGCGCGAGTCGCTGATCTCGGCTATCGCCTCGGGCGACGTCGAGCCGACGGAAGTCACCGCGACGGAGATTCGCCAACAGGGCTCGATTCGAGCTTCGTGGCTGGAAAAGAGCCCGTACATCGCGACCGACGTCACCGATGCCGAATTCGAGGCGTTGAAGGGCATCACGACGAGCGCGGCCTTCGATCGTTTCTACACGCGACGGGGATAGCAATGACCAAAGACTGCTTGCCACTTGTCGAGAAGCTAGCTGCATACGATCA
>Ga0334722_10001895_pt1 | contig 24744 bp, 39 predicted proteins | sample C3_bottom_MG_FD_207210 | JGI IMG/M metagenome (GOLD analysis project Ga0334722, IMG submission 207210) | Sediment microbial communities from Yellowstone Lake, YNP, Wyoming, USA - C3_bottom | ecosystem: Environmental > Aquatic > Freshwater > Lake > Sediment | place: USA: Wyoming | collected... | reverse complement strand
GATGCTAGCTGATGAGAGTTTGATTATGAAAAATGAAAATACGTGGCAATTCTTAATTTCTAGTTTAATTCAGAAAAAACAGGAATTAAGAAAATTAGATAGACTATGAAAGCATTATATAAAAAAAGAAACATTACAAGATCCAGAATCTGAAAATAGTACATATTCAAGTTATACATTAAAACGTAATACAGAATTTTGTTGTGAAAAATTCAAAAATTACTGCAAAAAGTTCACAGGATGGAACTATGAGCAAGGGAAGTTTGGAATAGTTGATCAAATAACCTATGAAGGGCATTCAGTAAAAACTATTGATTTTTGTCCTTTCTGTGGACAAGAAATAGAGTATGAAGATGAAAATATACCAAAGAAAACAAAGCGAAAGAAACTAAAAAAAGACTAAGAATACATAGTTTCTAGAAAATCTGAGTAAAATCAAAGATAAACTAAACATTTTTGACGAAATTAGTTTAATAATTTAAAATCTACCAATAAGATCCTAAGAAATGCCATTAACGAATAATGTTATCATTCAATTAAATGAAATAACCACAATGATGACTAACAAAAATTCTTTAAAACCTAAAGATGAAGAATTCATCAAGGTTATTTTTAAAAAAATACTTGAATGTGGAGAAACCTATAATGTGGACGAGATTGAATCATGGTTTAAAAATGAAGGGACGTGGAAAAACAAAAATTCAATTATAAGAATAACAAACATGGCACAATATATTCAAGAAAAATACGAACAGGCTAACAAATTCCAAATATTATCTGATGAACGTTCTTGCAAATGTGATTGAACTGTTTTTGTATTAAATTTCAAGTTTCTCTAACAGTCTGGTTACAATTTTTCCATTTTCTTCTCGTTCTTTCAAAATTTCATCTAGTCTTTTTTGATTAATATCCCTCTCTTTTACGTTTGAAATTAATCGAAAATATTCTTCGTCTAGTTCATTATTTGCTTGAAGGCGTTTTATTATTTCAAACAAAATTCCAATGACTTCTTTTTGTGCCTCAATTAATTCATCCTTACTTCTTTCAGACATTTCTTTTAATAATTCATTATTACATTCATGTTTTTAGTCATTGAAACAAATTTGACATGATTTTTTTTAATTGTTTATTTTGTATTGCCTTATCTGCAGTATCGATAAATGATTGAATTTTTTCCTTGGGAAATCCTTTATTTAGATAAGTTTTTGCTTGAAAAGCCATCTCTAATTTATCCATTTCATGAACAAATACAGACTCTTCACTTTGGTGCATTTGAAATTCATTCCATATTTGCTGATATTCTTCAGTTAAATTATTAGGAAGTTCAGCAAGAATTTTTTTCATAGCATTATTTTCTAGATCTAATTTTTTTGATTTTGTAATTTCATCAGGAGTAAAATCTCCTACTACTGATTCAACAAGATCATGAAGTAATGACATTTTTACAATTTTTTTTGTATCCATCCCTTGAATTTCAGAGAGGATCAAAGCCATTAACGTCATGGAATAACTATGATCTGCGACTGATTCTGGATTTTTTAAATCGAGTTTATTTTTCCATCCTTTTCTTTGAACATTTTTTAAATTAATTATAATTTGGAAAAAATCTTCAAGCAAGTTTAGAATTTCCTGGAATCTTCTTCCAATAGACCAGAACCCTGATGAATTCTATCTATGGGTTTTGAGAGTTCTTTACTTTCAAAAATTGATTCACAGTAAGGACAGGAAACCTTAGACATAAAATAAATATAAAAAACAAGGTATTAAATCTACACTTACATAATTATTCTATGAAGATTTATACCAAAACAGGTGATGATGGAACTACTGGATTACAAGGAGGAAAACGAGTATCAAAATCCAATCTACGAATTATAGCTTATGGTGCAGTTGATGAGATTAATGCTACAATCGGAATAATTCTTTCAGATAAAATTGATAATGACATTACTATGATGTTAACAAAAATTCAAAACAGCCTTTTTGTGGTTGGTTCTGATTTATCTAATCCTGATCGGTCTAGTAAAAAAAATAGAGTTACCACAGAAATGGTTGAAAATCTTGAAAAAAATATAGATGCACTAGAAAAGGAACTACCCCCAATAACTAATTTCATCCTTCCAGGTGGACATAGATTAGCATCTCTATTACATCTTGCAAGAACAATTACTAGACGAGCAGAAACCAATGTAATTTCACTAGATGAAAAAGAGAAAGTTAATGATGAATGTAAAAAGTATCTCAATAGACTTTCTGATTTGCTTTTTGTTATTGCCAGAACTATTAACAAAAGGGATGGAATTAAGGACGTTATTTGGAAACCGTAGACACACTTTAATTCTGTATTTTGGAGAATTTTGATGTGCCGCGGTAGCTCAGCCCGGGAGAGCACTCGGCTGAAGACCGAGCTGTCGCGCGTTCAAGTCCCGCCCGCGGCACCATTTTGTTTTATTAAGTGCATTATAGGAAAAGGGGGATTCCCTGGGTGTCATAATGCTGAATTATAAGAGATGCGATTCTACACAATCTTTAAATCGTTGCGTTCCTCCTTTTCTTCCGGTCTTTATTGGCAGCAAAAAAATCTAAAAGTATTGATAATACAAAAAAACCTAAAAAAATCATTTCTAAATCAACTAAGAAAAATCCCAAAACAAAAATCAAAGCTAAAAAATCAAATGATGTGGAGATGGCAGGAGATGACGTAGGAATTGTAGTTATAGACGAAGACCTTCAAATAGATAAAGATGCAGAATTGGAGGCTCGAAGAGCGTATCTTGAAGAGGCAAGATCACAAGAGGCATCATCATCTGATTAGAATAATTTTTTTAATGTTCATTTCAAAAGTAAATAAACCAATGTTACGTAATAGTTGCGTATTATGCGTGCCCTATGTTTGATAACAACTAAACCAAATACTGTCGATAAAGTTGTTGAAATTCTAAAGAAAAAACGGAAGGTAATTCGAGAGATAATGATAGTCGCAGGCAGGGCAGACATAAGCGTAGTCTTACAAGGTTCTATGGATGAAATAAACAACATGGTAATTGATTTTAAAAAAATCAATGGGATTGTAACTACTGAGACCCTAATTGAAGTGGAAGTGAATCTTGGATGGTAAAAGCAGTAGTTCTAGTAAAATCTCCAAAAAAACTCATAGCGGCTAAACTAAGAAAAATTAAGGCAATTTATGATTCGTTTCCAGTTAGTGGTCAATTTGATGCAGTAGCATTAATTGATGTAGAACATCTAGGAGAAATCAAAAACATTACAACTCAAATTCAAACCATAAGTGGTGTAGAAAGAACAGAGACTATGGTAGAAGTCCAATGAAAAAGGATTTAACTTGGAGGCTTTAGTTTTAACATTAGAGTATAAAATATTATGAATGTAAAACGTGTTGGAAATGTTATACTTGCTGTAAAGGATCTGGATAGATCTGTAGAATTTTATCACGGATTAATTGGGTTGCCAATTAAACAACAAAGGCGAACCTGGGTAGATTTGGGTTCTAGTGGTGCTCTAGTTAGTCTTCACCCTGCATCGCTGACTGCACCACATCAAGGAACTTCGGTTGAAAATGGGATAATGCTTGGGTTTTTGGTAGGAGATTTAAAATCTTCACTAGATGAATTAAAATCAAAAGGTGTTAAAATTTACAGAGAACCTGTAGAAAGAGATGCGGGCTTAAATGCAATCATTTTAGATCCTGACGATTATATGATTTCACTTTTTGAACCATCATTTAAGGATAAGGCCGAACAAACTCCAGGATATGAAGGCTTTACACCAGCTTAGAGAATTTTTTTTATTTTAGAAACTAAGTTTTCAATATTTTTTGTTTTTACATCTATTGAAAAATAGTATGTAATGTTTTTTCTTTGAAATACAAGTATTGTAACTTTGGGATGAGATAATAACAAAAAATCCAACGCACCGACTTTTTGAGCATATAATTTTCGTAACGTCATTAAAGTAGAAATGATAAAGAATTCATTTTTTACTTCTTCAGCTGACCAAAGAGGAATGGTATTAGGCCTAACCATTCCAGTCAATGTTCTACCATATTCATTAATAATTCCTGCATATCTAATTGATTTTGAAAGCTCAAGAATTTTTTGACATTTTTTTCTATAAGTTACGATTGCTTCCTTCCATTTTTGTTGAGGGGTTTTAAGCATACCAAATCTAGAAAAAAGCCTATAATAAAGATTGATCATAAAATGAATTAAACTATGACAATAATTACAAAACCTGGAGTAATTATCAAAATTCAATTATTGCAAGGATCGCAAGCTAAAAATTATTTTGAAAGTAAGGAACGACTTTTTCTAGGAACCATTCTCATAAAATTACAAAAAGACACGTCTAACGAATTAAATTTAACTGTTCAAGAAAAAGACATGATAGAACATATCTATAAAAAATATAAGAAATATCTATAGATTTTTTAATTAAGTATGTGACTCTGTTTTTTATTATTAGATAATTGTTTTTGTAAATCAATATTTTCTTTTTTTAATTTATTATTCTCATTTTGAAGTGTAACTGTTGATTCTAATCTTGAGAACAGTGGGTGACCTGGAGGTCGTGCAGGATAAGCAACCTCAAACAATCCAGAGGCGAATTTTTGATACATTTGATTAAAGTCTTGTAATTTGAAATTCATAGATGCATTATCTTTGAAAAATTTTTCTTTTAAACGTTTTTGGTCGACTATTCCAATAGATGGTGGAGAAATTCCTGGTGGGAACCTAGGAAATATTGAAGTTGGTATACCGAATGTTGGATGAATTCCTGAAAGCTCCATTATTCTTGTCGTATTGAAATAATCCATACGATTTATGCAAGTTTAGGGTTATTTCTTGTTTGCTTTACTCATTTGATAACTAGACATGTGGATCTAGAGTCATTTCTAGTCAGATCGAGCTGATCGCTGATCCTTATAGACATCTTAGATCGCTAATTTTAAAATGAAGGAATTAAGAAGAAAAAACTGTCTTAAATGCAAAAAAAATATTCGTACCTATGAATTACATAAAATTGTAATTTATGTAATTCAGGATAAATTTACAGATCATCATTACGAACACGTAGAGTGTCCTGAAAAATTTACAGTTTAGTCATAAGCAAATTTTTTTGTAAATAATTATCCTACATAAGCATACACTGGATATAATCTTCCAGTTTCTCTATCATGGTACTTCCAGTTTGTTTGAGTCCAAACAACTTGTTTAAATTGTTTTTGTATATCGGGATGCAGTCTAATGTACACATCATCGCCAATTAGAATTTGATTTGGGGAAGCAGTATTTTGGATCTTTGACGCAATATTCATTGAAGGCCCCAGAATATCCACATGGGATTTTTCTTTATCAGCACCATAGCGTACTATGATGTTTTGTCCAAAATCCATACCTATCTTTATCTTTAATTCAGGATAATCATATTGATTCAAGATTGGATTCATGCCTTTTTCCACTACAGTTACCATTGCTTTTGCACAATTTACTGCATTGTCTGTGACTAGCAGTGGCATGGCTTCAGCAACAAAATAACCGATCACTGCGTCACCAACAAATTTTAGAACATAACCATTGTGCTGCATAATAATGGATGACATTTCTTGAGCAAATGATCTAATGATTATTGCTACCTTTTCTTCAGGCAGGGAAAGTGTGATCTCAGTCGAACCAACTAAATCAACGTATAAAACGATCATATTGATTCTAGATGAAACTAGATCGCGTAGAAATCTTTCAGATTCATCAATTATTGTCGATTCATATTCATAACCTTGTTTTAATGCGGCCCACAATCTTTTTTGAGTTTCTTTAACAAGAGTTTCTAAATCGACAACTTTTGTTCCTTTTTTACTGAGAATAATGTCTACATAATCTGGGGATTTGGGATCATGCGTATTTTTCTGAGAGGTAGAATTTTTGTTTGATTCTGAATTATTGTGTGGCTCCATTAAATCTTTATTAGAATTTTCTTGATTTTCATTCATATTTTATTCCTAATCTAGAGGAAAATCTACGCCACAAATTGGGCATCTTGCTCGTTTGCCTTTATAATCTTCATTGTAATATTGAACAATTTCGGCATTACAATTCCAGCACATGATTTTTTCTGCCTCCATGAACTATTTCCTCAAATTTCCTATTTAAAATCATGTCTTTCATCAAAAGGTGGATACTGATGAAACCAGGTATTTGGCCAATATGCTGTAAGATTTTATTAGATGAGGCTCTCCAAAATGTGTGCGTCTTGGCATCAAATCCTCAGATGAATTTATTCAATTATTAAATAATAAAAATGAAAGCATTCAAAAACTATTTCTCGAAAAAATGAAAGAACTCACTAGAACAGTTACTGTTAAAGGTATGCTAGGAGATAGTACAATAGCAGAACAGAATACTTTTGATCCAAAACTTGTTCAAGAATATTTCAATAAAATAATAAAAAACTTGTCAGATTGGGTTTCGCGTGATATTTCTATTACAAATAATGAGGATTTAAGACGAATTTTTGTCAAATTTGAACTGAAAGAAGGAAATTATCTCCTTTCATGCCATATGTCAATTCAGTTTCATGTTCTACTGTTCTATAAACTAGATAACAACGTAATAGAATACCAAAAAGAACTTTCAGAAATTATTGATAAGACAAAAAATATAGAAACAAAATTGGCTGAAGATAGCGATCAACATATCTTGGAAAAACTCAAAGAGATTGGATATAAAGATCTTGAGCATAAAGATCTTTTCCAGGTTTTTTATGAAAACGATGACTTGCTGGATAAAATATACAAAGAAATTGAAGGAAAATCAGAGAGTAACGTTCAAGAACTTCTTAAAAGAAAAAAACAACTGTTTAATGAACTTGATAATTTGCTGATGGAAATTTATCAAACTACGTCAGTCTTAATTGATGATTCAAAATTAGTTACAGGAGAAGAAGGATGTCTTTGTAGTTTTGATTTAGAACACTTCAAAAACAATGTCAAGGAAGGAATATTTGATCCAAAAAAGATCCCAGTTAGAGTAAAAGAAAAATTATCTGAAAGGTTAGATGAATTCATAAAAATTATGAAGTTATGAAAAAAAGAGTTTTATCTAACATTTTTTAGTAATATAAAATATCAAGGACCTGCAAACTGAGGCGAGGTGCCTCATTAGGGGAGTTATACAGGCCCTTGACTAGTTCCTATCGATCAGTTTGGAACTATAAAAGCTTTCTAGTAATAGTGTAGTTTTTAATTTAAAATTTTAAAATTTTTCGAGTTTTTTCTAGATTTTTACAATAATTAAAATACAATAACTAAAACACCAATAAGATGAACCCTAAATATGAAGATGTACTTAAAGCTCAATCTCAAAGAGGAGACGAAATTAGGAAAACAGCACTTACTCATTCACCTATATTCAGCCAATTAACTGGTTCTGAGGTGTATCTGAAATGTGAATTCCAACAAAAAACAGGTTCCTTCAAAATAAGGGGGGCATATTTTAAAATAAAATCTTTAACAGAAGAAGAAAAAAAGAAGGGAGTGATCACAGCATCTGCTGGAAATCATGCACAAGGCGTAGCTTTCGCATCTTCTTTAGAAAAAATTTCATGTACAATTGTGATGCCAAAAAACGCCTCACCTGCAAAAGTATCTGCAACTAGAGGGTATGGAGCAACAGTAGTTCTGGAAGGGAGTAATTATGATGAATCTTGGACTAAAGCTAAAGAAATTGCAAAAAAAACAGGAGCTAACATAGTTCATGCATTTGATGATCCACATGTCATTGCTGGACAAGGAGTTATTGGATTAGAAATATTGGAGGATTTACCTGATGTTGATGAAATTTACGTACCTATAGGAGGAGGAGGGTTAGCAGCAGGAATTTTACTAGCAGTCAAAACAAAAAATCCCAAAATCAAAGTAATTGGCGTACAGTCAAAATCATTTCCAGCAATGAAAAATTCCTTAGAATCTGGTGAACTAAAATCAGTTGGAGGGGAGGGAACCATAGCGGATGGAATTTCTGTAAAAAAACCAGGACAGATAACTTTCAGTATAATTAAAGACCTAATTGATGATATTGTTTTAGTAGATGATGCTGATATTGTTAAAACAATGTTTTTACTCATGGAAAGAGGGAAAATGGTAGTTGAACCAGCAGGTGCTGCAGGTCTTGCATATTTACTCGCCGCAAAACCGTCTCCTGGAAAAAAAGTTGTTCCAATTCTATGTGGAGGCAATGTAGACATGTATCTTCTTGGTCAAATAGTGGCCAAAGGTTTGACTCAAATGGGTAGATTAGTAAAAATTTTTATTTTATTGCCTGATAAACCTGGTGCATTAAAGGAATTAGTTGATGAGATTGCCTCGCTAAGTGTAAACATAGTTGAAGTTGTTCACGATAGATTAAGCTCAGACATCCCAGCAGGTTCTGCAGGAGTAACATTGAGTCTTGAGACAGAGGGTCAAAAGCACGCAGATAATCTGATAGAGCATTTAAAGAAAAAAAATATTAATTTCAAAATATTAACATGATGTTATTTGAATTTTTTTTTGACAAATCTGGAAAGACCTACTTTTTTTAGTTCCGCAGATTCTTTTAACACTGAACGATGTTGGTACTGTTTATGTTGTTTTAGCTTTTTCTTCAAATCCTCAAACTCGTTTCCAAGAATTTTAATTGCATAGATTCCAGCATTACCTGCTTTGTTAACACCCACTGTAACTACGGGGGAACCAGAAGGCATCTCTGAAATTGATAGAAAAGAATCCAATCCTCTAAATGCTGAGAATTTGTATTTTGGATGTTTTTTATCTTGTTTATCGTTATAAACAAGAATTGGTACGCCTATTACCGGAATAATGGTGTGCGAAGCAATCATTCCTGGTAAATGGGCAGATCCACCTGCACCTGCAATTATTACCTTAAAACCACTGCTTTCAGCGTGTTTTGCATACTTGTCTAACATGGTAGGTGTCCTATGAGCAGAAATTATTTGGTCTTCATGTTTAACATTAAATTTGTCTAAAATTTCAGATGCGCCATGCATTATCCTACTATCAGAACTAGAACCCATAATGATACCAACTAAAGGTTTTTTGTTGTACTGTGTTACCACATTACATCAAAACCGGTGATGTTTTTAACCTTGATGCAGAGTAAGGATTATCTTTTTTTTGCTTTTCCGCTTTTGGATTGTTTTCTTCGTCTACGTGCTGCCCTCTGATCGGCTTTTCTCTCATGTTTTCCAGTTTTTCTCAATGGCATATGAAGGGTGTCAGAGGTTAACAATTTCAGTGTTATGGATATTAGGACAAAATAGTGGTTCCTGCGGAAGAAAAATGCTTATTTGAACTAACGTCAGGCATGGATTAGATCGCAGATACGATCATAGCGATCAAAACTAGCTGACCTCTGTACGATATTAAGATCATGTCTTCGATATGACGATCGGCACGAAGGAAATGAAAGAAAGTACTCAACAGACAATATTTGATTCATGTTCAGGCTCCAGCCTGCACGATTATAAGATATCAGCAGATGAACTCAAAGAGGAACTTTCAAAATTTGATTTACCTGAAAATCAATCTAAGGTATACATTTTCTTAGGGAAATATGGTTCAAAGACTGCGCCAGAGGTTTGTAGGGCATTAAAAATCGCACGTACAGAAACATATCAACTATTAGCAGCATTACAAAAGAAAGGAATAGTTTTAGCTACTTTTGGACATCCAATAAAATTCTCTGCATTAAAACTAAACAAAGCAGTCAAGACGTTAGTTAATGCGGAAAAAGAAAGAGTAAGATCTCTAGAAAATAATGAAGAAACTATAATCAAACTTTGGAATAGCATACCTGAGTTTTTGAAAGAAAAAACTGAAGATGTAGAGAATAAATTTCAAATGCTAGAAGGATCAAATCCCATTAATGCGAAATTAAAAGAGATGATCTCAGAAACAGAAAATGAAATGATTGTTTTAGGTTCTGAGAAAGATTATCTTCGATTATATCATTCAGATTTTTTAGATAATTTAACAACTAAGAAATGTCAATCAAAGATCATTACATCATGCACAGAAAAAACTATGTATATATTTGAAGATATGGATAAACAACAAATTAAATGCATGTCATCTAACATAAAAGATGAAATCTGCTTTGTAATCAAAGATAATAAAGAAATGATTTTCTTTACAAAAAATGATTCTCAGGCTCTCCAAAATATTTCTGCCATGTGGACAGATTCTACTGCTTTAATTTATTCTATGAGATTACTTTTTGATTTTATCTGGTCAAGCTCAAAACCAATTTAGATTAGTTAATTTCAGTTCCAATATAAGCAGATGTAATGGCATAATAAGAAAGTTTTGGAGTCTGTTCACAAAAATTCATCGATATCTCTCTCAGTTTTTCGTCTTCTAACATCACTACAAAACCTACATTCACATAATTGTTCCATACTGATTCTATTTCTTGATACCATTTAGGATATTGGTTGTAACAAATGCAGAACAAATCATACATTTGTTATGCAGTAAGATAGTTGATTTTTCATGCACGTGAGTGGGCTTTCCCTTTTGCTCTTTGTCGATAAACTCATTTGAGGAACATCTAAAAATTTTCAAATAATCCAAATGCACTAAAAGGGGTATTTACGCCTAATAATATGGGTAATTCAGGTAAAGTTCTAGGGATAATTGGAGGAGGTCAACTTGGAATGATGCTTACTGAAGCTGCAAAGAAATTTCCAGATGAAATTTCAGAAGTAATAGTTTTAGATCCAACCAAAGGATGTTCTGCTTCTAAGGTAGGGGCAAAACAGATTATTGCAGATTTTAAAGATGAAAAAGCCATAATTGAACTTGCTACAAAATCAGACATTCTGACATATGAAATCGAATCCGGAAATAGCGATGTTCTAAAATCAATTGAGTCTAAAACTATGATAAATCCTTCCCCAGATACTTTAAAAAAAATTCAAGATAAACTAGTTCAAAAAATATTCCTATCTGAAAATCAATTACCGGTGGCAGAGTTTGTGGAGATAAACTCTTTAGATGATTTAAAACAAAAGATAAAAAAATTTGGTTTTCCATCTTTGTTGAAGACCAGAAAAGACGCTTATGATGGACGAGGAAACTTTAAGATTAATTCTCACGAAGACATCATTTTAGCATATAAGCAATTTAATGATCAAAGCATGATGCTTGAAAAGTTTATTGATTTTAGGATGGAGGTATCAGTAATAGCTGCAAGAAATACTCAAGGAGAAATTGCAACATATCCTCTAGTTGAAAATATACATGAAGATAATATTCTACGAATCACCATAGCTCCTGCCAGAGTGAATAAAGAGATTGCAAAAAAGGCAGAACAAGTTGCACAAAAAACAATGGAGGTACTAAAAGGAGCAGGTGTTTTTGGAATAGAGATGTTCGTAACAAAAAATGATCAGATTCTAATCAATGAGATAGCTCCACGAGTCCACAATTCGGGTCATCATACACTACAATCAAGTAAAACATCCCAATTTGAGCAACACATACGAGCAATTCTTGGATTAAGTTTAGGCAGCACAGAGTTATTACACCCTACTATAATGTACAATATTCTGGGTCCAAAGAATTTCAAAGGAGAATACAAACCTGTCAATATAGTTCCTGAAAAAGGGGTTTTTCTTAAAATGTATGGTAAAAAGGAATCAAATCCAAAAAGGAAATTGGGTCATCTCAACGTAGTTGATTTGGATAATTCTGGAAATATTGATTTCTTGTTAAACAATCTGGAAAAAATAAAAAAATCAATAGTTATTGACCCTGTTTAAAAATTGCATCATACTTCTTGTTTCTTGAAAATTCATGAGCAGTTTTGTCTGTTCGAAATATTACATACTGCTACTGATTAGCTTGTCTGAATTAATCAAACTTGGTAAATATGGTCATAACAAAAAACTACAAAACTTCTGCGCAAGCAGGAAAAACACAGGTTTCATTGGAGGGTAAAAGTGAAGAGATATGAATATAGAAGAAGAACTACTCACAGAACTTTCTTACTTTGGCCTTGACAAGACTGATGCTACAATGTATTTGGGCCTTTTACGAATAGGTTCGTTGACAGTAGGCAAAATGTCTACTAAACTCGAAATCGATAGAGGCAAAGCATACAGGTCGCTCAACAAACTTCGAGATATGGGATTGATTACTACTACGTTTTCAAACCCTACCATCTGCGAGGCAGTTTCTCCAGAAGATGCATTGACATCAGTAATTCAACGTAAAGAAGATGAAATTACTACGATGCAAAAGCTTTCACGAAAAATTGTCGCGGATTTAAAGAATCTAAATCGACCACAACAGGTTTCAGAGATCTCTTCAATATCAATAATCCAAGGTCGCTCTAATATTTATTCGCGAATTGGAAAAATGATACAAGACTCTTCCAAAACAATCTACATTGTCACCACAGCTGAAGACATTCTAAGAATGTACCACACTGCAATTCCAGAAAAAATTGCATTATGCAAGAAAAATGGAGGGCAGGTATTGGTATTAACCGATACAGAAAGTGATAGTCTACTACCATTAATCAGTAGACTCAAAGCAACTGAGACTAGAGTAGGAAAATTACCATCGAAAAGCAGAGTGATCGTAGAAGAAGGAGGTCAATTAATAATGTCTGGATCCATTAAAGAAACGATGGACTTGAACGATGATACCGACTCGATTCTATTCACAAACTCTCAAGAGATGATCAACAACATGTTTAGCCTGTGTTCACACTTGTGGAAAAAAGCCAAGCCGGTAGACAAAATACTGGCACAATGATATGAAAGAATCATTCTTCATATCCCCAAATTTTATTATTTTTTATAGTTCATTTATGATAGATTCAATTTTATGCAATTGCGCAAACAGGCCATTAAATAGTAAACAAGTTCATTCTTTATTGTAGATTAATATGATTGAATCACTAATTGAGATCAATCAATTGCGAGTTATCCTTGCCATAGGTATGTTAGGATATGCTTCTTTTACTGATGTAACAAAAAGAGAAATCAGCGATTATGTCTGGATTGTATTTGGGGCTATTGCAGCTATCTTACTGATTTTTGAACCAAACTTATCAGAGAGCCTAATAACTATTGGAATCTCATTAATAGTTGCACCAGTTGCTATAATTATTTGGAGGATTGGTCTCTTTGGTGGAGCCGATGCCTTTGCAATAATTGTCTTGGCAGCATTGGTTCCACAAATCTCATTTACAGATAGAATGATTACTCCATTTACAATATTGACAAATGCAGTATTGATATCAATTAGTCCCTTGTTTATCAATTTCTTTAGAAACCTCATAGAATTGGCAAGGAAACACGATATCTTTGAAGGATTTGAGGAACCAACTAGAAAACGTATAATGGCGATGTTTTTGGGATATCGCGCTCAAAACCCAAAATTTGGTTTTTCAATTGAAAAAAAGGTTGGCAAACACAAAAAATTGAATTTAGTTTTACATCATGCTGAATACGCCGAATTTTGTCATACACCTAACACGTGGATAACACCAGGAGTTCCATACATGCTATTCATTACTGGAGGATTAATTATTCAATTAATGTATGGGGATGTAATATTCAGATTTTTAGAATCTATTTGAAAATAATTCTGAACTAAAATGGGTCTGTCCTAATAGAACAAACACAAGATAATACGAATTATTTAGCAAAAAACAAGTATAGAATTGCAATCATCGAGTGAAGAAAATATATCATCATCGGAGGATTCAAAATCAGATTTTGAAACTTTAGAAGAATTTATGGGATTTAAAGGGAAAGCTCTAAAGGATTTAGACGCTGCAAAGTCAGAGTTAGAAAAAAGAGCAGCACAAATTCAAGAGCTAGCAACAAAAACTAGTGAACAATTTGGTGGTGCAATTAAAATCAATTCAGATTTGAAAGGAAAGATTACATTTTTACAAGATCTAATTTCATCGCTCAGTAGAAAAAATGAAGAGCTTGAACAGGCTAACAAAGAATTACAAAAACAAAAAGAAGAAAATGTAAAACTTACAAAAGACCTGCGTAATAATCTTGAGAAGGTTGTTTTAAAAGAAAAAGAGATAGAGCTACAACGAGATTACCTTTCACGACAAGTAGATGAGAAAAGTAGTGAATTGATGAAATCAGAAAAACTTGCAATAATTGGTGAGCTTGCATCAAGAATGGCGCATGACCTGAGAAATCCACTGTCAACTATTAAAAATACAATTGAGCTAATGGAGTCAAAACCAAAATTAAAAATTGAAGAAAAGCTGCAATACTATGGAAAGCTCCGTAGAGCAATGAATCGGATGTCTCACCAAGTAGATGACGTACTTGATTTTGTTAGGACATCTGAGCTAAAGCTTCAACCATACTCTGTTTTAGATATTATAAATATTGTAAAAGATAGTATAACTATTCCAAATGACGTCACAGTGAAGATTGAACAAGAGAATGTTAGAATAAACTGTGATTATAGAAAAATCGAGGCGGTATTTACAAATCTATTACTTAACTCCATTCAAGCAGTAGAAACTAAAGGAGAAGTACATATTCGTATAATTGATAATGCAAATGATGTACTAATTGCATTTGAAGACTCTGGTAATGGCATTGAACCACAAAACTTGTCCAAAATCTTTGATCCATTATTTACTACCAAACAGTTGGGAACTGGACTTGGTCTTTCAATTTGTAAAAGTATCATAGAGCAACATGGTGGGAATATAACTGTAAAAAACAATCCTACGACTTTTTTAGTAAGACTGCCTAAAAATTTCTAAGAAATTCAAATAAGCGCATTTCTAGCAATAATTTTAACCGAACGTTTGATTCTAAATTAGGTATAAAAAAAGTTACATTCATGGTTTATTAGTTATAGTACTTATCATCACCCTATGGCATTAAAGATCTCTTTGATTCTTACGGGAATCTCCATAGGATTACTAGTAATTTATGGGATGGATGTAATTATTGGTGGAGGTACAGCAGGAAAAGGATTCTTGCCTTTAAATGCAATAGAACGAGGAATTGGATTTGGTGGACCGCCCATAGTTTTATCGATGATATCTTTTTTCATTTCTAGAAAAGAATCATCTAAACCTTTAGGCATAATGATCATTATATCAGGAATTCTAATAATAATTGGTGGAATAATTTCATTATCTAGTGGAATTTCCGATAATGCAGCAAGAATGGCAGGAGAAAGTGGGGGGTTAATTGCTATTGGTGCTTTCATCATAGCACTTGGAGTTATAAAACTAAAAAAATCTAAATCATAACATTGACTTGCAATGGCTTTATGTTCTAAATGTGGTAAAGATGTTAAAAAAACGCACAGTTGTCAGCATACAAACGAAAATGATTATTGTGTAGAGTGTTATACTGAATTACATTATTACTTGACGGAACCAAAAGTAATTGACTGAAATCGAGGCATTCATAGAATGGGTAATTGCGTTAGTCTCAAATAATCTCTATCCCGGTGTATTTTTTGGAGCACTTCTTGAAACTGTTTTTCCTCCAATTCCAAGTGAGGGAATTTTTCCTTTAGCGGGATATATAGTATTGAAAAACGAAATGTCATTAATTCACGTTTTTGGTGTAGGAATTACTGGAGGGGGAGGGGCAACACTTGGAGCATTTGTGATATACGTAATAGCCCTCAAACTAGGTAGAACTGGGCTTGCAAGATACATGAAATATGCAAAAATAAACAAGGAAAGATTATCCAAAGCAGATAGATGGTTTGAAAAATATGGTGACAAATCAGTATTATTAGGAAGATTAGTTCCAGGGCTTCGGGAACTTGTTTCAATACCTGCAGGAATATTTCGTATGAAACCTAAAAAATTTCTAATTTTTACATTCATTGGATCATGTGCTTGGAGCACATTGTTAACTGGGATTGGGTATTATCTTGGAGTTGCAACAATTAACATTTTTTAAAGTTTTAATGACAAGTAAAATTCTGGATAGATCATGAAAGCAGTCATTTTGGCAGGGGGTAGAGGTAAGCGATTAAAACAAGTAACAGATTATGTGCCAAAACCTCTGATTCCTTTGGATAATATCCCAATCATTGAATGGCAAATACGTTATTTGAAAAAATTTGGGATAAAAGATATCATTATTTGCACAGGTTACAAGACTGAGCAAATCGAAAATTATCTTCGTGTAAAAAATAATCTAGGAATAAATATACAATTTTCAAAAGAAAAAGTGCCACTAGGTACTGGAGGCGCAATAAAACAGGCAGGACATTTCATTAATGAAAAATCATTCATTGTAGTAAATGGAGATATAATTACTGATATTGATATTAAAAAACTAAAACAAAAGCAAAATTCAATTGCTGCAATTCCACTAAAGACAAAGTTTGGGATAATGAGTATTAAAAATGATAAAGTGGTTAGTTTTAACGAAAAAAAAGAAATTTCAGATCTTTGGATGAATGCAGGAATTTATCATCTTTCTAAAAACCTAATAAAAGATTTACCAAAAAATGGCGATATTGAGAAAACCACATTCCCAGATTATGCTAAAAAGGGAAAATTAACGCATATAAAATTTAAAAATATATTTTGGTATTCTATTGATTCATACAAAGACATGGAAGAATGTTCAAAGGAAATTAAAACTAAAAAGTATATCAGATATGTTGCAAAATAATTTGATTCATTATAATCCAAAAATATAAAAAATTTGGATACGCAGTTATTGAGGGATCTCTGATTTATAGAGAGTTACTAAAACGTAGGCAACTTCTCCCATAAATGAGGTATCTTCATTTCTGGCTGCATATTCACTCGCATGTTCCCAAAATGGGTGTATTGATTCATCTGATTGATATGCCATTATTCTTACTCTTTACAGAAAATTTGATAATAGCCAAACTCAATCAAAATTCACTTCTTGCTTAAGTCAATACAATTTCGTGCTTCTTTTTTATATCAACTTTCACGCCTAGGAGGGGGGATTGTATTTCTAGAGGTTCCGTTTGTTAAAATTTGAAATAAATGAAATCTTCCGGATTCCCATTATAAAAGAAAATAATTGCACTTGTTATTACGATGAGAATAATAAACCATTTTATTAATCGCAATTTAGAGATGGTTTCTAATAGATTGGATCGTTTATACGACACTATGTGTAAAATAATAAATAATAAAATAAGAAGAATTGGAAATTTATGAAATTGAATAAATTGCAGTGTTTGTACCCACTGAAAATCCAAAATTAGATACTTGCTAATAGAATAAAACATCATATTAGTATCATGTACTCTAAATGCAATCCATGCTAAAAATACAAGATATTGAGTTATGATTATAGAAATAATCTTGCCAAATTTTGTTTTAAAGAAATAATTATTTTCTAAAAATGTAAATTTGTTCAGTATGATCTTATGACATGACAGGTATACGCCATGTAGTAAGCCCCATATTACAAAATTCCAAGAGGCACCATGCCACAGTCCTCCTAGAAACATTACAATTATGAGATTAAAATAAGTCCTGAATTTGGATTTTTTATTCCCACCAAGCGGTATGTAAAGATAATCACGTAACCAAGTCGAAAGTGAGATGTGCCATCTCCTCCAAAAGTCTGAAGGGGATATTGCAAAATATGGCTTGTTAAAATTAACTGGAATTTTGAATCCAATAACAAGAGCTGCTCCAAGTGCTATATCTGAATAACCAGAAAAGTCACAGTAAATCTGAATACCAAATCCAATAGCACCAAGAATTATAGTGAATGATTCAGAACCGATCGGATTTGTGAATATATCGTTAACTAAAGGCAGTATATTATCAGCAAAAAACATCTTCTTTAGAAATCCAAAGGCCATCAATGTTATGCCCATTCTGAGGTTCGAGTCATGTATTGTAATTTGTCGTAATCTTGATCCAACTTCAAGACTCTCCATCTTTTCTCTGAGCTGTGGTAGGAATTCCTTTGCTCGGAGTATTGGTCCAGCAACCAATTGAGGGAAAAATGCAACGAAGATAGCATATTCAGTAAATGATTTGACAGGTTGCATTTGCCCTCTGTATATGCCAATTGTATATGTGAGAGAATGAAACGTGTAAAATGAAATTGCAATTGGTAATGCAAGATGTAATAATGGAATTTGGGTTCCAAGATCAAGGGTTTGCCCCAAGAAATTGAATTGTGTTATGACAAAATCTGCATATTTAAAAAAACCTAATAATCCCAAATTGCCTGCAAGACTGGTTATAAAAATTAATTTTTTTATTTTAATGCTTTTTGTTTTGTATATGATATTTCCAAAATAGAAATCCCAAAGAGTAGTAAAAATTAAAAGCACAATCAGATAATTGCTAGTATAATAAAAGAAAAAATAGCTAGCCGCAAGTAAAAGCAGATGCTGAAATTTCCTTTTTTTGATAATTGTAAGTGACGTGACTACAACGATAAAAAATATTATAAAATCAATAGAATTGAATAGCATTATTGTTCAATCTTACTTACGATAAGATTAGCTAAATCCTCGCTATAGATCATAGAATTCTCATTGTAAGAAACATGGGAAACATCATACCAAATTGACAGATCAGCATATTTTTGATCTAAGCGATAGATCGTAACGTTTGAATCATTTTGTAAATCATTCAAAATTGCCTCAAACGTCTCTTTTTGATTGTCAGATAATGAATTTAGAAAAGCCCTGTGATACGGAGTTGTAAAAACTACAACTTTTATCTTATGCTTTTGAAATTCACTGATCATTTTTTTAAGTATTGTTAATTCTTGATTTACTTGTGGTGGGTTTACAATTATCTCTTTTTTTGTCTTTAAAAATTCATTTTCGATGTCGAGATTATTTTCTATTATGAATTGGCGGGCATGATATTCAAAAAAAGGTGTGTATGGTTGCATTAGATAATCTATCTTCGCATATACGCCCAGATATTTTTGTGATTCTCGAATGAATTGTAGGGTTACAAACTGAGGATTTGAAAAATCAAATCCAATATTTTTTAGTAATATGTTTTGGATGTAAGATGGATTAGGACTAGTTTTAACTTCATCATAGGTTATAGATTGGAATTCATTGTAGGAGACGCCATAGAAAATAATTTGTGGTTTTAGATTTATTATTTCATTAATAGTTCGCAGTCTTTTTGAAGGTTTATCACTGTCATAAGAAAGATTGTAAACGATATAATTTCCACTGCCTTGAATCTGCTCATTGATAAGAGTAGCATTTAAGTTTCCAGTATGACTTGAACCAATAATAAAAATTTTATCTTTTGAATCAAATTTTGAAGAGTAGAATCTTTTTTCCGATACATACGTTGGATCGGGAAATATAACTAGAAAAAATACTAATAATAAAAATGAGATAATTATTGCGCTAGATGCAGTAATGCTAATTTTTAGATTTGCTCTCATCGTACATGTTAGAAATACGTACTTTATGATTTAATTCCAGTAACGCTAATTCCACTCTCAACTTCGTTAAAATAAATGATTTTTGTTTTGGCATCTTTAAACCTTTTTTTGACTTCTTTTGTATGTATGTAAGCATATTTTAGATCTGAATGCAAAAATTTGAGTTGTTAGATTCAACACCTTTTTGTTTTCCTAAACAAAACTCTGCAAGATTAGTTACTGTAATCTTTGCAATAGTAATTTCTTGAATATTTTTCAAACCATCTTTTGTTTTTGCCCCGCTTAACTCATATCGTCTTTCTTGTTGAAACGATCTTTCCAACAAATCATACCTTCCGTCATAACATAGTTTGATGTATTTTCGTGCGTCGGAGGGGAGGACTGCCTTTTTATTCTTTGTCGATAAACCCGTTTGCAGTTTCTAGAAAATCTAAAAATCCTTAATTTCTTGCTTAATGGATAGATTTTTCTGACCTATGTAGTGCTATTTGTTTATGAGGCTAGGATACAGTTTAGGTTCAGTTTTATCTATTGAACAGGTATTGAATTGTGCCTCAACACTTTCAAACTATAATCCAGATACAGTGTGGATTCCCGAAACATGGGGAATGGAAAATTTCTCAATGCTAAGTGCTGTATCACAAAGATTGAAGAAAACAAAAATTGGTTCATCGATAATTAACATTTATTCTCGTAGTCCAGCACTTGTTGCCATGGGTGCTGCTACTGTAGATACTATATCAGATAGAAGGTTGGTTTTAGGTTTGGGAACAAGTAGTTTGCCAATAGTTGAAGAGTTTCATGGATACAAATTTGAAAAACCACTATTACGAATGAGAGAATATGTTGAAATTATAAGAAAAATCTTATCAGGAAAAAAAATAGATTATGATGGAAAGATATTTTCCCTGAAAAATTTCTCATTATTAATCAAACCACCACGAGAACAAATTCCTATTTACCTTGCGGCAGTAAATCAGAATATGGTTGAGCTTTGCTGGCAAATTGCAGATGGAGTAATATTTTATCTTAGACCCATTACAGAGATTCAAAAGACTATAAAACATATGCAATCAAAACGAAAAATTGATGTGTCCTGTCAATTAATTACTTGTATGTCAAATGATGCAGAAAAAGCAATAGAATGCGCCAAGAAAACTTTGTCCTTTTACATCTCAGTTGGTGAAATTTACAGAGAATTTTTGGCGAAAAATGGATTTAAAAATGAAACAAAAAACATCTATCAGGAGTATAATAAATCTGGTTTGAGATCTAATCATGAATTAGTTACAGAATCAATGTTGGAACAACTTTGTGTATATGGAACACCTGACGAATGTATTAGAAAGTTAAAACGATTTTACCAAGCTGGAGTAAATCTTCCCATTATACAATTCAATCCAATTGGAGATGTAGTCGAATCCTTTAATTTACTAACATCTACATTTTCTCAGATCGAAAATGAATAAAATAGCTATAGTTGGATATGGAACTACAAAATTTTCAAGAGAAGAAATCCCAGTTGAATCGTTACTTCTTAATGCCACAAAATCGTTATTTGATCAAAATCCAAACCTGAATCAAAAAGACATAGACGCTGTTTTAGTATCTACAAATGATAATACAAAATATTTATCTGCAATTTTGTCAGAGCTTGCTGGAATTCAACCAAAAACAGCTCATACTGTAGAAAGTCTCTGTAATTCTGGAACAAATAGTGTTGTATCTGCATATTCATATATTGCTTCAGGTCTTGCTGACGTTGCTCTTGTTGTAGGTGCGGAAAGACGTAATAGTCCAGGACAAATTTTAGAATGGGACAATTCTCGCGGAGAGTTTAAGCATCCAATTTTTTGGGGAACGATTTTTACCAAAGCACACAAAAGAAAATTTGGAACAACAGAAGAAGATTTAGCTACAGTCTCAGCAAAAAATCATAAATATGCACATGATAACCCAAATGCTTATTCAAACAAAATTTACTCTGTAGAAGAATTGATGAACTCAAAAATTTTGACAGATGATCTGAAAGTGTCAGATTGTTCAAGACCGTGTAGCGGATCTTCTGCAGTTTTACTTGTCTCTGATAAAGTTGTAAAAAAATATTCAGACAGTCCAGTTTGGATTAATGGGATAGGACAAAAAACACTATCAGCTAGCTTTACAAAAAATCAAAATTTTTCAAGCATGAGTTCTACTCGTGAAGCCGCAAAAATTGCATTTGATATGTCACATTTGGATCCTATAGATGTAGATATCGCAGAGGTTCATGATGCGTTTACAGTTTGTGAGCTTATGGCTATAGAAGATCTAGGATTCGTTTCAAAAGGGAATGCTGCAAAATTTGTAAAAACTCTATACGAAACTGAAGATAGAAAAATTAATCCTCGGGGAGGATTAATTGGAACTGGGCATCCCTTGGGAGCAACAGGGGTTGCACAGATAATTGAAACTACTCAACAATTACAGGGAGTAGCAGGAAAAAGACAAATTGAAAATGCAAAAGTGGGACTAGTTCATAACATGTCTGCAGCTGCCACCTCATCTACTGTTTTGCTGTTACAATCATGAGTATTTTTGAAGTAGAATTAAAAAAAGGAAAATTTGTCATTCCCGAGTGCCTTACTTGTAGGGATGTGGTATGGCCCCCTAGCGATTATTGTAGCCTTTGCTTTGGTAAAGTAAATTGGAGAAAATCTGATGGAGTAGGGAAAATTCTTGAATATTCTAAAAAAGGAGAAATATTTTTTTGTTTAGCAGAATTTGAAAAAAAGATTAGGATTATGGGTACCCTCCAAATCTATTCAAATCAACCAGAAATTGGAAAAAAGGTAAAACTCGATACCTGTGGAGTAGATGGAAGAAATTATAATTTCACTATGACACTGATTTAATGCTGAAATCAGAATGTTAATCTTGTCCCCTTTCAGTTTCATGAATGTTTCTAATATGCAAAGCTAATTTTCAGGAAATCGGAATTACCTTACAAGACTCTTTGGTAATGGTATAATGACCTGCTCTTCTATATGGTAAAAAAATTATCTAATGCTATTGTCTACTAAAATACAAGTAATAACAAAAAATGAGTATTCAAATCGTCTAACTAATAGGCATGACCAATTCCATAAGAAATTAAAAATTCGTTCTCATAAACAAAATCAAAAAATTGCAAGGACAAGACGACAGAGAGGATATAATTGGGAGGATACGCTTGTTAAAAGATTCAATGCGTTATCTGAATGGAAGGCATTCAGATTAGGTTCACCCAGCGTCTCACTTCCAGACATTTTAGTAGTTAATAATAGTCAAAGTACTATTTTTACAATAGAGGCAAAATCTGGTACTGGTACTACACTCCAAGTACCTTTTGATCAAATAATTCGATGCCTTAATTGGACGAGCCACTTTGAATTATATAAAACAAGAAAAGTTGTTTTGGCATTCAAGTTTTTGTCAAAAAAAAGGATAGGGGTTGGAAAATACGAAAATAGACAACTCAGAGAGTTTTACAAAGTTTGGGATGAATCTGAAAAAATCATCGATTGTGTTTGTACCTATGATGGTACAACCTATGCAATAATGGATGGAACGCGCCAGAAATTAATTTTAAAAGACTATCAGATGCCTTTCAAATCAAAGTACCGATCATTATCTAATTGTTAAGTGGACTAGAAAATATAATGAGAATGCTATTTAATTCTAAAATTCTTAGTTCATAGTGACAAAATTAACCTAATAATCATTCTAGAAAAACGAATCATTATTTAGTAATGAGCACCAAATAACTATATGGACTTTGAAGAATTTGTAGATGAAAGAGTGCTTGTGAGTCACGATACCTTTGGAAAAAAAGAAATGAAAATAAAGGTTGTAGAAGTATCCGATGAAAATCCTCCTTCAAAATGGAAATTTGGCGATAGGGTAAAAGTTAACAAAATCTTAGTTACTATTAAGCACCTAGAGACTCAAGAAGTTGAAGAAGGAGAGTTTGACATTCAGGAAATAGAAAGAGAGTTAAAAGAGAAACGTCACTACACTTCGACTAATAGATGGGTACCTACAAATGACATAAAAAATGGTTATATAACAAGTTCGAGGCATACATCTCTAATCAGTGACGCTGCGGCTCTTGATTACATTACATTTTAGAGATTAAGATCTATTCTTATTTTTGATTGGCTCATTTGTGACTATAATTGGCAAAAAAACCTATAAGACAGAAAATAAAAATTTTAACTATGAGTACTAAAGAGATTGAAGTTAATGGAACCGACTTTAGGGTTACAATAACAGATCAAATTATCAATCAAGTAAATAGCTTAAAGTCTCTTTATAATGCAGCTTATGAAGATCCTGAAAGTTTTGAAGAAGTAAGTGCCGAGATTTCAAGTACAATTAATGATATTGCAGACTCGGTAGAACCAAGGGCGTCAGATAGCGACCTTGATGGATTAATTCAAGAAATTATCAAAGTAGTAGACAATAAAGCAGCTGAAATAGAAAAAGAACTGCGAGGAAAGGAACCTAAAGCAGAAAAAAAGGCTACTACAAAGGTTGGAAGAAAAAAATCAAAACCCAAAAAGTAATCTCATTTTAGTAAAATATCAGAAAAAAATATGCAATTTTCCTTATATTCTGTTAATGATATTATCTGATTATGAATAGAAGTTGTGAATGTGGTATTTGTGGACATTATACTGAAAAGGAATGCATCAAGAATGAATGTAAATGCTGTAGTAATTTCCATATTAGATCTGGACCAAAATCTAAAGAGGATTAATATTTTGCTTTATGGTTAAAATAGAAAATATCGAGGAGCTCAGAAATATCAAGGAATCAAACTATGGGTTAGTGATAATTATTACAAATACTAAATCAATAATTCACAACACAGATTGTAAATTAATTTTTGAGCAAGATTTTCTAAATGATGGTAATAGTGATTCAAAGTATCATTGGTTTTCAACATATTCGTTGGCTGAAAAAGAATTGGGAGATATACAATCCTGTAAACTCTGTAATCCCTGAGATTATTTAGATCATTTATTATCAAAACAGCTACATTTTTTCGACATATGTTTAACACAACCAATTAACCTATGATCTTTGCAACCACAAATTACACAGTAATTTTCATTTTTTGCCAATAATGAAAGATATTAGGAATTCTCTATTATAGATTCTACTTTTTCCATTAGTTTTTTATCTTGAAGAGACTCAAGAATTGAATTTCGTATATTTTTTAATCGATTTGGATCGCCAGAATATAACTTCGAC
>Ga0334722_10001894_pt1 | contig 24766 bp, 25 predicted proteins | sample C3_bottom_MG_FD_207210 | JGI IMG/M metagenome (GOLD analysis project Ga0334722, IMG submission 207210) | Sediment microbial communities from Yellowstone Lake, YNP, Wyoming, USA - C3_bottom | ecosystem: Environmental > Aquatic > Freshwater > Lake > Sediment | place: USA: Wyoming | collected... | reverse complement strand
CCAGAGCCGCGTCCGCGGCAAAATCCGCACGCCGACATAGGCGAAGACCACCGCGGTCGGCAGTCGCTTCAGGTTGGCCAGCCCGCGCGCGGCGGTCTCCATCGTCTCCCCCGGCCCGCCGAACATCACGTAGTGGGCCACCGCGAGCCCCTCGTCGGCGCAGGCCTGCGCGGAGCGGAGGACCTCGTCGAAGGTGAAGCCTTTCCCCAACCCCGCCAGCGTGACGTCGTCGGCCGCGTCGGTGCCCAGCTCGACGGCGTAGAGGCCGGCGCTCTTGAGCAGCTTGAGCTGGGCGCGCTCCAGGCGCTGCGGCCGGAAGAACGAGGCCCAGCGGATCTGCGTGCCGCGTCGCACCAGCTCCTCGGCCAGCGCGAGGTGCCCGCCTCCCGCGTCGTTGAAGATCGAGTCGGCGAAGAAGACGTTGTCGACGCCGAAATCGCGCTGCAGCACTTCGAGGTCGTCGACGACCTGGCGCGGGTCGCGGTGACGCACGCGCGTGCCCTCGATCAGCGGGTAGCTGCAGTAGGTGCAGCCGTGCGGGCACCCCCGCTTGGTCTGCAGGCCGATCAGGCCCGAGGTCTTCTGGTAGTACGGGACGATCGCGGCGTCGTAGCGCGGGCAGCCGATCGCGGCGGACGGCACCAGGTCGCGGGAGCGCACCAGGCGCGGCCAGGGCTTGCCTGCGGCGAGCGCGTCGACGAGGTCGCAGGCGATATGCTCGCCCTCGCCGACGACGCCGTAGTCCGCGCCGAAGAATTCCATCAGCGGCTCGGGGAGCAGCGAGAAGCCGGAGCCGCCGAGGACGACCGGCGCGCCGGCGGCCGCGCGCAGCTCCCGCACGGCGGCGCGGTCGGCATCGAGCATCAGATCGTCCGGGTTGAGCAGGTCCTCGGTGTCGACGTTGCGCAGCGAGTAGCAGACGACATCCGGCGCGAACGCCCGCGCCGCGGCGGCCATGGCGGCGAGATCGGAACCGGAGGAGAGCAGGTCGTACTGGCGCACCTCGTGCCCGCGCTGCTCAAGAGCGGCCGCCACGACGGCCATCCCCATCGGGTAGACGGGGTAGGGCTCGACGCAGCGGTTCCCAGACGCGAAGAAAATCCGACTCACGGCGCCTCGCGCCGCCGTCGGAACCCTTTCTCCCGCTGCTGGTCGTAGCGGCGGTAGGTGCCGTTGTGGACCTCCTTGAGCATCCCCTTGGCGAAGAGCTCGCCCATCTTCAGCTGCTGGCCGCCGTTGGCGTAGAAGGTGTCCCAGGCCCAGAAGTACAGCTCCTGCAGCTTCTCGGGAGTCATGAGCTTCGGCTGGAAGACGACCTTGTCGGCCGTGTACTTGCTCAGGTCGTTGGTCAAAATGCGCCCCTCGCGCTCCATCTGGGCGCGCACCGGCGAGTGCGGGAACGGCGTCATGATCGTGAACTCGGCGACCTCCATCTCGATCTCCATCAGGAACTCGACGAGCCGCCGCAGGCCGGCCTCGTCCTGGTCGTCGGTGCCGAGCAGGATCGTCCCCTCGACGCCGATGCCGTGCTCCTTGAGCCGGCGGATGCGGTTGCGGATCTTGTCCGAGGTGTCGAAGACCGCCTGGTAGACGTACCAGCAGCCGGCCTTCGCGGCCAGTTCCAGGATCTCGTCGTCGTCGAGGATCGGGTGGGAGACCCAGATCTTCTTCAGCGGGATCATCGCGGTGAACAGCTCGCGCAGCCAGTCCTTGTCCTGGGCCAACGAGTTGTCGACGATGAAGAGCCGGTTGTTCGGGATCGACTCCATCTCCGCGATGACCTTGGCGACCGGGCGCGGGCGGAACTTGCGGCCGCCGAGGTACTCGGCGCAGCAGGGGGCGCAGTTGAAGCGGCAGCCGCGCGAGGCGTGGACCAGGTCGAGCATCTGGACGCCGCGGTAGTTGTACAGGTCGCGCGCGAGGATCTCGCGCCGCGCCGTTCCGACCGAGGCGATGTCCGGGTGCTGGGCCATATAGTCGTAGACCGGTTTGAGCCTTTTCGCGCGCAGGTCGGCGAAGACCTGCTCCATCCGCCCCTCGGCCTCGCCGAGAAAGACGCTGTCGGCGTGGTGGGCCGCCTCTTCCGCGTGCAGCATCACCGCGATGCCGCCCATGATCACGGGCACGCCGATCTCCTTGTAGCGCGCGGCGATCGCGAAGGCGCGCGGCAGCTGGCAGGAGAGCATGACCGAGATCGCCGCGACGTCGGTGTCGGCCGTGAACGGGATCTGCTGGAGGTTGTCGTCGAAGAACTCGACCTCCACGTCCGGCGGGAGCGCCGCCGCGAACACCACCGGCCCGTGCGGGGGGAGGTGGAACTCCGTCTGTCGCTCCAGCTTCGGCCAGGAGGGGTAGATGATGGTTGCCTTCATGACGTGCCCTTTCGCGTGTTGGTGAGGGGAGAATCCGCCCGGTTGCCGGTGCACAGGCGCGCCGCTAGTGTCCGCAGTTCGTGCGGGTCGTCCGGTGCGCCACGCCGGCCTCCGGCCAGGGTGATCGTGCCGAGCGGCTCGAGCGTCGGCCGGCGCTCGAGGACCAGGAAGAGCGCCCCCGCGGGGGGCTCGGAGCCGGGGGAGGGGAGGTGCGGCAGCCGCGCGGGCCGCGCCAGGTCGCAGATGCCGGCGAGCGCGGTGTCGCCGCCGTCGGCGAGGTACTCCAGCGCGGTTTCCAGCGCGGCCGCCCCGGAGCCCTCCTCGTCGCTGACGATGACGGTCGGGCCGGTCAGGCCGAAGCGGATGGCCGCCTCGCCGAGAAAGACGTTCGGCAGCGTGTAGGCGAACAGCTGCGGGCTGGCGAGCCCCGGCGCGTCGCCGAGCGTGGCCAGGTAGTCCAGGTCGGTCTCCGTGCAGCCGTAGGTGGTCGATGCCGCGACCGCCACCGCGCGCGGTTCGGTCCAGCGCTCGAGCCCCGCGTCGCGTAGCGCCAGCGCGACGCCGGCCAGCGCGAGGCGCGAGAACGCGTCGAGCCGCCCGAAGCGGCTGTCGGGTTCGGGGAAGATATCCTGCCGCGCGATGGCGGGCAGTTCCCCTGGCGGGAGCGTGAACGACGTCGCGCCGCGCCCGGTGCCCATGCCGGCTGCGCCTGCCCAGCCGATCCCCGTGACATAGACGGTCATTGCGGTTTGCCGCCGAGCACGAGCGCTGCGTTCACGCCGCCGAAGCCCGAATTGGTCAGGAGCACGCGCTGGGCGCGCAGCGGCGACGGCCCGGACTGCACCAATCCGACGGCCGCCGGATCGGGGTCGCTGAAGCCGACGGTGCCGGGGGTCGTCCCCTCGGCGAGCGCGCGCAGCGCGATGGTCGCCTCGATCACCCCGGCGGCGCCCAGCGTGTGGCCGAGCGCCCCCTTGACGCCGTAGACCGGCGGCGGGTTCTCGCCGAAGACCGCCCGGAACGCATTCAATTCCATCAGGTCATTGTATATGGTGCCGGTCCCGTGCGCACTCACCCCGCCGATCTGCTCCGGCCCGATGCCGGCGCGCGCGAGCGCCGCCCGGATCGCCTGGATCAGGCCGCGGCTGTCGCGGGCCGGTGCGGTGATGTGGACCGCGTCGTTGGCGGCGGCCCAGCCGAGCAGTTCCCCGACCGGCTCGCGCCCCATGGTGCTGGCGCGCTCCGGCGAGGCGAGCAGCAGCGCCGCCGCCCCCTCGCCGAGGGTCAGCCCCGTGCGGGCGCGGTCGAACGGCGTGCAAGGGCCGGGGGAGAGCGCCTGGAGCGCCGAGAACCCCGAGAAGATGAACTCCGAGAGCGCGTCGAACCCGACGACGAGCACGGCGGTCGCGCTGCCGCTGGCGATTTTACGGGCGCCCAGCCCGAGGGCGGTGCTCCCCGAAGCGCACGCGGCGCTGACCGTGAAGCCGGGCGCGGTCAGTCCGAGTCGCCGTCGCAGCGCGGTGCCGAGCGCCGGCAGCGGAATATCGGTGGTGTCCGTCGGCTGGCTGCGCGCGGCGCGCTCGAGGCAGTCGACGCCGCCCTTGGTCGTCGCGGCGATCAGCAGCGTGTCGGGGGGCAGCGGCGGCAACTGCGCGCACAGGCGGTCGAGCAGGGCGTTGACCAGGCTCCCGGGGCCTGCCGGGTGCAGTCCCGGCACGCAGGCCGCGAGGTGCGTCTTGTAGCCGCCGGTCGGAAAGCGCGCGATCGGGGCAATGCCGGTTCTGCCGGCGAGCAGCCCGCCCCAGAGCGCGTCGGCGTCGTTGCCGAGGGCCGTGACCGCCGCGGTGCCGACGACCCAGACGCGGCTCAGGCTGCTCACGCGAGTGCACCCGCCTGCCAACGCTCCCGGAATGCGCGGACGAACGGCGGGGGCACGAGCAGCAGTTCCCCGGTGCTCTCGAGCATCAGCTGGACCGTGCAGCCGGTGGCGGCCACGCCGCCGTCGGCGCCGCGGATGACGAATTCGAAATCGAGGCGGGCGGCGTCCGACCAGTGCAGGATCGCCTCGATCTCGATCTCCTCCCGGAACCGCAGCGGGTTCAGGTAATCGATCTGCAGCTTCCTGATCGGTGCCGGCACGTCGTGGCGGAAGAATTCCTCGTAGCCGATGCCGTGGCGGGTGCCGAGCGCCACACGGGCGTCCTCGAAGAACCCCGGGTAGCGGCCGTGCCAGACGATCCCCATCGGATCGACCTCCTCGAAACGGATCTGGCGGCGAACGGTCGTCCGCAGCGGCGCGGGGTCGCCGGCCTGGGCGGGGAAATACGGTTTCCTCACGCGCTCGCCTTGGCCTGCAGCGTCAGGGTAAACGAAGCGGCCGGCTGCCGGTCGGCGTCGATGCGGATCTCCCAGCGGTCGGGCGCGGTGCCGGGCGCGCGTCGGCAAGAGATCTCGACGATCTCCCCCGGGGCGATGGTGCGGACGAACTTCGCGCGTTCGATTGCGCCGGGGGTCAGGCGCTGTCCCGCCGCCTCTGCCGCCTGGAGGCTGGCCGCCATGATCTGCAGCACCGCCGGGAGGATCGGTCTTCCCGGGAAGTGTCCGGCAAATCCGGGGAAATCCGGGCCGAAGACGTAGCGCCTGCGGAACGAGCCGTCCTTCAAAGGCTCGATCCCGCCGACGGCGGCGCCGCGGATCGCCCCGGCTAGGTCACTGCTCGACACGCTTCACGCCCTCCTGCCTGATCGTCAGGCTCACGCCGCCCCGCTCGCGGTAGCGGATCTGGCGTGGGACGCGCACGCCGCCCGCGTCGTCGTAGGCATCATACCAAACCTTCCAGGCGCCCCCGGTCCCCGGCTCGGCCGCCGCGACCGAACCGTCGGGGGCGGCCTCGAGCCAGACGCTCGCGCCGCCGCTGGCGACGCCGGCCGGGTCGAGGTAGATGCGCCGCAGGCTGGAGGCCACGGAGCGGGTCACGTCCTCCCCGCGCGGGACCTGCGGCATGAGGAAGTCGACCTGGTCGCCGTCGCGGCCGATCGTCAGGCGAAAGAGCGTGACGCCGAAGTCGTCGAGTGCGGCCAGCCGGATCTTCCCGGCCGCGGTGTCCAGCTCCATCATCCCCTGGACCGCGAATTTCGCCTCGCCGAACTCGATCAGCACCACCTGCCGGATCCGCCAGATCGCGGGTGCGGCCAGCCAGGCCGGGGGCGCGACGGACGGGTGCCGCGGCGCGACGGCGCAGCCGGCGAGCAGCAGCAGCGCCAGCGGCAGCACGGCGAGGGCTGCGGCGCGCCTCACCGCGACGCCTTCCACGCGAGCAGGGCGGGGATCACGAAGAGGGCGGCCGGGACGGCGGCGCCGAAGCCCAGCAGCACGGTGATCCCCAGCGACTGCATGGCCGGGTGCTTCGCCAGCGCGAGCACGCCGAAGCCGGCGATGGTTGTCAGCCCGGAGACGAGCACTGCGCGCGAGGTCGCCGGGTCGGCCTCGCCGCCGGCGTGCGAGACCATGAAGATCCCGTAGTCGACGCAGAGGCCGATGATCAGCACGGTCGCGATGATGTTGAAGAGGTTGATCTTCAGGCCGAGCGCCCCCATGACCCCGAACATGAAGATCATGCCGGTGAACACCGGCACCAGCGCGAGGAGCCGGTCGCGCGCGCTGCGGAACGTCAGGCCGACGACGCCGAGGATCACCAGCGACGCGACGAGTAGATAGCGCAGGAACTCGCGGTGCAGCGCCTCGGAGATCGAGACGCCAAAGCTCTTGGGTGAGACGACGGCGACGCCGGGGAGCGCGCCGCCGCCTGCGAGCGCCGCAATGGCTCGCCCGTCGTCGGGGGCCAGCGTCAGCACCGTGACCTCGCCCTTGCCGGGGAGCAGCAGCGCGTCGACGATCCCGCCGAAACCCGCCGCGCGCAGCGTGTCGGGATCGGGGGCAGGGCCGGGGTGCGCGGTTGCCTCGACGAAGGGCGCGAATGCCTCCGTAGAGAAGCCGAGGCGCGATCCCTCGGTGCGCAGCGCCGTGAGCACCCGAGCGCCGTCCGCGCCTTGCCAGAAGTTCACCCAATCGCGTCGCCGCGCCTCACGGGTCGTGGGGCCGGGGAAGACGGGGGCGAGGCTAAGCAGTTCCGTCGGGGCCAGCGCCCCGGCGAGACGTCGGTAGACGGCCTCGTTGCGCTCGAGCGCCTCCTCGAGCGTGGCGCCGCGGGTGAAGACGATCGCCCGGCTGCGCAGGTCCCCCCAGCGCTGCTGGATCTGCTCCTCGGCGGCGCGCAGCCGCGGCGTGACGTGATTGAGCGAGTTCATCGAGCCGTCGAAGCGCACCTGCGTAGCGCCTGCGGCGCCGAGCACGACGATCGCCAGCCAGATCGGCAGGACCACACGCGGCGGCAGCGAAGGCGCCCGCGGCAGCGGCGGCAGCGTCGTCTCGCGCGGGATCACCAGGTGCGGGAGCACCACGAGCGAGATCAGCAGCGAAGCGCCGATGCCGATCAGGCAGAAGATCGCCAGCTGCCGCTGCCCGGGAAGGCTGGAGAACGCCATGACGCCGAACGCGGCGGCGGTGGCCAGCCCGCCCATGATCACCGGCCGCGCGGCCGCCCCGACCGCGCGCGCCTGGTCGACGCCGCTGCGGCGCACCGCGAAGAAGATGTGCATCGCGTACTCGTCGGCCATCCCGAGCAGCACGCCGCCGAAGCCGAGCGTTATCGCGAAGACGCCGCCGGGCATCAGGCTGACGCCGGCGGTGGCCAGCACGAGCACCGTCATCGGCACGAGGAAGACGAAGAGTGCCAACCGCGTGCGCAGGAACCAGACGTAGATCAAGAAGATCGCCAGCGAGGAGAGCGTGATGATGGTGGCCAGGTCGGTGCGGATCGTCTGCGAGTTCGCCAGTGTGTATTGATGCCCGCTGACCGACGCGAGCGCGATGCCGGGGGGAAGCGCGGCGGCGGTCGCCTGCAGCAGTTCCTCCATCGCGCGCGCTTTGCCGAAGTTGGTCATCGGCACGGGCGAGTCGAGCATCAGCAGCAGGCTGCGCCCGTCCGGCCCGGGGAGGCGCCGGTCCGAGGCGCGCGCGCCGGGGGTCATCCCGATCGGGCTGGTGCGGGCGAGGATCGGGCCGGCGATCCCGAGCGGGTCGGCGCGCAGGAAGCCTTTCGCGCCCAGCCCCTCGGGGGAGAGGAGCAGCGCATAGGCCGACTCGAGCCGCTCCCGGACGGCCAGCGTCGACAGGGAGCCCAGCCGCGCGAGGTCTTCCGGTCCGGCCATCGCCGGCAGCGCCCGCGGCAGCAGCGCGGCCAACTGCGCCGGCCCGCCTGCGGGCGGCGGCGGCGAGAAGAGCGGCGGGACGAGGCGCGACTCGACCAGGTCTGCGGCGGCGGCGAGCGCGCCGTCCGCGGCCCCGGGCTCCGCGGTGAGCGAGACGAGCACGCGCCGGGCGAGCGGCGTGCCGGAGAAGAGCGCGAAATCGCGGCCGGCGTCCGAGTGCGCGTCGGGGAGCAGCGCGCCGAGGTCCTCGCGGATGGTCGCGCGCAGCGACACGAGACCGGCGAGGAGCACGAGCGCGAGCGTCACCGAGGAGAGCAGGATGCGCCGGCCGGCGAGGCGGCGGTGGAGCGCGGCGACGGCCCGTTCGAGAAGCGGCTGCGCCGCCTCGCCGGGTCCCGCCGGATTAGAAGGTGCCATCGGGGATCGGCTTGTTCACCTCGACGTCGGTGAAGCTGAACGTCGTCGAGTCCCCGCCCTTCTCGCGCACGGAAACCGACTCGACGTGGGCGGCCGTCTTCGAGAAGGTGACGGTCACCCGCTCGACGAACGGGTTGGCGATGAGCGGCTCAAGCACGAGCGTCACCGGCGACTCGGCGGCGACGCTGATCCGGTACTCCTTTAGTAGCGGGGCGAAGTCGGCGCGGACCGACGCGAGGATCTGGCTCGCCACCACGCGCATCATCGGGTCGCTCTCGAGCGCGAACGGCTCCGTCCGCCCGGTCAGGCCGTGCCAGCGCCGGCCGGTCGGGCCGGTGATCGCAAACCCGCTGGCGACCGGCTCGGTCAGCTCCCAGCGCAGCTTGTCGGGGCGGCGGTAGGCGAACTTGCCTTTGGAGACCACGGTGTCCTTGAACATCTCGAGGCGCTTCTCCTGCCGGACGCGCCCCTGCGCGGTTTCGATCCCGGCCGCGGCGCTTGCCAGTCGCGCGAGGACTTCGTCCGTCGTCCCCGCGGCGTGCAGCGGCGCAGCGGTGGCCACGGCGAGCAGCAGGCCGGCGGACACGGCGCGCAGCGCGCTCACGCGGCGCTCTCGGCGGCCGGCGGGATGAAGAGCGTCAGCTCCCCCTCCGCGATCGTCTCCCCGCCGCGTTCGATCAGAGCCTGGGCCCGGACGAAGGGCGGGACGCTCGCGGTCTGCCGCACGGTGACCTGCAGCGTGTCGCCGACGCGCGCGACGCCCCGCACAGCCGCGCTGGTGATCCCCGCGAGGTAGCCGATGCTCACCGGTTTGCCGGCGAGGGTGTTCTGGTACCCCTGGACCGCGGCGTAGCCCTGCGCCATCAGCTCGAAGAGCGCCGCCCCGTGGATCGTGCCGTCGGGGAGCCGGAAGAGGTTCGCCTCGCCGATCCGCGCGTCCGCCGTCCCCTCGGTCGCCGTGCACGAGAGCAGGCTGCCGAGCAGCAGCATCGGCGGGCGCTGCGGGAGCAGGGCCTCGGCCGGGAGCGGGAACGGCTGCATCGCGTCCGTCGTCCCCCGTCAGATGATCCGCTTCGGGTTGAGCCAGCAGAGCGGGTCGGCCTGCAGGAAATCCCCGGTGACGTGGTAGGCCAGCCCGCGGCAGCCGTAGCACTGGCTCGCCTGGTCGCAGGAGCCGCACGCGCCCTTGAGGTTGCCGCGCAGCTTACGCATCGTCTCCATCACCGGCGAGTTGGCGAGGATTTCGGCCAGCGTGGAGTGGCGGATGTTGCCGATGAACATGTCGACGCCGACGCAGGGCTGGATGTACCCCTGGGCGTTGAGCGTGCAGGAGTACTCGTGCCGGTTGCACGAGAGCGCGGCGATCGGCGGGTGCGGCTCCCAGACGAGGCCGAACTGCTCGCGGTCGATGCGCGAGAGCTCGAAGAAGACCTTCCGCAGCTCCTCCGAGGAGACGTTGAGGTCGAGCTTCTGCTTGGCGCGCCCCTGGAAGGTGATCATCTCGAAATAGGGGACGATGTTGCGCTCGCGCGCCCAGATCCACATCGCGGGCAAATCGGCGATGTTCTGGCGGCAGATGATCGTCTCGACGCCCAGCGGCAGCTCCTTGCTCGGGTAGCCGGCGTCCATCAGGTTCTTCAGCCCCGCCTGGATCAGCTTGTAGGTGCCGGGGATCGCGGCAAGCGCGTCCTGGACCTCCTCGCGCATGCTGTTGAACTTGATCACCGGCGAGACGCCCATCGCGAAGAGCTCGCGCGCGATCTCGGGGGTGATCAGCGTCCCGTTCGTGAACAGGTCGACCATGATGCCGCGCCCGCGGAGCATGCGCATGATGTCCATGACGCCGGGGTACATCAGCGGCTCGCCGCCGCCGATCACGATGATCCGCCGCGCGCCCAGCGCGATCGCCTGGTCCAGCGCGTTGTCGATCTCCGCGCGCGTCAGCTCGTTGTGCAGCGCCTTGCCGGAGCTGGCGTAGCAGTAGACGCAGCGCAGGTTGCACTCGCGCGAGAGCTCCAGCTCCATCGAGAGCAGTCCCTTGCGCTCGCGGGTCGCGGCGATCTCTTCGGGGGTGAAATTGGACCCCCAGGGGCGTTCCGGCTCACTGGACATGTCGCTTCTCCCGCAGATCGAAAAAGATGGTGGGTTTCCTCTTGTCGGCGCTGACGGTGCGCGCGACGACGGCTTCCGGGGTCGCGATGACGACCTCCGGCTTGACGCGGATGCGGACCGCGATCCGCTCGGCCACCGCCTCCGGGGTCAGGCTCGCCCCGGCGGCGCCGACGGTCACGGTGATGCGCTCGGAGAGCTCGAAGGTGTCGCGCACCTCAACGTAATACCCTCGCACTTCAGGTATCTCCTGCAGAACGGCGTAGATCGCCGGCGGGTAGACGGTGGTTCCCTTGATCTTCAGCATCTGGCTCTTGCGGCCGAGAACCGGCCCGAGCCGCGGGCTCGTGCGGCCGCAGGCGCAGGGCTCGGCGTGCAGCGTCGCGATGTCCCCGGTGCGGAAGCGCACCAGCGGCATCCCCGTCACCTGCAGCGGCGTCGCGACGACCTCGCCCGGTATGCCGGGAGGGACGAGGCGCCCCTCGTCGTCGACGATCTCGACCGCCATCAGGTCGGGGAGCAGGTGGCCGCCCCGGCCTGCGGTGCAGTCGGCGAACGACGTCGCCATCTCGGTGCTCGCGTAGGTCCCGAGCATGGCGGCGCCCCAGAGCGCGGCGAGCCGCTCGCCGAGCGGCGAGAGCGCGAGGTCCTCGCGGCGCACCGGCTCGCCGATGCAGACGATGCGCGCTACCCCGAGCGTGGCGGGCGGGATGCCGCGCGCAGCGAGAGCCTCGCCGACCGCAGCGATGAGCGTGGGCACGCCGACCATCGCCGTGGGCCGGTGGCGCAGCACCAGTTCGGCGAGGAAGGCTACCGAGCCGGAGCCGCCGCGGATCGCGATCGCCCCGAGGCGCGTCAGCCCGAGGAAGTAGGCCAGTCCCGCCATGAAGCAGCGGTCGAGCGCCGCAGCAATGAGCACGCGCTCGCCGGGGACGATGCCGGCAGCCCGGAAGCAGCTCGCCTCGTTGTACGCCAGCCGCTCGAGGTCAGCACTGGTCTGCAGCAGCGCTACCGGCAGGCCGGTCGTCCCGGAACTCTCGCAGACGTCTACGACCTCGCTCGCGGGAGCGGCGAGGAAATCGGCGCCGCGCTGTTCGAGGTCGCTCTTGGTGGTGCAGGGAATATGCGCCAGATCGGCGAAAGTCCGCACCGAGCGCGGGTCGATTCCTTCCCGCGCAAAGAGGTCGCGGTAGAAGGGGGAGGTGCCCGCGTAGGCGAGGTGACGCCGCAGCAGCCGCACCGCAGTCCTGGAAGATTCCGCCGTCGTGGCGAATCCAAGGTCGGGGTGGCGCGAAAGTTTAGGCATGCGGCACCCGGGCACACTTCGTCTCTGTCATCGTCTTAACGGTTGATTCCATCAGGGCAAAAAGGTTCCTGGGAGGGTCAACGCGAGCATCGCACTACCATCGGTGCAGGATAGTACAGAGCGGCAATCTCTGTCAATAATCGCGGGGTTACGCGGGTATGGGGGCGATGGTAATTAAGGAATCGAGGTCAGGTGCGTTTCTTGCTAAAAGAGTCGTGGTCCGCCCATGCCGCGCGGAGGTCATCAGGTTGTGACAGCCGCACACCTTTGGCGCTTTGTTCGACCCATTCGCGGTCTTCTAGTAGCTTCTTGACGTTGGAGACTTGGCCGAGGCTTACCCGCGCCTCCTTGGCAAGGTCCACGACCTTCCACGAGCGCTTGGGATTGGCGAGGAGCACGCTGAGGATGCGCGAAGCCTTGGGGGTGAACAGCGACCGCAACTCCCGCTTTACGATCAAAGGGTTCGGCCAGTCGCGCATTTCGACGTAAACCTGCCCGAAGACGAGTCGGCAGTTGCCCGCCAAGTCGCTGTACCCGATCCCTGCCTTCTCGCAGATTATTGCCGTCTGGGATGTGATGTAGGGGGCCACGAAGACCCCGTACATGCCGGGCGCTGCATCGTGGTACCGATAGAGTTGATTCACCACATCCCGTGCGATGCGCGGCTGGCCGTTGCTCCTGATGTCGGCGATGATCAGCTGTTCTGTCGTCGCGAGAGATACCTTGATCACCATAGCGGGCATGAATTCGCCTAACCGGGCATTGTTCTTCCACGAGACAATCTTCAGAAACGGGACTTTCTCGAGATAGCCCCTGAATGCGGCGGTCATCCGGGCGGCACCCTCTCTCATGGCGCTCCTTACAGGTGAAGACGGTTTCAGCATATGCTGAAACCAATCTAAATACTGAAAACAGCGGTGTCAATTGAATTTCAGTGTAATAACGTGTTTCAGCGTTTGCTGAAATGTGGGTGATGTCTTTTCTGGCTGAACGATGTATAGAAATTGGGACAAGGCTGGCAGCTACACGCAACATTTTGTCTAAACGAAAGAGAACGTGAAAGTGCCAGAGATTGAGAACCCGCGAAAGGCAAAGAAGGGTGACAAGTTCATCGTAGTCACAGATCTGCCACTCGTAGGTTTGTCGTCATGGGATAGTGCATATACGGGGAGTTTCAACTGCATTCTTCCCCGCGGCACCATTCTCGTCACGCTGGATGATCAACTTGAGAGCGCTCCTGGTTTTGCAGTGCAACCAGAACAATACACAAACATCGAAACCCTCGTGGTTCCCCATGAAGACCGCTCCCACCCAAAGTACAGCGGTTACTACTTTGTTCTCCGTTCGGATGACATCGGAAAAAGTATCGAGAATCTCGAAGAGAACAGCAGAGAAATCTGCACAGAGAAGGATTTGTAGCTGGCCGATCACGCTTGCAAGAAGGCGTGATCAGTGGCACGCGAAGCTACAGGGTCTGTTTCAGGGAAGTGATCGTTACTTCAAGCACGCGAGTCAGGAACGAGAACTTTGCCTTCATCATGTCGAATTCCGGACCAGACGAAAGAAATCTCGCAGTACCGCTCATCCAGAAGCCCGCTCCCGGACCCCGGTGACCGACGACCTCCTTCGATCCGACGGTGAGCTGGACGCTGCTGTTGTTCGTCGTTTTCTTTTCGGTCCTGCGCATGGCGTAAGCGGGAATCATGAGCTTGTCGTTGTCCTTGGTGACGAGATATGAATTCCAGGTGTTGACCACGTGCGCCCCTTCGCCATCCCACGAAACAATGGAAACGACACCTTCTTTGCCGATCACCTCGAGAAATTTTTCCGTGAACATGTTGCCGTCCTCCTTAAAGAAGCTATTGTAGATACCCAATATCCATGAATATAATAGGACCGACTGACTGAGCTGTCAACTCGTTTCCCCGAAAACGGCTATGGTTGATGGCGAAAAAGGAAGGAGGGCAGGCGACGTGCAGTTTAGCGTTGGAGTCGAGTACGCATTTCACTCGCTGTTCTATCTGGTGGACCTGCCCCCTCAGAAAACGATCGGGATCAGGGAAATCGCGAAGTTGAACGGCATCGCGGTGACCTATTTGTCAAAGGTGTTTTCCAAACTTCGACAGGCGGGAATTGTCAGGTCGGTCCCCGGGGTCAAGGGTGGTTACGAGCTGGCGAAGGACCCGGCGAAGATCTCCTTCTGGGACATCATCGAAGCCATCGAAGGGCCGTCCTCCTTCTTCCGCTGTGCCGAAATTCGAAAGAAGAATATCTTCGTCGATGACCCGAAGGTGTTCACCAGCAGCTGTCCCTGCCTGATCAAGGTCGTCATCCAGGACGCGGAAGAATCGATGCGGGCAAGCCTGAGAGCGAAATCGCTCCAGTGGCTGCACGACACCGTCTGCCGGGATTTCCCAGCTGAAAAGAAGCAGGCGATAGCGGCGTGGTCGAGGAGTCGGTGAGTACGTTCGTCGTCGAATCGCCGCTGAGCGGCTGCTGATAGACTTGCTCGTTTCCGTCCCGGAACGCGGTTTTTCCGGCAAGCATCGTCGCGGGCGGGACGAGGCATGGCTTGGCTCAGCATTGCCGGCGGAGGATCGTATCTCGGGTTGGGAATCCCTCCCTTCAGCATTGTGCTTGTCTCGGTGAATCGTCACGTTGGAACAGGAAGAGACGGATGAGCAGATGATGTCCGGTGAAATCGAGGAGAGAGGCATGTCGCACAGCATTCGTTTTGTCCTGTTCGCGTTGCTCATCAGCAGTGTGGCCGCCTGCGCGAAGGCGCCGACCCAGGAGGAATGCAAGGCCGGCATCACACGGATGATGGAAATACAGATCGACGACATGTTTGCGCCGGGGAGCGCCGCGTTCTCGGCGATGGGCTCCTTCGCCAACGAAGCGGACAGGGCGATGGCGGCGCAACGGCTGAAGGCAGGCATTCCATCCTTGCTGACGGCCAGGTTCCTTGCCGAGTGCGTCGAACGGGTGAAGCGGAGCGATTTGGAGTGTACGATGTCCGCAAAAACGACGGATGAGTTGATACAGATGTGTCATTGGAAGCCGACCACCGGCCCCAAAGGGGCTGCGCTTGGTTTTTGACGAGGTAACCAAGGGGTTGTGACTGATCGGTCACGGACGCAGGAGGGTTATGGAAAACGACCTGCCCGGAGTGCTCGAGAAGAAGCTGGGAGTGATCTTTCCAGACCCGACGGTGCGTGAACAGGTCATCGAAATCCTGAGCCGATACGGGACTGAAGCGCACGAGAAGGAGATCGTCAGGGTTCGACTCGATATTCTGAAACTCGCAGGGAATGCCGTGGAAGAGGTCGAAACGTGGGTCGCCCTTGCAAAGAGGGACTATCGCGACATTCTCGCCTCCGCGGAGTATCCGGGCGAGTTGCTCGCACCGACGTGGAGCATGCCGAAAGACGAGGTCGTCAAGATCCGGACAGCCGATCGTGATCAGTACGAAGCCTGGGTCGGTCGACGGGAGCAAGCGGACGAGCAGTCGTAGCCGACCGATCACGCCCGCATTGCGTACTCGTGGTGCCGTGAGTGGACGCCAGGCAACGGGAGGGGCGGGCGGCAAGCACGCCGGCGGCTGATCGGAGCATCGGGGGAAGGGAAGCTGGCAATCATGCGGATCTGGAGTCTGCACCCGAAGTACCTCGATCCGCCCGGCCTGGTTGCCCTGTGGCGGGAAGCGCTGCTCGCCCAGGCCGTGCTCAGCGGGAAGACGCGCGGTTACACGAGACACCCCCAGCTGTTGCGATTTCTGGAGCAACCGTCGCCGCAGGGCGCAATCGCCGACTATCTCAGGGCTGTGTTCGAGGAGGCGGCGACGCGCGGCTATCGCTTTGACGGTCGTAAGATCGGTCCCTCGGTGGGGACGGGCCAGCTCGAGGTGACGCGCGGTCAGCTGCAATTCGAGTGGAATCATCTTCTGGCAAAGCTCAGCGCGCGCAGTCCGCAGTGGCGTGAGAAGCTCGATGCGATCAAGCAGCCCCGGCAGCATCCGCTATTTCGGGTCCGCCCTGGTCCTCAGGCCGTGTGGGAGAAGGGGAAGGCGCCGTGAAGAGAAACCGTCCTGGATTGGTGGACACTGACCCCATGCTGCGCCAACCTCAGCCAAGAAAACAAGGCACGGTATCAATATGCCGAGCGGCTCTACAATCGAATGAACTGGAAGGAAAAGCCCCCGCCGGGTGGCCGGTGGGGGCTTGAACTCCAGGTTACGTTATCGACTACCGGTGTAACCAGCCGTACACGCTGCTCGAATCCAAATAGTACTTTCCACTCTTCTTCGAAAGCTTGATCTTGCGTGTCCCGTACTGGCACGCTCCAGATACGTTGGTCTCGCCGACCACGATGTAGCCCTTGTCGGTGTTCACTTCGAGGATAACGGCGACGTGCCCAGCTCCGTGGCTGCCGCTCATGCTCGCTTTCCAGACAACGATGTCGTTTTTCTCAGGCTTCTTAGAAGAGCCGTTGGCACGCTGCTTGTAGCCAGCAGGCGCGCTGTCCCACCACTTATATGCGTACCCGACATGGTTGCTGAGGGAGAGGTAGCAATTAACCCAATCCGTGCACTGGGGGGTGCAGCCGTACGGGCCCTTGCCCTTGGTGGTGCAATTCTTGGCGGCCCTGTTGTTGAGAATGGAGGAGGAGTCCCCCTGAACAACAAGAGCCTCAAAGTCGGGGGCGCTGCTGATCTGCTGATCCCCGACGTCAGTCCCAGCAGTATTGGCGGGATGGCCCGAAGCACTCAGTTCGGGGCCGGCGACAGAATGGTCGTCTTTACCGCAGCCAACGGTGAGCATGGCGGCCGCGCTGGAGAGCGTCAGCACCAGGAGGGCGCCGATGGCGTTCTGGAGAGTCATCATCTTCTTCACGGTGGTATCCTCCCTGTATTGGTGTTTCCCTAAGCCCTAACCCAGTTCCCCTCGTCCTTGCCAGGTTTGATCTGCCTTCATCCCCCCTCCCTGGTTGCACATCCGTCTTGCCCATTCGGTCACCATCGGCGCGTCAACCGTTGTCCTCCCGCTTCGCCCCTCCCCCCCCCTTTTTCGCCCCTTGTCGCCCTGCCTACCAGCACCGTTCGGCGGTGACATTGAAAAGATAGTATTCAACACGTACTCTGTCAAGCTAAAGTAAGTAGTAGTAAGTATTGGTCATGTACAACCCGTTTTAGATTCGATATCCTGAAGATGAAGTTGAAAGATGAGCGCTGCGAGGTTTTTGCCGGGGTGGGGGCGTGAGCCGCAAGCGGAGGCGAATGCCGTGGAGGAAGCATGAAAAGGACGCTGAAGCAGGATCGCCAACAGAGCGCGCAGCCGCTTTCCCCCGAGGATCTGCTGCTCGGCACCCTCGGGATGCAGGCAGTGGGCGCGGACCTGGCGAGCCACATGAAACGGGCCCAACTCAACAAGCACGAACTGGCCAGGGTGGCCGGTCTCAGTCCGTCGTACATCGGCTATCTCGAGCGGAACGAGATCAAGAAGGTGGGTCGCGACAAGATCGTGTGGTTCGCCACCGCGGCCAATCTCGACCTCGAGAAGACCAACCAGATCCTCGCTCGCTACCAGCTGGACCGCATCGGCCCCTCCGACGCCTCGCTCTTTATCCAGGCCTCGAGGCGCAGAAAGATCATCGGGGTTCAACCCGTCTACCACGGCCTCGGGTACGACGTGCTGATGCTCGCCCTCGAGCGTCTCGAGGGCGACCTCGTCGTCGTGCACGACATGCCGCTCGCCGCTCTCCGCAGCCCCGAGTACGCGATTTTCAGCGATAGCGTGAAGTGGGAGGAGAAGTGGGCAATGGAGTTTCAGAAGCTCAAAGGGCTTGAACCATTTGACGATACGGTTCAGGAACTGTACGCCAGACGCCTGCTCGACAGCATCTACCTAGAAATTCGGCTCGGGTTGCACCGGGAGCGCCTGAAAAACGTGCGGGCGATTCTCAGCAAGGGTTTTTCCGTGGAACTCCTCGTTTGCAGAGGGTGCTTCGAAGACCATGTCGCCCAGAGGTCGGGGGCCGATACTCCGGAGCGCCAGCACTTGGTACAGCATCTTGCGACGCACCTCGTGTTCATGCGCCAGTTCCCTGCATTCCGGTTCCGTCTCGTCGAGGACTGCCCGCAGCTGCGCTTTGAAATCAAGCACACTCCCGGGAAGGCCGACGACGGCCACGTGTTCCTTTCTGGAAAGGTTCGCCACTACCACGTTCAGCGCACCAGCGACAGGTTGCTGGGTTTCGCCTCGGACTCCCGGAAGCTCTACAAGTTCCTCAACATGGAGTACGCGCGTCTGAGGGATCTCGCCGGAAACACCGCGTGGGACCCCGAGGCGGTGCGGGAACAGATCATTGGCGTGTGCGAAAAACGGGACATCAAGAAAGTCGAGATCCTCAGGGCAGAGAAAATGGTGGAGAGTTTGCCGCTCTACGCCTGAGCTGCTGCCAAGGGCCGCAGCAAGCCGGTCCCGGAAGGATGTGGCCTGGAAACCCCGGCGAACCGGATTAGCTTGGTTTCGGCCCGGTACCGGCGAGCATCCCGGTGAGTGCGCGGGCGAACTCGTCGGCGGTCATGCGGACAAGGATGTCGTTGTCCTGCACGCTCTCCAAGGGGTATGCGGTAACGATCCCGCCCTCGCGAAAGCTCTCTGGATCGACAAAGACCACCGTGAGGCCGGCTGCCCGGGCCGCCTGCTGGGTGAGCCGCCGGTCCGCGTGCGAGCCGACCACGAAGAGTGACTTGGCACGCGGATCGAACGCGATCTTCGGCACTATGTGCTCTTCCTCGTAGCGCCGGACGTAGCGCTCCCGCAAGCCGACCAGGGTGGCCAGGCCGTCGAAGTTGTTGGTGATCACCTCGCCTACCAGCAGCCCACGATCGGCAAGGCGGGGGAGCAGTTGATAGAAGGGGGAAGGCTCCGCCACGAGGGAGCGACGGTACACGACCGACGCCGCCTCGTAGAAACGCTGCGGCGACGCCGCGAGCTCAGGAATCAGGGGGTCGAGGTGGGGTCGCAGGACGAACTCGCCGGTGCACTCGTCGATCACATGATAGATGCCGTGGAGCAGCTTGAGTGGCGGGATTCCGGCTTCGATCGAGGCGCCGCTTCCGATTTCGAACTGCGCCGGGAAGACCTCGTGAAAATCCAACGCGGCGAGATCGGTGACCACACGCGGGTTGCCGCGTCTTCCCGGTTCACGGACGCCGGTGGCGAGAACTTCCCACGGCCGGTGCAGCTGGTCCCCGCCGACCGCTGACCGTTCCCCTGACAGGGTGAACTCGAGAACGCGGTAGTCCGGCGGGAACCGGCGGCCGGCCTTGAGGTCCTCGGGGTGCGACCCCATGACCGTCGGCCGGAGCACGAGGTCTCCCAGGCGCCAGCAGCCTGCTCCGTCCGCGCGCCACCCGTGAGTCGCGCAGGCCCCGAGCAGCCGCTCGAACGCACCCGAAATCTCCGCGGCTGGCGCGAGCCAGTGGCACCAGAGAAAGGGTTCGGTCAGCATCAGGCTCCAGGACCCTTCGTGCGGGACGACCGCATACCGGTCGGAAAAATAGATCATCTTCCGGCGTGCATCGCTCGGCCCGCGCCAACCGGAGAGGCGCATGGTGCGCTCGCTCTGTGTCCTGCGCCAGAGGCCTTCGGAGCGCTCTCTGCCGACCGCGACGAATTGGTGCTGCCAGCGCTCGCGCGCCTCCGGGCCGAGGCCGCTCACGACGGGGAACGGTAACCGCATCTCGTCTGCCCTCTGCCGGGCAGTCGTCAGAGGTACGTCCCGCCGTTGATCGAGAGCACCTGGCCGACGATGTAGGAGGCGCCGGGGGAGCAGAGGAAGGAGACGGCGTCGGCGACCTCGTCGGGGCGGCCGAGGCGGCCCAGAGGGATGGTTGGCAGAATGTTGTCGAGCGGGAGCGCCTTGGTCATCTCGGTCTCGATGAAGCCGGGGGCGACCGCGTTGACGCGGACGTTGCGCTTGGCGACCTCGACGGCGAGCGAGCGGGTCGCGGCGATGAGCCCACCCTTGGCGGCGGAGTAGTTCGCCTGCCCGGCCACGCCGGTCTGCCCGGAGGTGGAGACGACATTGACGATGCTTCCCGAGCGCCGCTTGAGCATCGCCAGCAGCACCGGCTTGGTGACGTGGAAGAACCCGTCGAGCGTCACGGCGATGGGGTCGTGCCACTGTTCGCGTGTCATCCAGATGAGCAGCGCGTCGCGCGCGAAACCGGCGTTGTTGACGAGGACCGTCGGCGCGCCCTCCTCGAGCAGCGGTCCGAGCCCTTCGCGCACGGCGCTCTCGTCGGCGACGTCGAACTTCAACAGCCGGCAGCTGCGACCGGCGGTCTCGATCTGCTGCGCGACTGCCTGCGCGGTGGCATCGTCGCTGCGGTAGTTCAACCAGATGTCGTAGCCATCGCGGGCCAACCGCAGGGCGACGGCCGCGCCGATCCCCTTGCTCGCGCCGGTGACCAGGGCGATCCGCGACTCGTTCATCCGGCCGATTCCAGCGCAACTGACGTTCGCATGTCGACTCTCCCCGGGACATTGGTTCTTCACGCAGCGAGTGTCCGACAGATTGGCGCAAACGGCGAAATTGTCAAGAACCGCCAGCAGCCCCCCCCCGAATCTTGACTTCCGCCACATGCGACAGCACACTCGGTCGATCAACATGTTCAGCGCGACAGCGGGAGGGCTGGCCTCCATGGTGCTGCCCGGGCAGGAAGGCGCCTTCGTATGCCCACGTTTCTGACCGCGGCCGTCGGCGAGGGCCGTGCGGCTTCGCCCCTCGAGATCGCCGTGCGCCTGCTCATCGCGATGGTGCTCGGGGGGGTGGTCGCGTGGACCTATCGCCGGACCCGCGCGCCGGAGGAGATCCTTCCTTCCTTCACGACGACGCTGGTCCTGCTCTCCATCCTGATAGCGATGGTGACGCAGGTGATCGGCGACAACGTCGCGCGGGCCTTCAGCCTGGTTGGCGCGCTGTCGATCGTGCGGTTTCGCACGATCGTCCGGGACACGCAGGACACCGCATACGTCATCTTCTCCGTCGTGGTCGGCATGGCGGTGGGCGCCAGCGATCCGTGGGTCGCGGGCGTCGGCATCCTCGTCGTCACGCTTGCGGCCTTCCTGCTGAAGCCCAGGGCCAAGCCCGAGAGCGAGCCCCTGCCGCTGGTCGAGGTGAGACTCCGCGTCGCGGCCGGGTGCGACCTGGACGCCGCGCTCGGACCGCTGTTCGAGGTGGCCCTCGTTTCGCGTCAGCTGCTTTCCATCGCCACCGCGAAGCAGGGCGCGCTGCTCACCGTGGTCTACGAAGGGCGGCTCAAGCGGGAGTGTTCCGCCGCCGAGCTGCTGGCGTCGCTCTCCCGCGTCGATGGGGTCCGGAGCGTGGAGATTCAGCGCCGGATCGCCGCGCCGGCTCCCTGAGGGTATTCGACGTGGCCGGGTCACCCCGCGAGACGGGACGCTCCGGGATACTCCACGGGGTGGCGTGCGTCCTGACCATGGCGTTCTGCGGCGCGTGCGCCGGGGCGTCGGGGAGCGTCGGGGGACATCGCGCACCCTCGATTCCACGGACTGCTGTCAACGTCGACGGCGGCGACACCGCGCTGGTGATCGCGGGGGAGGAATATGCTGCCGGCAAGGTGCGCCAACTCCTGGGCGGCGAACACTACCGTGATCTCTGGGCGGCGCCGATCCGCGTGCCGGTCCTGAATCTGTCCACCTTTGCCGGCGGCCTGACGCCGCTGCGGCAGGGCGGGGGGCGTCAGACGTTGTCGTTGCGGCTCGAGGCCGCCGACGGGCGGCAGTTCGTGTTCAGGACGGTCGCCAAAAACCACCGCGAGATCCTCCCGGAAAATCTGCGCGGGTCGCCCGTCGGCGATATCCTTCAGGACCAGGTCAGTTCGATGAACCCCGCCGGCGCGCTTGTCGTCGATGACCTGGCGCACGCGCTGGGCGTCCATCACGCGCACCCGCTGCTCGTGCTGGCTCCCGACGACGAACGGCTGGGCGCGTTCCGGTCCGCGTTCGCCGGGCGGCTTGGCCTGCTCGAGGAGTATCCCGTCGCGGGGCGCGCAGGGTCGGCCGTGATCGCGGGTGCCGACCGAATCGTGAGCACCGGGAAACTCTTCGAGATCCTGGACCGCCACGGCGGAGCCCGGGTGGACGCCCGTTCGTACCTCACGGCGCGGCTGCTCGACATGGTCGTCGGCGATTGGGACCGCCATGCCGAGCAATGGCGGTGGGCGCGCCGCCGCACCAACGGGAGGGACGTCTACTACTATCCGCTGCCGCGCGACCGCGACCAGGCGTTCGCCCGCCTCGACGGGCTGATCCCGCGCATCGTCGACAGCTCCGTCCGGCAGATGGTGAGCTTTTCCGATGATCTCGAGGATGTTTCCGGGTTGATGTACTCAGGGCGAATCATCGACAGGCGGATCCTGGCGGATCTGGACAAACCCGCGTGGGACGCGGTCGCCGCGTTCGTGGCAGGGGCGCTCACCGATGAGGTGATCGAGGCCGCGGTGCGCCGGATGCCGGCGCCCTACCACGCGCTGCGCGGCGCCTGGCTCGCCGCGGCGCTCAAATCCCGCAGAGACCGGCTCGAGCAGGCGTCCGAGCGTTTCCGCCGCGTGGTCGCGGCGTCGGGCCCGCCGGCTGACAATTGTCTTGAAGTTTGCAACAATGAAGACTAATTCTTGAAAAAGTTACGGGCCGTGTCCCGGGATGCAACCAGCCGAGGGGAGGAGCGTTCATGAGACAGCTATTCGCAGTGGTGCTGGCCGTGGGTACCCTGATCGTGGGCGCTCATCCGGGCTGGGCGCTCACCGCCCAGGAGAAACTGCTCGCCCGCAACGCGGCTGAAGTTGACGCGTACGCCAAGCTGGCCAAAGAGGTCAAGGGGCTCTGGATCGACGGGATCGACGTCGTCAGGAACTTCGTCAGCGAGGAGAGCGTCCGCAACGTCAGGTTCGACGCCTTCGTGCGCGGCGCCCGCGTCGTGCGGGCCGACAGCCACCCCGACGGCATGGCCGAGGTGGAGATGGAGATCGTCCTGGAGGAGTTCGTGCGCAACGTCGAAGAACTTCAGAAGACCGTCTACAAGGGGAAGAAGAAGTACGAGTTCTACAAGATCACCCCGGTCGTGGAGCAGCGCTCCATCAAGGTGACCGGTTTCGGTGCGCCCCCCACCGACACCCCGGCGCAGGAGGCGGCCGCCGTGCGTCCCTCGACGGACGGCTTCGCGCAGCGGGCCTTCGCCGCGCTCGGTACCCGGTACACCGCGCAGCAGAAACTGATGGGCAAGAACGCGGCCGAGGTCGACGCCCTGGGCAAGCTGGCCAAGGAGGTCAAGGGGCTCTGGATCGACGGGATCGACGTCGTGAAGAACTTCGTCACCGAGGAGAGCGTGCGCAACGTCAAGTTCGACGCGTTCATCCGCGGCGCGCAGTTCATCGACTTCGACGTCTCCCCCGACGGCATGGTCTCGGCGACCGCCCAGATCACGCTGACCCAGGTCGTGCGCAACATCGAGGTGATCAAGAAGACGAAGTACAAGGGGCACGACAAGGACGACATCAAGGTCAAGATCACCGAGAAGGTCACGGAGCAGCAGATCCCGCTGGTGATCACCGTTGTCGGCTACGGCGCCATGAGCGGCGGCGGGAGCGATGCCGGCGACGCGGGGAAAGCCCCGGCGGCCTCGGTCTCCGGTTCCGTCCAGTAACGGGAGCGGGCGATGAGGCGGATCGTGGTCGCCGCGCTGCTCGCACTCTCCCTGGCGGCCTCCTGCGCGCACGGGACGCAGGAAACCGGGGTCAGGACCGAGACCGAGACGCGCACGCAGAGGCTTCGGATCGAGCCGGGGCCGGCGGCAGAGATCAAGTGACCGGGGGGGATGGCGCATGGGATGCGAACTGTGCAGCTCGGACGCGCTGGGTGACGGCCGGACCCGTTGCCAGCGGTGCGGGTTCGACACGACGCTGCCCCCGGACGTCAAGCGCTTCCTGATTTCCCTGGTCGGTTTCCGGCCCGGCGAACTGCTTGAGGGGCGCTACCGGATCGACCGGATCCTCGGCTACGGCGGCATGAGCGTGGTCTACAAAGCCCACGACGACGTGCTCGGCGAGGAGGTGGCCATCAAGGTCATCAACCGCGGCCGGGTCGGCGACGACAACAAACTGATCACCGACATCCGGCGCGACATCGTCACGACGCGCAAGCTCGCCCACCCCGGCATCGTCAAGATCTACGACTTCCACCGCACCGAAACGTGCGGCTTCCTGACCATGGAGTTCATCCCGGGCAAGGACGTGGCCTCGCTGATCGCGGAGCGGGGCAAGCTCGGGGAATCAGAGGTCTGCCGGATCGCCCTCCAGGTCGCCGAGGCGCTCGGCTACGCCCACGCCAACGGGGTGATCCACTGCGACATCAAGCCGGCCAACCTGTTGCTGGCCGGGAGCGACCGGATCAAGATCGCGGATTTCGGGATCTCGCGGGTGATGCAGGAAGAGAACAGCGGGCTGACCGGCCTGGTGGTCGGCACGCCGGCCTACATGGCCCCCGAGCAGATCAGGGGGGAGCGGCCGGAGCCCCGCACCGACATGTACGCGCTCGGGATCGTCATGTGGCACTGCCTGATGGGCTCGCCGCCGTACCTGAAGGGGGACATCGCCTACCAGCACGTGCACGAGCCGCTGCCGCCGTTGACCGGCGTCAGCCCCGCGCTCGAGCGGATCATCCGCAGAGCCGCCGGGAAGACCGTGGCGGACCGCTTCCCTGCGATGGACGCCATGGCCCGGGAATTGACGGAGCATCTCGCGTCGTTGTCGGTTGCGGGAGACGCCACCGTCGTACAGGCGCCCGCCTCCGGGCTCGACGCCACCGTTTTGCAATCCGCGCCGGCAGCGGCTGGCGGGGCGGCGCAGACTTTGCCGCCGGAGCCCGCCGGGACGGTCGTCCAGACGGCGCCGCCCCTGCCAGGGACGGTCGTCCAGACCCCTCCGCCCGGGCAGGCCGGCACCGTCGTGCAGACGCCGACGCCCGTCGCACAGGCGACCGTGGCGCAGGCCGCATCGCCTCGGGAGACGGGTACCGTCGCGCAGCCGCCGTTGCCAAAATCAGCGCCGCCACCGGTGCCGCTGCCGCGGCCCCAGCCGCCGGGAGCGGTGCCCGGGGGGGGCGGCAACGTCCCTCCTTCGCCCGGCGGCCCGGCCGGAAGCCGGGAGCAGCCGGTCCCGGCCTCTCCCCCGGCGTCCTCGCACGTTCGGGCGGCCGCCGTCGCTG